>Ga0207052_10047_pt1 | contig 40990 bp, 37 predicted proteins | sample Alteio_BWMinCont_62_FD_153294 | JGI IMG/M metagenome (GOLD analysis project Ga0207052, IMG submission 153294) | Enriched cells from forest soil in Barre Woods Harvard Forest LTER site, Petersham, Massachusetts, United States -... | ecosystem: Environmental > Terrestrial > Soil > Temperate forest >...
ATTGACGGTATTGTTGGGGCTGATTTGGATTAAAAGTTGACTGCCTTGGTTGTAATTTTCCACTTTGCAAATCGTGATTGAAATTAGCCTCCCGATTTATCCCGGTAACATTCTGAGGCCTTTGGATCGGTTTTATCCCGGAATAAACGTTTTGCGGACGCGCAGCATAAGGCGAGGGGCTATTCAAATTTGCCTTATAAATAGTTATGTCCCTGCCGCTTTGAACAGAATTACCCGGCCGGCCTAATTCCCTAATATGATATTTTTCTACCGGGTTATGAGTGACCCTCTCTACATCAGCAGATGAAGGGCCAAAGTTATAACGTGAGCGCGTGGTATTAACGGTATAATTGTTAATTATAGTGGTTTGCCTTATATAGGTTACGTTATTCTCAGGGCCGTGCCAATAATTTGAATATCCGGAATTGTAAAGGTGTGCCGGCCCTACAAAAACCCACCATGTATCGGGGCACCCGTTACTTACACCAGCGCTCAAACCTGGCGACAAAGGCGCCCATCCACAAGCCTGGTCTCCAAAGCGCCAGGTAACCCATGCCGGTGCCCATTCATAACCGGGGACCCAAACCCAATTATAATAGGAGTTATACGTCCAACGGCCATAGTGATAACAGGCCCATCCCCATGGCTCATCAGATACCCACGTATTACCATCATCGGTCATCGCCCAATGTCCATCGGTAAAGTATGGGCGAAAATCAGGGCTTACATTTGGCACAAATACATCCCCGTATTGCGGGTCTTCTACCCATTGTCCGTAAGGTGACAATTCATCGTAAAATGCCTGGAAAGAAACATCAGTCGGCGGTGACGGACTGTCTGTATTCTTTTTTTCCTCCCATCTTACATTTGAACTGCCCTGAATATTAAGTGTTGTTGCATTTTCATCCGTAATTGTTACGTGATATGATTTATAGAAATTATTTCCGCCCTTTATTTCAATATCGTGAGCACCAACACTAAGCTGATAATTTGATAAAGGGATGTTTCCAACCATATTAGTGTCGATATAAACTTGTGGATCCTGCAAAGAATTGTCAGCAGAATTAACGAACAGGTAGCCGTGTTTAGGGGGCAATATGCGCACTATATGCTGAACTCCAGTGTCGCTTGCTAACACACCAAATTTTAGGGGTTGGTAATTGGGGGCAGTTATTTCAACAACGTGATTCCCAGAAGTGGTTTCTATTTTATTGCCATCATTAACTATAATTTTCCCGTCGATATTAATATCTGCATTATTGGGCGTTACATCAAAAAGGAAATAGGGTTTAGTGCTATCGGTTGTCTTTTCAACTTCTTCATCAGGTATAATTTTTGCAAGATTTTGTTTGTCTAAAACACCTTCCTTGTGATTTTGAATACTGTAGATTTTGGGCTTCAAACCGTTTTCCGGATTGAAATTTATATAGAAATCAACCTTTTTATCTGCACCTTTTACATTTTTTATATCGACCCTTTGATTGATGTAAGCAATTAAATAATAATAATTATCTGTGCTGTTATAATAGATATCACTTAAAGTAATGTCTTCATTAAATCCAATTTTCTCTATCTTATCCGATAAAACCGATATCGATTTGAGGTAATCTTTGATATTAAGGTTATCTTGAGATATTTCAGGAATGTTATTGTCAACTACAACCTTTGGATTTCTAAAACAATCCTGCTGTATCAGGTCAATTAAGTTGTTTTGGTCTGCTGAGCTATCAATGTTTTCACCCGTTATCGATTTTATGTCGAAATAGTAATTTTTTATAATTGTTTTGCATTCCTCTTTAACAAGGTTTGCCGCTCGTTCAGACAATAAGGGAGGGCTTGTGGGTTTAATTTCAGCTAACGCGGTAAAAAAAGTTAAGAGATAGCATATTACGAATAAATAAAACAAGTTAGGTTTCATTTCCAGAGATTTAGGTTTATTTACAGGTTATTCATAAAGTGGTTCTTTATATAATCATGTTTTTCTGTTTCGGTCATTTTTTTTATTGAAGAGATCAGCCACCCGGAGTTATAGTCACTTCGGTTAAAATTTTTGACAGTAAACTCCCATCCCTTCACCTGGAGAAATTGGAAGTCAACAAAATTTATCTGATTAAACTTTAAAATTCCACTTTTAACCATGATCAAGAATGCACTTAAATAATCAGCACGGTAACTGTCTGAAGTATATTGAAATATGCTATTTCTTTTTATTAATGCTTTAGATAATTCCGAAAAGCCAACTTCATGATCCATAGGATTTATAAAAGTTATATTTCTATTAGCCTTGGTAGGAGCGGGGAAAATATCGCTTTTCACATCAAAAATTACCCATCGGTAGCTGCTGTCCAATCCTGCTTCTGGTTTTAAAATGATGTCGATGAGGCAGTTCTTGTTCAGATAGCTAAATGAACAATGAGAAATTGCATACCAATTTTCATCATAAAAGCCTAAATGAACTTCGTTCGAATCGTTACTTACAAGGTTTAAGAAATTCAATGTTTCGGGACTGTGGGACAACCCAGTGTCTTTAAGATTAATTAAGGCAATTATGTTTCTTGCCCTTGTCGACTTTAAGTTATTAGCAAACTTTACGGGTTCTTTATAATTAAAACGGTCAAAAAATTCAGCTATTTGTTTATCTTCAAAATCAAATCTTTGAAGCATAATTGAATCCATACCAAAGGTTATCTGGCCTTTACCCAAATCTATAAAAATGAAAAAAGCGACAAAAACCAGAAAGAGGTGCTTAACCATGGGTAGTTTCCTCCACTTTTATATCGCCAAGTTTTAGTACATACTTGTTAGTTTTACTATCTCCGTTGAGAAGGTCCAGTTTTTTAAGTACTATAATAATATGACGCTTCGTTACATCAGTATAATTACCCATTTCATTATTGCTTCTTCCTTCAAATTTTTGGAGAAAAGTCGCTGATCCATAATAATACCCATTGGGGCCCTTTACAAATTGAGTCCCAAGGTAAATTTTATACCATGTGATTTTTACGGAAAGATAAGGGAGTAGCTTTAGCCTTGCCAAATATCCCCCTATTGGATAAATATGCGTTTTATTTGATGAGAGGCTACTAATTTCAATGGTAGTTGTATCCGAGATAAATAAATCCAATGCTAATTCGATCGCATCATTTTTTTTATCAAGACTGTTTTTTTTATTGGCTATAACCTGTACAAATTTTTCGAGGTCGTTAATGGTTTTTATTGCCTGTTCTCTAAAGCCATCAAGCTGTTCCTGAGACAACGTTTTAACACCGTCCTCGCTCATTTGTTGAGCGAAAGCATTAGGAACAATTGTGAAAGAAAAAAGCACAAAAATAACAGATACTTTGTGTGTTATTTTATTTTTCAGAAACATAGATTTCGAATATTTTCCCATCTTCAATTTTTTTATCCACAATGTTCACTTTCCTATTTGTCATGCTGATTGTTTTAACATATTTATTTATTGCAATTCCAGTTGAAGTTTCCTGACTGCTATTTACAAATATCACCTCGGCATTTGGTGATGTGAAAAATTGGAGGATTTTTTCACGTATGCCGCTTTTTGATTCATAGGTGATATTAGGGTTTGCCAGTTCAAGAAAATATTCTTCTAAGCTGCCCGTTGGGGCATGTTCCTTTTTTTTCTTTGTTAAAGCTTTTTGCGCAGTTTGCTTCGTAATTGTAACCGATGACGTTTTTGATGTTGTGGTTGTATCTGCCAGAGTGGTTTGTTTTTCCATTACTACTTTGGGAGTATCATAAAAAATTACAAACCTTTTAGGTAGTTCATTTTTTGCGATAAGCGTATTTTTGATGTCTTTTATAATTGAATCTTGGTTACTCGAATCTTTACCAATTCGTAAAGTATAGCTGATGTCATCCGATGTCGTCGAAAAGTTGTAAGATGATTTCGAACTTGACAAGTGAGATAGATAACTTCCAATTTGTAAAGTTGGAAGATTTGCGCTCAAGTCGTCTTTTAAATTGTTGTAGTCGTATGTTCCGAATTTCTTTCTTAAGCCATTTGCTGTTTCCGTCGGAATTTCAAAAACAGAGACAGAGTCTTTATTTAAGTCAAGCCTGAAAAAAGTAACCTTTGGAACAAAAGGCAGCTTCCCTCCCTCGATTGGTTGAATAAAACTCTTTACAGCCGAAGGCATAGGGTCTGATGGATTATCTGAAATGTTTTTTTCGAAGACAGGGCTAACATTTATTTGCTGTGTACCATCGATCTGTGTTTTGCTTGAATCGCCGCAAGAAGAAAGTACGATTATTCCCAAAAACGTTAATTTGAAATAATATTTCATTTTAATTGGCTATTAATGAATTTTAAATATCTGATGCTTTAAACATTCTAAGGCGATAATGCTACCTTGTTGATCTGTTTGTCCTCCGGTAAACAGAACAATGTCCTCGTCTTTTAAAATGCCATTTGTTTCAATTTCATAAGTGTAAATTTTCTGATTGTTGACCTCTATTTCTTCAATAAAAGAAATAGAGTGTTCGCCGACTTTCATTTTATTATTGTCTATTTTCAGTTTAATTTCGGAATCAAAAACAGATTTAGGTGACGGCACTCTAACGGAATGTCGAATATTCTCCTCCGGGATTGTTTTTTCATCAGCCTTAACTTTATCTTCTGACCATTGAGAATGCTGTTTTCTGAATTTTTTAGCGGTATTAAATTCCGCTAAAAAATATCCGGTATGGGCGATGTGAATATAGATTACAATTAAATAAAGTAGAGACATAATAAGATAAAAAATCATATTGAATGTGCCTAATAGTAAAATGGCTGTAATTTTGAAGAGAGCACTCAGTACAATTAATGTAACGCCGGCGACCTGAAAAATGACACCTTTTTTTAATTCTTCTCTCAGTCCTTCCTGCACGCCTCTATCTTTTTGCAAGACAATTTTATTTCTAATTAGGCATTTTGCACCAACATTTTTATGAAACCAATTAGCACCAACCCAATCAAAAAAAACAAATAGGGCAACTGCAATAATGGAGGAAACTAAATAAACACCATGTTTGGTAATCCCTCCATAAAGTGTTAAAGCAACTGCTGCTCCTTCAATGCAAACAGCAAGTATCACCCACGCTGTATCCTTTTCATAGTCGATAGTGTTATAGAATCCAGGAAGAGAATATATAATAGGTTTCTTTCTAGTGGCTAACCAAGCTTTTCTTGCATCGTCATTGGGCTCGAATTTAAAACGATTATTTAGTTCAGGCATAAGATAATAATTTAGGTATATTTTGTGATTTAGAAACGGTTCAAGAAAATATTTCCTTGGGCAAATGCAATTAAATAATAATATTTTGAAAATCAAATACTTATGTAAAATATTTATTACTTAATTTTACATTAAATATTACTTAATAATAAATACTGCTGTATTAATTATTTATATATTTAGTTTTTAGGATATATTTTATTAAAATAAAAAAATGCATCAATCGATGACTTTGGATACAATATGCATTCAATCTACGACTACATCAAAATTCCTTCAACCAATGCCTCTAACCTTGCTATTTTGTCGAGTATTTAGCGTAGTTCAAATTTGTAGGGCGACGGTTATAAATGCCCTCACTTCTTCCCACTCTTCAAATAACTTTCAGAATAGTAACCGATCCGCGTTCCTATTTTGGAGTTGCAGATAACCCAATCTCCCACATCGTAGCAACTGATATACAATTTGTCGCCGGTTTTAATGTTTTTAATTACGCGGTTTACGCTCACGCAAATTTTCACACTTTTTTATTTCCAAAAAATAGAACGACTGATTATCAATATATTAGATTAAAAAAATCTGCAGTGCTATTGCGAAATGAACGCTCATGAACATCTTTTTGCCTGGTTTAACCCAGTGTAGGTCACTTAGAAAAATTTGTCCGTAGCCTGAACGGGTCCATGTTGGTGTTTATTTCAAATATGTAATTGGCTGATAAACAGCAACAAGCATTTTTGTCGAAATGGTAAAATGCAATTGACTGATAATCAGGTATTAACAAACTTTAAAAAAAGTGCAATTGTGAAGTGAACGCTCTTGTTTTTGCAACGTGCTGATAAAAAGCTATTTACGAAATGTAAACATTGTACTCTTTAGTCCTTCTTGCTACCAATGCCTGCAAAACATTGCCCCCGGCTTTATCCCACATCAGGAAGGCCTGGAGGAGGGTATTGTCCGTTATATTCTGGTTAACCAGCTTCAACACCGTAGAGCCTTTAAAACCCGCAATGCCAATGTTATAACAAAAAGAAAACAAAGCATTAAACTGGTTTTGATTTAGCACAGGCACCGTGGCAAAATGCACTGCCGAGGCATAGGGTTGCGCTATCTGGATAAAATAATCATCGGCCTGTTGCTGGGTTATCGGCGGATCCTGCATGGTTACGGCAGCGCTTGAGTCGGGGTAGTAAGTCATGCCGATACCGATGGTGGGGATACCAACCTGGTCTAAATAGGGGTGTAGTACGCAGCCTTCAAATTGTGTGATGAGGGTTAATCCTGCCTGGTCTAATTGGGTGATTGCCATGATATTGGGGTTAGGTTATTTTATGAGTAAATATACTATTTTCTTAAAAACAAAAAAGGCCTGGGGAAATTTCCCAAGCCCTTACGGTTAAACAATGTGATATTTTTACCCCCTCTGTCTCCTTCGTCGACATCTCCCCCTAAGCGTAGGGGGAGAAAGGCAGGGGTGTCTTATTCGCCTGACGCATGTTCATGCACATGCTCTTCGCGGAAGAGTTTGGCGCTGAAATAGTCGTTGTTCATCAGGCTAATGTTAGTCATTTTTATTTCTTTAGGACATTCGGCTTCGCAGGCGCCGGTGTTGGTGCAATTGCCAAAACCCTCGGCGTCCATTTGGGCAACCATGGCCTGCACGCGACTCCAGCGCTCAGGCTGTCCCTGCGGCAGCATAGCAAGTTGTGATACCTTTGCCGATACAAACAGCATAGCCGAAGCGTTTTTACAGGCCGCCACACAAGCTCCGCAGCCAATGCAGGTAGCCGAGTTGAAAGCCTCGTCGGCAATTACCTTCGGGATAGGAATAGCATTTGCATCGATAGTGACACCGGTATTTACCGAAACAAAGCCGCCGGCCTGTTGTATCCTGTCGAAAGATGAACGGTCGACCGCCAGATCCTTTATCACCGGGAAGGCAGCAGCGCGCCAAGGCTCAATCACAATGGTTTCGCCATCGTGGAAGGTACGCATATGCAGCTGGCAGGTAGTAATGGCATTTTTCGGTCCATGCGGGTGACCGTTGATATACAACGAGCACATCCCGCAAATACCTTCGCGGCAATCATGGTCGAAATGTATAGGCTCATCACCTTTAAGGATCAGGCTTTCGTTCACCACATCCAGCATTTCAAGGAATGACATATCCGGTGAAATGCGTTCAGCCTTATAAGTCACAAAAGCGCCTTTAACATCTGCATTTTTTTGACGCCATACTTTAAGCGTCAGGTTCATATTATTATTTTCCATATGGAAATATTTGAATTGCTACTTTTTTGTTTTGTCATTGCGAGGCACGAAGCAATCTCGTCGTCGTGCATCTGCGCCAATGTCGCTCGCATGGTTTACTCACCCGGTCTTCGCTTCGCTCGACCACCCTCTCTTCGGCAAGCCGGAAAGAGGGAAGGATTAATGCTTCGTCTCCACAAATTTTACACCTTTTCCCCAAACCCCGGACAATACTTATTTGTGTCCTCAATCAAAAAACCTTGCTCCAGGTCAATATCATTTTTACGTTTGTAGCTGCCCCATTTAAATGTTTTCTCAAAAAATGGCAGCCACTTACTGTCTTTTATTGCCTGGTAAAAATATACTTCGTGCTCTTTTTCTTTTAAGCTCATTTCATATAAAACCTCGTCATGGGCTGTTATATTCAATGCGTTAAAAAGCCTTTTCATTCGCACATACTCACAAACGTTGCCGCTTTCCAAATTCCCGGCAAAGTAAAATGGCATAAACCAGCCGATTATATAACAGCTTGCGCTGATATTTTTACCGATTATATAGTACTTTAACTCGTACCATTTTGAAACGGGCACCTGGTATAGGTTCATCAGTTTTAAAACTTCTGCCCTGTGGTTCCATTCGTCCGTTTCAATTTGTTTTATGGCCCTTTTTTCTTCTTTATCTTTTACCGATCCTGCGTGGCCCTGGTATGCAAAAGCCGCCGCTTTTTCGGCCGAATATGCCTGCTTTAATAAGTTGATCAATACAGCATCATTAAGCAGCATATTTCGGTCTTGGTTGATTAAGTTCATTGGGTTGATTAAGTGAGTGGTCGAAATTTTCTAAACTTAATCAACCCAATCAACCATTCACTATTTATAACTCCTTTGTGTTAAATGTACAAATTCAAAATCCAGCGCTTCTTTATTCAATACTTCGGGTTGGTTATCGCCTTTGTATTCCCAGGCGGCAACGAAAGCAAAATGCTCGTCATCGCGTAAAGCTTCACCTTCCGGTGTTTGCGACTCCAACCTAAAATGCCCGCCGCACGATTCTTTGCGCATCAGGGCATCGTCAACCATCAGTTCGCCAAGCTCCAAAAAGTCGGCTACGCGGCCTGCTTTTTCAAGGGCAGGGTTCACTTCTTCATTCTCGCCTACAACAAGGGCATTTTTCCAGAAATCGGCGCGTAATGCCTGTATCAGGCCTTTCGCTTTTGTTAAGCCTTCTTCGGTACGCGCCATGCCGCAGTATTCCCACATAATGTGGCCAAGATCGCGGTGGTATTCGTTTACCGTTTTGGTGCCTTTAAGGGCAAGCAACTTGTTAATGCGGGCAATAACATCCTGTTTTGTTTGCTCAAAAGCGGGGTGTTTCCCATCAACAGGTTTCGGGCCTATTTGGGCAAGATAATCGCCTAAAGTATAAGGGATCACAAAATAACCATCAGCAAGCCCCTGCATTAGTGCAGATGCACCGAGGCGGTTAGCACCGTGATCGCTGAAATTACATTCGCCCAAAGCATATAAGCCGGGTACATTGGTACTCAAATTATAATCAACCCATAGGCCACCCATGGTATAGTGTACGGCCGGGTAAATACGCATAGGTTGTTTGTAGGGGTCCTCATCGGTAATTTGATAGTACATATCAAACAGGTTACCGTATTTGGCTGCTACTGCATCCTTACCTAAGCGGTGTATCGCATCGGCAAAGTCAAGGAATACGGCAAAACCCGATCCGCCTACGCCGCGGCCTTCATCAACCATTTCTTTTGCGTTGCGCGATGCCACATCACGCGGTACAAGGTTACCGAAGGATGGATATTTCCTTTCTAAAAAGTAATCGCGGTCGTCCTCTTTTACCTGGTCGGCTTTGATAGTGCCTTTGCGTAGTTGCTCAGCTATTTCAACCGTTTTTGGCGCCCAAACCCTTCCATCATTACGTAACGACTCCGACATCAGCGTAAGCTTGGACTGATGGTCGCCCGTTACCGGGATACAGGTTGGGTGTATTTGTGTATAGCATGGATTTGCGAAAAAAGCACCGCGTTTATGCGCCCGCCATGCCGCAGTAACATTGGAGCCGATGGCATTTGTCGACAAATAAAACACGTTGCCATAACCGCCGGTTGCCAATAATACAGCATGGCCGGTATGGGTATCTATTTCGCCGGTTATTAAATTACGGGTAACAATACCTTTTGCATGACCGTCAACAGTCACTACATCAAGCATTTCGGAGCGGGTGTACATTTTAACTTTGCCAAGATGTATCTGGCGGTTTAATGCGGAGTAAGCGCCTAATAAAAGCTGCTGCCCGGTTTGTCCCCCTGGCATAAAATGTACGCGATACCTGCGAACCCCCAAAAGAGCGGTTATCAAGCAAGCCGCCGTACTCGCGGGCAAATGGTACGCCCTGTGCCACACATTGGTCGATAATATTTACCGAAACTTCGGCGAGGCGGTAAACGTTGCCTTCACGGGCACGGTAGTCGCCGCCTTTTATGGTATCGTAAAACAGGCGGTAAACGCTGTCGCCATCATTTTGGTAGTTTTTAGCAGCATTAATCCCGCCCTGCGCAGCAATAGAGTGCGCACGGCGCGGGCTATCCTGGAAACAAAATGCCTTTACATTATACCCAAGCTCAGCCAACGATGCTGCAGCAGCCCCCCCGGCCAGACCGGTGCCAACCACTATCACATCGTATTTACGCTTATTGGCCGGGTTAACCAACTTTAAGTTAAATTTATGCTTGCTCCATTTTTCGGCTAATGGGCCGGCGGGAATTTTAGCGTCTAAAGTCATGTCTTTTTATTTACGATTTTAGATTTACGGGTTACGATTTGGGATTTTTTGAATTTAACAATTCGTAAATCTGAAATCGTAATTCATAAATCATTCTATCTGCTTTGTATATAATAAACTATCGGCATCAGGGCAAACCCTATCGGGATAATTACCGCGAACAGCCAGGTGCCTATAAAATAAACTATCGGCGTATATTTTCGATGTACCCATCCCAACGTGCGAAATGCACTCTGGAAACCATGCAGTAAATGGAACGACACCGCGAACATGGCGATCACATAAAATATCACGTATAGTAAATTTGTAAAACTACTTGCCACACGTGCATGCAGATCTTTCACCCGCACAATTTCGAAGTTATTTTCGGTAGATACCGATTTTTCGAAATTGGGGGATGTTGGTACATAATCAACCGACTGTGTTTTGTCTGTTGCAAGGTCGGTGCGGTATTCTTTAAAGCCAATTTTACTGGTGAATTTATAGTTGTACCAAAAATCGCCCATGTGGATCACGAGGAACAAAAACAAGATAGAACCCAGTAAGCCCATGTTTTTTGACGACCATGTAGCCGGCGATTTATTTACATGCGCATAGCCAACCGGGCGTGCCTTGCGGTTTTTAATAGTTAAGATAAGTGCATACAGGGCATGCACCAATATCGACAGGTAAAGCAGATACGCTATAACTTCTATCGGCGGGAAATGGGTAAGGAAATTGGCGTAAACGTTAAAACCATACCCATCATCATTTTTAAATAACAGCAGGTTACCGCCAAGGTGCACAATTAAAAAAGTACACAAAAACAAGCCCGTTAAAGCCATGATCAGCTTTTTCCCCAACGATGAGTTAAAGGTTTGTTTAAATTCGCTCATTATAATTCAGATTTTGTTAGGCAAAAGTATTTATTAAAAGCCAAATGATATAAATGGAATTGGCTTATTAAGTAGTAATTAGCTATTTAGAAACAATCTAAAAACAAAGCCTTTAATTTATTTCATAAGATGTGCTATATCCCATATCTTAGGCGCAGATATATCACTTTATCACCATGAAATACTTCTGCATTCTATTGTTGGCGCTATTTGCACACGGCTGCCGTAAAAAAGCATTTATTGAATTCACCGGCAATACGCCCGGCATAAAAAACGGCGTATTTATAGTTAAAACACTTAGCGACAGCACCGTATTTGGTGAGAATATAAAAGATGGGAAATTTGCTATCGGCAAGGAGTCGTTGAAGGCGCCGGGTTATTACAACCTGAATGTTACCAATGGCGACAGCGCGGACAGTCACAGCGCTTTTGAAGTTTACCTTGAAGACGGGAAATACAGCATTGAAACCGAAGCGGGCAAACTCTATAAATATCCTAAAATAACATCGCCCTCAAAAATACAGGCTCAACTATCGGCATTTTATACTTTATCGGATAGTTTGGACCTTGATGCAAACCGTGAAATTAAACGGTTAAATAATGAAATTTCGGTTAAGGGTAATAAGTTGTCCGCCGTGGCTTATGCCCAATTGGTTAATTTGATAAGCCAGGCGAAAATAAAAACGCTCACCAATAATGTTACCGCATTTACTGAATTTTTAAAACGATATCCTGATAATGTTATCAGCGCCCATTTAATGGCAAAATTAAACTATGAGGACGATCCTGTTAGCTATTATGCCATTTATAAAACGCTTAAACCAGAAGCAAAAAACAGCGATGAAGGTAAAGAGATCGGCGACCGGCTTAGCATCCTGGTGAAATTGGTGCCCGGCGTAAAGGCGCCTGATATTATCGGAAAATTGCCAGACGGCAAACCGTTCGATCAAAAATCGGTGGCCACTAAATTCATCCTTGTTGATTTTTGGCGGGCCGGCAATGATTTTAGCCGCAGGAACCATACTAATTTGATCAACCTTTTGGGCGAGATGAAAGGCAGTAATAAATTGGCCATCCTCAGCGTTTCCCTCGACTCGAAGCAAGACTGGTGGAGTACCGCAATTGCGGAGGACCATATGACATGGACACAGGTTTCGGACCTTAAGGGCGATGACTCCCCCAATGCCGCAAATTGGGGCGTAACAACTATCCCTACTTATTATCTTTTGGATAGTAACTGGAACATAGTTGAGCGTAACATCAACATCGGGAATATTGATTTTGAAGTAAGCGATTATATCAAAAAGCACCCGTAATTAATCGCATGATGAAACCACTTTACTTTATATTGCTTGTTTTTGTGATAACAGGTTGTGCCAGGAGAAGGCGTGACATTGAATTTTCGGGGATTGTTACCGGGGTTAAAAGCGGCACGGCAATAGTGAAAGACGAGAGCGATAGTACTTTTTATGGCGTTAACATAAAAGATGGTTATTTTTCGTTTAAAGGCCCGTTTGATTCGCCGGGCTATTATAAATTAGAAATTCATGTTGATGGTAAAACTGACAGCATCCCGCCATATGAAATATACCTTGAAGCTGGTAAATATAAAATGGAAACTGGCGCCTGGCGATTATCAAATTATCCCAAAATAACTTCACCATCAAAAACGCAAGAGCAGTTGTCTGCCTTTTACGTTTTATATAATAAGGCCGATAGTGAAGATATGTTTAACCAGGAAAGGACAAGGGAAGAGATTAAACAAAAGAGTATTGAATTAGGGGCCGCTGCATTTACAAGGCTGCTGGTAAAAACCAGTACGGCAAATGGCCAAAGGCCGGCAAGTGGTTTAATTGCGTTAAAGCAATTTGTAAAGCAAAACCCCGGTAATGATATTGGCATCCACCTGATGGACGAACTAAATTATGGCGCCAATCCGGCCGGATTTTATTCAATATTTAAAACGCTTAGCCCAGTATTGCGCAATAGCGAAAGGGGCAAATATATCGATAGTGTACTTAGCAGCACCGTTAAATTATTACCCGGTGCAACTGCTCCGGTACTCTATGGCAAATCGCCGGACGGCGCGGCGTTTGATACGGCATCGATAGGAAAAAAATACATACTTGTTGATTTTTGGCGGTCAAACAATGTCGCGAGCAGAGCCAACCACCAAAAATTGCTCAGGGTTTTAAATAGCCCGTTATTTGGTAAAAAGTTTACCATTGTAAGCGTTTCAATGGATTCAAACCGCGATACCTGGCTTAAGGCTATTAAGGAAGACGGCATGACCTGGACGCAACTTTCGGACCTGGAGGCAAACAAATCCCCTAATTTTACCAATTGGATGATACGGCAATACCCTTGCTATTATTTACTTGATAACCATTGGCACATTATTAAAAGTGATATTTTTAATAATAATATAGATTTCGAGATAGAATATTACCTTCACTCGCTGCCCTAATCAATAGCAATAATTTTTTCATTTGCTACCGCGAATATACGATCGGTCTTATTACTGCGGATGCCTATCTGGCCAGTAAATTTGCCGAATGAAGGGAGCACTGCTTGTTTTGCTCCAAAAGCAAAACATGGTAGCGTAATATGTTGGCGTGCCTTTCCTGTCAAACTAATGCCCGGATGAATATGCCCGCAGAAAACATAGCCGCCTGCTTGTTCCAGATCAGCATCAGCAAGGGGCTTGTGCAGCATCAAAAAGGGGCCCATCAGTAATTCGTTAAGTAAAATAATATTTAAACGGTGGTAATTTTCGTCGTCAATAATATCATGGTTGCCTCGTATCAATATAATCTCCAGTTTGGGGAACTGGCTTCGCCATAACACGAACCAATCCCAATCTGAATTCATGTCGCTGTGAAAAAAATCGCCCAGGAGTATCAATTTTGCAGGCTTATGTTCATAAATGAGGTCAGATAGCGCGCCCAGCTCATTTTGTTCCATATCCCGTGGTACAGCAATGCCTGCTTTACGGAAATGGCCTACTTTTCCCATATGTACATCGGCCACAATTAAAGCTTTTTCCTGTTGCCAGTAAATGGCTTTTTGAGGGAGTAGGGTAAGCTGCTGATCGAGTAAATTAAAATGGATGACTGAACTGGCGGACATGGGGCAAAAATAGAGGAAGGTAATTAAAATTACATTTATAAAACCTTAAAAACATAAAATAGTTCCTATATTTGATAAACAGTGCTATGCAATGATTACGGAAATAAAGGAAATAAAGAAGGTCGATTCTAATTTATTGGCAGAATATATTTTGCAAAAGTGGGGTAATATGTCTCATTTAAAATTACAAAAAATATTATTTTATGTTGAAGCATATCATTTGGCTTATTTTGACAATTCAATAATTGATGATAATTTTCAGGCGTGGGTTCATGGGCCTGTTTCAAGGAAAATATATGATCTATTAAAGGACAAGTCTGTTTTACATGCAGAATTGGGGTATGTTAAAGAGGCAAACGGGGCAGACCCAAGCGATGTTTTAAAAAAGGCTTTAACCAAAGATCAGATAGATTTTATTAATGAAACAGTTGATGAGCTAAATCAATTTTCTGCGACTCAATTGGAGAACATGACCCATACGGAGGAACCCTGGCTGGCGGCAAGAAAAGGTTATGGCATAGCCGACAGATGTGAAGTAATTATTAATAAAGATCTGATGAAAAAATTCTACCGCCAGGAAGTGTATGGCTAAGCCAAAAATAAAACCTAACCAAAAACAATCAATCATTGCGCAAACAATAGCAAGAAAAAAATCGATCACAGAACTCATTGATAATGGTTTTTTTAAGATAAGCCTTGAACATTTTGATAGAGAGCAAGGTCAAACTTTTGAACAATGGCAAAGTATTGGGATGCTAAGTGAGGCTTTAAACACATTGTGGAATTACTGTTGCAAGCCTATAGTTAATCAATATTCGGATAAGTTTACCGTCTACGGCGATTTTCCTCCCTCTAATAAAACAGATTTTTTTCATCCAAAACAGGTTCCTGAAGATGCAAAATGGGCCAGGATTCATGTTAACGGATTGCACTGTCTGATCGGGCACGTAATTTATGATACCTTTTATTTGGTTTTTTTAGATCAGGAACATAAATTCTGGAAGTCTGTATTAAAAAATACCTAAGGTTATTTATAAAAAAGATTCCGTTGTAACTCAAATAAAAAGCCCGTTTACCAACCGGCAAACGGGCTTAATTACTATCTAATCAAAAATATATTATTATTGTATTTCAATGGTGCTTCTTAACCTGGTACCATCGGGATAATAACCAGATATGGTTAATACACCATGTTTAAGATTGCTTAAAGCACGGTCCATATCATTAATGCTGGCTATAGGTTCTTTGTTGATCTGGGTAATAACTGACCCAACCGGAACTTCGGTATAATCAAACAAACCGCCTTCTCTCACCTGTGTAACCAATACGCCGGCGTTAACATGGAACTTGGCTTTTTGCTCTGCATTTAGCGGCATAAAGCTGGCGCCTATCCTGTTAAATAATTCTTCGGTAGATTTTGGCACCGCTGCGGTTTCTACTTCAGGCTTATTAGCTTTAAGCGTAACGGTGAAGTTTTTCTCATCGCTGCCGCGCAAAACGGTCAAATGAACTTTGTCGCCTGGCTCCAAACGGCCTACGGTTTCCTGTAAGTCAGAAGATTCGTAAACCTTATTACCGTTAACGCCGGTTATGATATCACCTGTCTGTATGCCTGCCTGGGCAGCACCGCCACCGGCTACAACGTCTTTCACATATAAACCAGCGGTTTTGTCGATGTGCAACTGGTTGGCAACATCTTCATCAAGCTCGGTAAAGCTGATACCAACATACCCGCGTTTAACAGCGCCATATTTTTCGATATCATCCAATACTTTTTTAGCAAGGTTGATAGGGATAGCAAAGCCGTAACCTTCGTACGAACCGGTATGTGAAGCAATAGCCGAGTTAATACCGATCAACTCGCCATTTGTGTTTACCAACGCACCACCGCTATTACCTGGATTGATGGCTGCATCTGTCTGTATAAACGACTCAATGGCCTGGTTCAATCGTGGTTTTTGTTGATATTGTGTACGGCCAAAGGGATTTTGATTCTCATCCTGGTTGTCTTCGCTGCCAATGATGCCGATATTGCGGCCTTTAGCGCTTACAATACCCGCTGTAACGGTAGATGTTAATTTGAATGGGTTGCCTACAGCCAATACCCATTGGCCAACTTTTACATTGTCTGAGTTGCCCAACTTTACAATTGGCAGGTCATGACCTTCAATTTTAATTAATGCAAGGTCGGTATTTGGGTCGGTACCTATAACTTTCGCTTTAAAGTCGCGGTGGTCGTTGGTAACTACTTCAATTTTAACCGCTTTATCAACTACGTGGTTATTGGTAACGATGTACCCGTCGGGAGAAATGATAACGCCCGAACCTGACGCCATTTCAGGCCCTTGTTGCGGGCGCATTTGCTGCCCGAACATTTGTCCGAACATTTGCTGCAATTGGCTTTGCTGATCATCAGCACCCTGGCTCGAATAGGTAGTCCTGATATAAACTACGCCGGGAGTTACTGCGGCCGCAGCCTGCTCGAAATCAGTTTCCCCGCTTGCCGACATGGCGTTAGTAGGAGGTAAATGATTACTTGTAAAATAAACTTTTTGTTTGTCTTCAAAACTCATGTTGCCGGCATATTGATTTTCAACCAACTTATACGCCCCTAATGCCATAGCACCTCCAACAAAAGCTGTTAATAATGTTAAACCAAACTTTTTCATCTTATTATTCTCTTTCTTTGTTTATGTTTATTTTTTTATTGCTCAAATTTAATACCATATAGACGTCATAATCAATGTTAAGTTATATGGTTTTTTGTTAAATTTTGTTAAATTTAACACAACAGGCTGATCGCAATCATTTCATCCTGTTACGTTTGACTGATAAAGATGCTAAATATTACTGAGCTTAAATGAAAATACACTTTTATAAATACCAGGGGGCCGGGAACGATTTTATATTGATAGATAATCGGGAAAATAAGGTAAATCATACTGATCCGAAGCTGATTGCGCATTTGTGCGACCGCCGTTTCGGTATTGGTGGCGATGGTATTATGTTCCTGCAAAACCGGGAAGGCTATGATTTCGAGATGGTTTATTATAATGCTGACGGCCAGCCAAGCAGTATGTGCGGCAACGGTGGCAGGTGTATTGTTGCCTTTGCCAAACACCTTGGCATAATTGACAGCGAATGTAACTTTCTGGCAGTTGACGGCCCGCATTATGCCAAAATTTCAGCATCGGGCGATTGGGTGAGCCTGCAAATGATTGATGTTAACGAAATTACCAGTGACGGTGATGCCTACGTATTAGATACCGGTTCGCCCCATTACATAAAACTGGTTGAAGGTTTGAAAGAAAAAAACGTGTACCAGGATGGGTACAACATTCGTAATAATGATACATACAAAGCAAAAGGCATTAACGTGAATTTTGTTGAGCCAACGCCTGAAGGCTATTTTGTGCGCACCTTTGAGCGCGGCGTTGAAGATGAAACCTACGCCTGCGGTACCGGCGTAACCGCCGTTGCATTAGCCATGGCAAAACATACCCACCAAAAGGGGCATATTGATACCCCAATAAAAGTTTTAGGCGGGGATTTGAATATTCGCTTTAATTATGACGGGGATATTTTTAAAGAGATTTTTTTAGAAGGACCGGCGGTGAGGGTTTTTGAAGGGGATTTGGAGATTTAGTATGTTTACTGACTTTGATATGTGAATACCTGGTGTATGAAAACAATTAAAGATAGTTTTAAAAGCAGAATGCCGAAAGTTAAATACGACCCTGCATTAGATAAATATGAGGGTTTGGATTTGTTTCCTGAAAAAACAGCCAAAGCAAACGAGATATTAAAAAAGACCGGCCACCCCCCCCAAATTATTTAAAATCCAAATAGTAGCCGCCACTAAAACTCAATCTCCTCAACACCACCACCCTCATTAAAATCACTATATCTTATCCATTTTGGCGTGATCTTAAAATGAACAATATGCTGCCAGGTTTTAGCGCGTTGGCGGCCATCCGGATATACTTCGAAATATATTTCCTTATAGTATTCGGCGTCTACACCATATAGTTCAGTCGCTATTCCTTCATATTGCACCGTAGTTTCATTATCCCAGCCAATTACAACAGCCACATTTGGGTTTTGTAAAAGGTTTTTATACTTACGCGATGTTTTCACCGTATCAAAAACAATTTCCAGATCTTTTGAAATAGCAAAACCTACCAGTGCCGCTTCGGGCTTATTATTTTTTGATAAAGTGGCGACTACTGCCACATTGTGTTGTTTTATAAAATTGTAAAGGAATTCATTGGTCATTTATCGGTGAATTAATACACTAATCTACATCTTAAAAATACTAATAAACAAATTCACACTATGAACCATGGACTATGAGCCATGAACCATGAATAAACTGTTAACAATTATTTAACACGAAACATTTCCAGTTACTGCAAATTCTGACTACGTTTGAATTTTTTGTTGATGTAGCTTTTAATAATTTTTTTATTACAAGCTATGTTACGTGTCGATAGTACAAAACCCTGCCAGATAATTTACGCCATTGCCAGGCACGAGTACTTGTCGTATGTAATTGAGCCGCACATAGTTCAGCTAAACCCAAACGGCGAATTTTCATTTACTCACCAACGCTTATTCTCCAATACCGCCAAAGAATTTCTTCATTGTATTGATGATACCGACGTTAAGCTAATCAAGATATTGGATGAAATTGAGCAGGGCAACCTGATTAAAAAATTCTATAAAAAGCCGATACGGCCTTTTGAGTTTTTTACCAAGATATTCAACGAGCAGCTTTTTGATACGCTTAGGCCAAAAATTGAGAAAAGGATGGCCGAAGCGTTGGGCCTGCTCCACAACAAGCAGATTTACCTGATGAGTAAGGAGGGCTACCCTGCGGAACGCAAGCTGCACATAGCCACCGAAGCGGCTACGGTGTTGTTCCATTTCAGGCGCGATGACACCGAGATCAGGTATTTCCCTACTATAAAATACCAGGGCATGCGCATCGAGTTTATGTTTAAAAATGCGGAAGTTATTTGTAATCACCCCGCATGGATGATGATGGATGATACCCTTTATTATTTCGAAAAAGAGATAGAAGGTAAAAAACTGGTGCCGTTTTTAAACAAGCGGTATATAGCTATCCCGCGCTCATCCGAGCAATCGTACTTCGAAAAATTTGTGGCGCCGCTTATTGAAAAGCACCATGTTTACGCCGAAGGCTTTACCATCAATACCGAAAAGTATGATGCCCGGCCTGTTTTAAAACCTATATATGTACAGGGTGGTACATCCCAGTTGCAGCTTTGTTTTAAATATGCAGGTTACCTGTTTTCGTATGGTGACGAGCGGCATATTTCAGTACGTATGGAGCGCGATGGGGACAATTACACTTTTCATCGCATAAAACGGTCGGTTACCTGGGAAAAAAATAAGTTTCACCAGTTGGAGGCGATGGGGTTAAAAACAGCTTCGTCACTGTTCAATAACCTTGAAGTAGACATAGTTGACGAAGATGCTGACCATGCATTCTCCATATTCGAGTGGATAAACCAGCATTTTGATGAATTGACGGATGAAGGCTTCGAAATAGAACAGCCAGACCATGGCGGAAAAAAGCGTTATATATTCGGCAACAGTAAAATTGACCTTGAGGTTAGTGAAAACAACGACTGGTTTGATATTAATGCCATCGTATATTTCGGTGCATACCGTATACCTTTTATCCAGCTGAAAGATCACATTCTTAACCACATAAAAGAGTTTGTACTGCCATCTGGAGAAATAGCAGTAATACCCGAAAAATGGTTCTCGCAATATGGTAACCTGCTGCATTTTAGCGGCAACGGCAACCAGCTTAAATTACAGCGGCAGCATATCGGCTTGTTAAATAATCTTGTCGAGGGCGAAATGGCCAACGTAACCATGAGCCGCAAACTGCAAAGGCTAACTGATTTTGAGGAGCTGGAAGACATTGCCATGCCGCAGCATTTTGCCGGGCATTTAAGGCCTTATCAGAAGGCCGGTTACAACTGGTTCCACTTTTTAAAAGGTTACCATTTTGGTGGCTGTTTGGCAGATGATATGGGCCTGGGCAAAACGATACAAACACTCGCACTGCTACAAAAGCATAAAGAAGATACCGAAGCAGCAGGAGGGAGGGCCACATCGTTGGTGATTATGCCTACCTCCCTTATTTATAACTGGCTGAATGAGGCTAAAAAGTTTACACCGCAACTGAAGCTGATGGTGCATACCGGTACGCTGCGCTATAAGTCGCCGGAGGTGTTTGCCAATTACGATGTGGTGATTACCACCTATGGCATCAGCCGGATAGACATTGACCTGTTTACTGGTTACTTTTTTGACTATGTGATATTGGATGAGAGCCAGAATATTAAAAACCCTTCATCAAAATCGTTCCAGTCGGTAAGGCAGTTAAAATCGCGGTTTAAGTTGATATTAAGCGGTACGCCTGTTGAAAATTCGGTGAACGACCTTTGGACACAAATGTCATTCATTAACCCCGGCCTGCTGGGCATTCAGCAATATTTTGTGAATGAGTTTGTAACGCCTATTGAAAAGAAAAAGGACGAAGATAAAGCCCGCAAACTGCAGGCGCTGATAAAACCATTTGTTTTACGCCGAACCAAAGAACAGGTAGCGCCCGAACTTCCGCCAAAAACCGAGAACCTGTTTTACTGCAAAATGAGTGAGGAACAATCATCTGTCTATGAAAAAGTAAAATCGGAATACCGTAATGAACTGCTGAAAAGCCTCGAAGACGGCACCTTTGCCCAGGCACAGATGCATGTTTTACAGGGTTTGATAAAACTGCGGCAAATTGCCAATCACCCTTTAATGATAGACAAAGAGTATGAAGGCGATTCGGGCAAGTTTGAAAACGTAATACATACCCTTGCCAACGTGCTGGAAGGCGGGCATAAAGTGCTTATATTTTCGCAGTTTGTAAGGCAGCTCAACATTTACCGGGAGCACTTTGATACAGAAAACATTCCTTATGTATACCTCGATGGCAGCACTCAAAACCGTGGGGATGTGGTAAAACAATTCCAGGAAGATGAAAAAACAAGGGTGTTCCTGATCTCGATAAAAGCCGGCGGCGTAGGCCTCAACCTCACCGAAGCGGATTACGTTTTCATCCTCGACCCATGGTGGAACCCGGCCGTTGAACAACAGGCCATCGACCGTACCCACCGCATTGGCCAAACCAAAAATGTGTTCATCTATAAATTCATCACCAAAGATTCTGTCGAAGAAAAGATACTCGCCCTGCAGCATCGCAAACTCAGCGTAGCAAGGGCGCTGATTACTACGGAGGAAAGCTTTATCAAGTCACTTTCAGTGGAAGATATTAAGGAAATTCTGGGGTAGGGGTTGAAAAAAATGTTACTGATCGTTTTTAGTGAATTTTCAACATTCCCTCCACCTTCTCCGCTGTCAAACTCAACCCATCAGCAATAATAGATGCATGGTTATAAAACTTATCCCGCTCGTTTAATTTACTTTCGATAAAGGCTACAAGGTTATCGCCATGATCGTGAAGTACAGGGCGTTTATCTTTCTCATTTTCCAACCTATCCGCTAAGGTTTTGGGCGATAATTTTATATAGATGGTTTTGCCATGGGCGTTCATCCAATCCATATTATCAAAAAAACATGGCAATCCCCCGCCGGTAGAAACCACTGCATTTGCAGGGTACGGCGTTTGTTTTAAAACCTCCGATTCCAGTTTACGAAAAGCTTCTTCGCCAAACTTTGAAAAATATTCGGCTATGGTTATGCCGGTTTGCGCTTCAAGAATATGGTCGAGGTCCATAAACTCATACCCCAACTGGCTCGCCAGTTTACGGCCCAGGGTAGTTTTACCGCAGCCCATAAAGCCGATGAGGAATATTAATCCAAAGCCACCCTCAACAGGTTTTAAATTATTTACAGACACTCTTTTCCCTTTTTACTATGAACTATGATCTATCAACTATGAACTACCCCAGTTTCACCCTCGGGTCAACCCAAACATAAATAATATCCACCAAAACATTTATCACCACAAAGATAAAGGCAATGAACAATATAGAACCCATTACCACCGGGAAATCCGACATTTCGAGGGCATCAACCGTTGTTTTACCAAGTCCGTTATAACCAAACACATATTCCACAAAAAAAGAACCTGCCAGCAACGAGGCAAACCAGTTGGCGACAGCAGTGATTACAGGGTTCATAGCGTTTTTTAAAGCATGGCGATAGATTATAGCGTTGAAGCTTAAACCTTTTGCCCTTGCGGTGCGGATATAATCTTTACTTAACTCATCAAGCATGGCATTACGCGTGAGCTGTACGATAATAGCCAGTGGGCGCAGTCCCAGTGTAACCATAGGCAATATTAGATTGCGCCAGGTAATTACCTCACCTTTAAAAGGATCGTAAGTATATAAACTGCCCGACATATTGAGGCCTGTGTATTTGCTCAGCTCGAAGCCGAATATCCAGGCAATGATGATCCCCGCAAAAAATGAAGGCGCCGAAACCCCTAAAGTTGAGAAGCCGATGGCCAGCTTATCTATCCAGGTATTTTGATGTACCGCACTCAAAACCCCTAAAAAAACGCCGATAATTATAGCGAACAGCATTGCTGTAGCTGCCAGCACAAGCGTGTTGGGTATAACTTCCATCAGCAAGGCTGCCACCTCCCGATGCGTTTGGTACGACCGCCGCAAATAAGGCCATTTTAATGCCAACACCCTATCGGCTGAAACCGGGAACAATTTTACATAATGATACCGTTGCTGCTCTTCGCTATTATTGAGATGAATACCTATTGGTGAAAGGTCATTCAAATAATAAACAAACTGGACGGGGACAGGTTTATCCAGGCCAAATTCCTTACGGATAGCCTGTAGCGATTGCACATCGGCGCGTTGCCCCTGTGTCATGCGGGCAGGGTCGACCGGTAAAATATTAAACAGGAAAAACACCACCACCACAATGCCCAGCATCACTGCCACACCATAAAAAAGCTTGCGGATGAGGTAGCGGATCATTTTTGTTATTGCTGAAAATATTTTTTTACCAACTCATCATAATTCGGTACGGAGTGGTAATGCCATTTATTGATAATAGTGCCGTTTTTTAGCAGCAAAACACCGGGACTGGCCCTTACCATTTCTTTTAACGGCACGTCATCAGCATAAAATATTTCGCTTATCAATCGGTGCTGTTTACTAAATGCTTCGGTAAATTTAGCCGAACTGGAGGTGAGCAATACCGTACGGGTATTAAAGTTTTGCTGAAGGTTAATGGCCAGCGCGTTAAGGCGATCAATGGCATCTTCGTCGGCATCGTGCAGATCGTAGGCAACAATTATTAAGTTATTAAATGGATTGGATAACAGCTCTTTTGTGTAATCATTCCCTTGTGCATCTGAGATGCTAAGGTCGCGTATCTTAGGCGTAAACCCTTTTGTCACCAACCGGCTTTCCGTTGGCCCATAAATTTTCCAATCGTTATCCTTCCATATGCCGCTGCTCATGTATTCGGTATTGTTCATCACCTTGAATTTTCCCGTTTTTTTATTTTGCAGATGGTAGGTTTGCTCATATACATCAGGCGCAGCGCCGGGCGGGGTTATCATTTCGCCAGGAATGTTTGCGCCTACCTTGTAGGGCAGAAAATCGATCACCGGTAAAAAATTATAGGTATAAAGACCAAAGGCGAGGGAGATGACGGCAGAAAGGATAAGCAGTTTGTCGCCTGTTTTAGCGATAAACAGAGGTTGTATTTCCCGGCGCTTAGAAAAAATAACCAATATCAGCAGCAGCAAAACCAGGTCTTTACTGAACGACTGCCATGGTGTTAGCGGGATGGCATCGCCAAAACAGCCGCAGCTTTCAACCACTTTAAAAAAAGCCGAATAAAAGGTTAAAAACGCAAAGAAAATAATAAGCAGCAGCAATCCCCAGGCCACTTTCACCGGGCGAACACCAATAAGGAGGGCGAATCCAAGTATAATTTCGAGTGCGCATAGTATTATGGCTATTATAAGCGCAAGTCCATTTAAAAAAGTAATATGAAAAACCACAAAATATTCCTGAAGCTTGTACGAGAAGCCGAGCGGGTCGTTCATTTTTATAAGGCCCGAAAAAATGAAAAGCACCCCCACGAATATCCTGCATGCCCAAAGCCACCATGGGGTGGGTTTATTATTTAATTTCGCCATATTGTTGGAAAGTTGTAATGTTGTAATGCTTGATTTAGTAACAATTAAAACAACATTGCAACATTACAACTTTTCAACCTTACAACCACAGGTGAAAGATACATTTTTTCGTAAAAAGACGACCATAAATGCGGGCGGAAGGCTTATTGATTTAAGCAGTCCCAAAGTTATGGGCATTATTAACCTTACCCCCGATTCTTTTTTTGCCGGGAGCCGCAAACGAGGCATTGATGAAGCCTTGCAACAAGCCAAAAAAATGCTGAATGAAGGCGCTACATTTTTAGACCTCGGCGCTTATTCATCGCGCCCAAAGGCTGAAGACATATCGGAACAGGAAGAAACCGACAGGCTGCTGCCCGTAGTTGAAGCTATAGCCGATAGTTTTCCGGACGCTGTTTTATCTATTGATACTTTTCGGTCAAAGGTGGCCGAAGCTGCTATAAAGGCAGGCGGGCATATTATTAACGACATTTCGGGCGGGCAGTTGGATGAAAATATGTTTGCGACAGTTGCCCGGCTGCAGGTACCTTATATTTTAATGCATATGAAAGGCACACCGCAAAACATGCTGCAACAAGCAAATTACGAAGATGTGTTCGCCGAAGTTTACGATTATTTTGCTGACCGATGCTACCAACTAAAGCAATTAGGTGTACATGATTTAATTATTGACCCCGGTTTTGGTTTCGCAAAAAAAACTGAGCATAGCTATGCCTTAATGAACCGTTTGCAGGACTTTGATATGTTGCAATTGCCTGTACTTGTTGGCATATCCCGCAAAACAATGATCTACAAACCGCTGGGACTAACGGCCAATGAAGCTTTAAATGGGACTACAGCTTTAAACACCATTGCCTTAACAAAAGGGGCAAATATTTTGCGGGTACATGATGTAAAGGAAGCTGTTGAGGTGGTGAAGGTTTGGGGGATGTGCGGGTAGCATTAAAATTTGTCAAAAATCTCCTTGTCTAATCCGTGTCTTTTTCCGTTCGTAACATTTCATTTTGGAAAAGGGGATATTGAATGCCTTGCTAACAAAGTTCATATCTTTATCATTAAGATAAGGAATTGATTTTATAGCCTCTTTTACCCCTTTTTCGCCATACATATTAAGAATAGCCCATCAGTCGTTAGAACAGCCCCTTCCAATTACCCTTTGTACTACTATATTTCTCATTTGCTGAAAATCAAAATCAGATAGGTCATACTCCCAAAGCAAGGTGGGATTTACTTTGGCATCGGGGTATTTTTTATAATCTCCTAAATAAATGAAATTCATTTGAGAAAGCGCGATTGGCTTAAAACAAATATAGCGATTTTATAGGTGAATTTTAGGGTTTGACCGACTTTGCCACCAGATCACCTCATTTTAAAATAAATTTGAAATTAAGTAGCAAATATGCTACCTTTAAATAATGAAAGTTAAGGAATTACTTAAGTTGCTTAAGGATGACGGCTGGGTAGAAAAAGACCAGAAAGGCAGTCACCTGCAAATGGTAAATTCTAACAAACCGGGAAAGGTAACTGTCCCGGTTCATAAGGGGGATATTCCAAAAGGGACACTAAACGCGATTTTAAAACAGGCGGGATTAAAATAAGCTCATTTTAAAGCATAAAAAATTAATACTATGGAAGTGCAGAACATTGAACTCATCATTGAAAAAGGTGAAAGCGGAATTTGGGGAAGGGTGACTTATAATGATAACCTCATCACGGATGAGGCTGATAATTTAAATGAACTCGAACTAAATTTAAAAGGATTATTAAAAGATTTTGAGGGTCTTGATCCTGAAAGTATAGTATTTGACATCAGGTATGATGTTTATGCGCTTTTTCAGCAATTTGATTTTTTAAATATCAGCAAGGTGGCAAAATATGCGGATATCCATCCAGGCTTATTACGTCAATACGCATCAGGGGTAAAGCACCCATCGTTAAACCAGGCAAAAAAAATAGAGGACACCCTGCACAAACTGGCTGCGGAAATGCAAAAAGCCTTGGTTTATGTGGCTTAATATTTTAAACATTATCTGTTTAGAAAATCACTAATTCACCAACTCACTAATTGCTCACCAATTCCATCATTTTTAAAATAGCATCCACATACTCCCGGTTATTGGCTAAGCGTGGCACTTTATGCTGGCCACCTATTTTGCCCCTTTCTTTCATCCAGTTAAAAAACGTGCCTTCGGGGGCTTTGCGGACTATCGGGCGGCGCAGGGCCATGTCTTTAAAACGTTTGGCATCATAGTCGGAGTTGATGCGGCGCAGGGTTTCGTCCAGCAGATCAACGAAACGTTCAAATTCGGCTGGCTTTTTTTCAAATTCAATGATCCATTCGTGGGCGCCGGAATCATCGCCATTAAAGTAAACAGGGGCTGCGGTATATTCCCGGATGATAGCGCCGGTTTGCTGGCAGGCTTCTTCAAGGGCACGCTCGGCATTATCAATAATTACTTCCTCGCCGAAAGCATTGATAAAATGTTTTGTACGCCCGGTAACCTGTATGCGAAAGGGTGATAGCGATGTAAAACGCACGGTATCGCCTATCATATAGCGCCAAAGCCCGGCGTTGGTACTGATGATGAGGGCGTAATTTTTATCTAATACCACTTCGTCAAGCGTAAGCGTTTCGGGGTTTTCCTTATGGATATCTTCCAATGGCAAAAACTCATAAAATATGCCATAATCAAGCATCAGCAGCATTTCGCCGGGCTCGCGGGTATCCTGTATGCCAAAAAAACCTTCGGAAGCGTTGTAGTTCTCCAGGTAATACATATTATCATTGGGGATCAGTTTTTTAAACTGTTCGCGGTAGGGCGTAAAATTTACAGCGCCATGAAAGTACATTTCCAGGTTTGGCCAAACTTCCAGCAGGCTTTTTTTGCCGGTGATTTCCAGTATGCGTTTAAAGAGCAGGAGATTCCAGGTGGGCACGCCGCTCAGGCTGGTAACATTGACGTCAATAGTGGCATGCGCCATTTTTTCTATCTTCTCCTCAAAATCTTCCAGCAGGGCAATGTCCATGTGCGGCGTGCGGTGAAGCTCTGCCCAAAGCGGAAGGTTTTTCATCAATACCGCCGAGAGATCGCCGAAAGAAGTATCCGGGTGTAGTTCGCTTACCTGGTGGCTGCCGCCGAGGGTTAATATTTTCCCGGTAAACATCCGGGAGTTAGGCTGGTTGTTGAAGTAAATGGTGAGCAGGTCTTTGCCGCCCTTAAAATGGCACTCCTCCAATGCTTCTTCGCTTACTGGGATGTATTTACTGCGGTCGCTGGTGGTGCCGGATGATTTGGCGAACCATCTTATCTCCGATGGCCAGAGTACGTTTTGCTCGCCCTTCAGCATACGCTCGATGTACGGTTTTAGCGTATCATAATTTTGGATGGGTACGCGCTCCTTAAACTGGTTTAGGTGGGTGATGCTTTTGTAGCCATATTTTCTGCCCCATTCCGTTTTCTCAGCACCCGATATTAGCTGCTCAAACCACTCCTCCTGTACTTCGTTGGGGTATTTCATAAAAAGCTCTATCTGGTGGATACGCTTTTTCATGAACCAGGTAAAAACAGAGTTAAAAATGGTCATAGGCTGCCAGTTTTATTTAGGTTTGAGCAAACACTTTTCTTTTCAATACGAAGTTAGCGCCAAGATAAACCTTACGCACCATTTCGTTATCGGCAAGTACTTCAGGCACACCCGACTCTAATATTTTTCCTTCAAAAAGCAGGTAAGCACGGTCGGTTATCGATAGTGTTTCCTGCACATTGTGGTCGGTTATCAGTATACCAATATTACGGTGCTTTAGTTTTGCCACCATGGCCTGTATCTCTTCAACAGCAATAGGGTCAACGCCGGCAAAAGGCTCATCGAGCAATATAAAATTAGGTTCGGCAGCCAGCGCCCTTGCAATTTCGGTACGGCGGCGTTCACCGCCTGAAAGCAGGTCGCCACGGTTACGGCGTACTTTGTGCAGGCTGAACTCATCTATCAGCTGCTCCAGTTTTTCCTGCTGTTTCTCTTTGCTTGTGGTGCCCATTTCAAGCACCGCCTTTATATTATCCTCAACAGAAAGCTTCCGAAATACCGATGCTTCCTGGGCAAGGTAACCTATTCCCTTTTGGGCACGACGGTACATAGGGTCGGTAGTTATATCCTGGTCTTCTAAAAATATTTTACCTTCATTAGGCTTTACCAGGCCTACTATCATATAAAACGAAGTGGTTTTCCCGGCGCCGTTAGGGCCAAGCAGCCCCACGATCTCGCCTTGCGCAACATTGAAGGACACATCGTTTACAACCGTACGCTGTTTGTATTTTTTTAATAAATTTTCTGCTCTTAAAATCATTTTAATTTACGGTTTACGATTTACGATTTACGATTTACCGGTACGATTTTCAATAAACAATCGTAATTCGTAAATCTCAATTCGTAAATCGAAGTCCTTTTATATTCAACTGTATCGTTCGTCGCTCCTGCCACACGTTTTCTTCTATCGCATAACAAATATCAAACGGCACATCTTTTTTTATTTTTTCAAGATGTTCGCCCTGGTTAAATCCTATACAATTAAAACCCGGCGAACCTTCCTGTATAACTACCATTTTTAAATGGTTTTCGCCAACCAAACCGGCAATGCCGCTAACATACACATTTTTAGTTATGAAAACAGGCGCCATATTTTCGGGCCCGAAGGGTGCAAACTGGTTCAATACCCTAAAAAACTTCGGTTCCACCTGGCTTAAACGTAATTCCGCGTCAATCTGTATCTGTTGTATCAATTGTTCGGGCTTTATGGTGGCGCTCACTACCTCTTCAAAGCGGTTTTTAAACGCCTCCACATTTTCGGGGTGCATGGTAAGCCCCGCTGCATAACGGTGGCCGCCAAACTGTATCAGCAAGTCGCTGCATCCGCATAGGGCTTCGTAAAGGTCGTACCCTAAAACAGACCTCGCCGACCCAGCGACATGCCCGTTTGAGCGCGTTAAAACTATAGTTGGCCTGTAATATTTTTCGGTTAGCCGCGATGCTACTATACCTATAACGCCTTTGTGCCAGTGTTCATTAAATACAACGGTCGATTTTCGGTTGATCAGCGCCTCGTCACCATCTATCATACCCAAAGCTTCATCGGTTATTGAAAGATCATGCCCTTTGCGTTCGGTATTTTTTGTATTTATCGACCAGCTTTTTTCTTTGGCTGATTCCTCGTCCGTGGCTATCAATAACTCAACCGCGTGTTTGGCATCATCCATGCGGCCGGCAGCATTAATGCGGGGGCCGAGCAAAAAAACCACATCAGATATGGTATAGGTAGTGCCGCGCCCCGCAACTTCCATCAGCGTTTTTACACCAACACAAGGGTTGCTATTTATTTTTTGCAGGCCAAGATGTGCCAGTACCCTGTTCTCGCCCGTTATATGCACTATATCGCAGGCTATGCTGATGGCGACCAAATCGAGATAACAATTTATTTCTTCAAACGGTATATCATTTTTCTCAGCATAAGCCTGTATCAGTTTAAAGCCGATACCGCACCCAGAGAGTTCTTTGTAAGGATATTCGCAATCCGAACGCTTGGGGTCGAGTACGGCAATTGCAGCAGGCAATTCATCGCCGGGCAAGTGGTGATCGCAAATAATAAAGTCAATACCTTTTGTGTTAGCGTAAGCTATTTTATCAACCGATTTTATGCCGCAGTCCAAAGCTACTACCAATGTAAAACCGTTTTCGGCGGCGTAGTCAATTCCTATGGTTGAAATGCCGTAACCCTCCCTATAGCGGTCGGGGATATAATATTCAAGGTTATCATAAAGCTTTTTAAAGAAACTATAAACAACAGATACAGAGGTTGTGCCATCCACATCATAATCGCCATAAACCAATATCTTTTCGCCGTTCGCTATTGCTTCTTCTATCCTTAAAACGGCTTTTTCCATATCAGCCATCAGGAAAGGGTCGTGGAGGTGAAGCTCGTCAGGCCTGAAAAATAAGCGGGCATCCTCGTAGTTTTTTATGCCCCTGTTTATCAGCAGGCCACATAAAACGGTATCAATATTAAGGGCCTCGGCCAATGCTTTTACTTCCAGTTCATCGGCAGCATCCTTTATAGCCCAGTGTTTATTCATACCTTTGTTTAAAACAGTAAAGATAGGTGAATTAGTGAATAGTTGAGTAGTGAATTGTGAGTGGTTATAACACATATTACCGGATAGCGATGGGTTTCAAACCCATCGCTATGGAAAAAACCGAACGGTTATTCTAAATGCACCTTTTTCGTTGATTGACGATTGACCTGATCTTTACCTTAAAATAAGAATAACATTACAAATGAAAATATTCGCCCTAAACGAAGGCTCGTACTCCGTAGATGCTACCAAAAAATTTATTCCTTTTAACCCCTTAACCGATAATTTCAGGGAGAGGCCGGGTTCTATATTTATCCATGTTAACCCGTTCCTGGTTCAAACGGCAACCGACCTGATCTTGTTTGATACCGGCCTTGGTTATAAAGATACCCGCGATGAGTTATTTCTTCACCAACATATCCGCAATGCGGGTTTTGAACCGGAAGATGTAACCCTGGTATTAATGTCACACCTGCATTATGATCATTCCGGCGGCCTGGTGGTTGAGCGTAATGGCAAATTAATGCCAAGTTTTCCGCTGGCGGAGCATGTTATCCAAAAAAATGAATGGAATAAAGCTATTGCTGGCGGCTCTTCATCCTATCATAAAGAAATTTTTGAGGCTTTACAGGGGAATGTCAACATCAATTTTGTTGAAGGGGATGGCACATTTAAACCCGGCATCAGGTACGAATTATCAGGCGGGCATTGTCCTTTTCACCAGGTGTTCTGGATAGAAAGCGAAGGTAAAAAATGTTTTTATGGTGGCGATGAACTGCCCGAACCGGAGCAATTGATACGGAAATTTGTTGCTAAATATGATTTCGACGGCCGTAAATCGATGCAATTGAGGGAAGAATACGGCAAAAAAGCAGCCGAAGAGGGCTGGACTTGTTTATTTTACCACGCAAAATCTTTGTGTATTGGCAATGTTATTTACCAGGATGATCATTTTAAAGTGGAACCAGCTTAAGCGTGGTCTTCAACTATAAAAAGTTCAACTATTTTATCTACGTTAAGGGGTTTCGATATAAAATCCTTTACCAGCGGGTACGAACGGGCTTTGTTAATATCATTGCTGAAAACTGAAGAAGAAATGATAAAAATTTTGGTTTTGCCTAAAGGGTCGATATTTAAACGTTTGTACTCATCTAAAAACTCCCAGCCGTTCATAATTGGCATGTTTATATCCAATAAAATATAATCAGGCAATTTTGAAGGATCCTTTTTTTGTATCTCGTACAACTGATCTATGGCAAACTTACCGTTAAGGCAGGCCATAATCTCTGTGTTTAATAAAGCTTTCTTTATTAATTTGATGGAGATGAAGTTGTTTATTTCATCGTCATCAACAAGTAAAACACTTACGGGTCTGCTACTATAGTTCATCATATATCACTTAAATTGATATGCTTTATACGCAACGGAAATTTAAAAGGTTATAATCTTTTTTAAATTAAATAAGATGCAACAGTAGATTATTATAGGGTATAACTGAATGAATCAAATTAAGCAAAACTCAATTAGTTGGTTAGTATTAATTAAAAGTAATATTTTAGTCTGAATATTACAACATGTGATGAAAAAAATTTACATACTACTGATTATCCTTTTGAGTATATCGCTGGTTACCAAAGGGCAAACAATAAATGACATCGATTCAAAAACCCAGGGCTTTACCAAATACGCCGGCTATTTTAATTTTTATTGGGACGGAAAAACGGGGAGGATATTATTAGAAGTTGATAAATTTAATACGGAGTTTTTATACGTAAACTCCTTACCCGCTGGTATTGGCTCAAACGATCTTGGTTTAGACCGGGCCAGATAGGTAATAGCCGCATTGTGAAATTTATCAGGAGCGGGCCTAAAATATTGCTGATGCAGCCAAATTATGCCTACAGGGCGGTAAGTAATAACCCCGATGAGCGAAAATCGGTGGAAGAAGCATTTGCACAGTCAGTTATTTGGGGTTTTAAGGCCGAGGCTGAAGATAACGGCAAAGTTTTAATAGACATAACCCCTTTTTTGCTGCGTGATAGCCACCACATTGCCGACAGGTTAAACGGCAGCGGCCAGGGTGATTTTAACCTGAATGAAAGCCGGTCGGCAATTTATCTTGATAACACTAAAAGTTTTCCGGATAATTCGGAATTTGAGGCGACTATAACGCTAACCGGCAAAGCAAAAGGCAGCGAGATAAGTTCTGTTACACCCGATGCTGATGCGGTAACTGTTAGGATGCATCATTCGTTTATAAAATTACCCGATGATAATTATCGGCCTCGCAAGTTTGACCCGAGATCGGGGTTTTATGATAACAGCTTTATGGACTATGCTACGCCGATAGACCAGCCTATCGTAAAACATTATCTCACACGTCATCGGCTGCAAAAGAAAGACCCTACAGCCGCGATGAGCGAAGCCGTTAATCCCATCATTTATTATGTTGACCGTGGCGCACCTGAACCGGTACGCACTGCGCTGATGGAAGGCGCATCCTGGTGGAACCAGGCTTTTGAGGCGGCAGGCTATAAAAATGCTTTCCAGGTAAAACTACTGCCCGAAGACGCCGACCCAATGGACATCAGGTATAATATTATACAATGGGTACACCGGTCAACTCGTGGATGGTCCTACGGCGAATCGATAGATGACCCGCGTACAGGGGAGATCATTAAAGGACAGGTATCCTTAGGCTCATTGCGCGACAGGCAGGATTTTTTAATTGCCGAAGGCCTTGTACAGCCATATGAAGATGGAAAACCTGTTAGCGATAAAATGATGAAAATGGCCATTGCCCGCCTGCACCAGCTTGCCGCGCACGAGGTTGGCCATACACTTGGATTGCAACATAATTTTGCTTCCAGCGTAAATGACAGGGCTTCGGTAATGGATTACCCTTCGCCGGCAATTAGTTTAAATGCTGATGGAACTATCGATCTTTCAAATGCTTATACCAGGGAGATTGGCGGCTGGGATAAACGCGCCATTCTTTACGGTTACCAGGATTTTCCGGCAGGAACAAATGAAGATGAGGCTTTAAAAGGAATAATGACCGAGACGTTGAAACAAGGTTATTTTTATATCACCGATGAAGATGCCCGGCCCGCAAATGGCGCACATCCCCTGGCACATTTGTGGGACAACGGCAAAAACGCAGCCGACGAATTGAACAGGCTGATGGGTATCCGTAAGCATTTGCTGGATAACTTTTCGGGAAAAGCTATCAGGCAGGATGCTCCGATGGCCACACTTGAAGAAGTTTTGGTGCCTGTTTACCTGATGCAGCGCTACCAGGTGGAAGCAGCCTCAAAAATGCTTGGCGGGCTTTATTATACCTACGCCGTTAAAAACGATGGGCAACCCGTTACAAGGTTTATCCCACCAGCCGAACAATGGAAAGCTTTTAACGCGTTAATGACAACCATAAGCCCTGATGCACTGGCTTTGCCCGAAAAACTGATAGAAAAAATACCGCCCCGGCCCGATGGATACCCGCGAACAAGGGAATTATTTAAATCGCGCACGGGGCTTACATTTGACCCGATGGCTGCCGCTGAATCTGCCGCAGGGACAACGCTTGAATTTATGCTTAATCCTGAACGGGCAGCTCGGTTGGTACAGTACCAGTCGAGGGATAATACACAACCCGGCCTTATACCTGTTTTAGATAAGCTTATAGCCCAAACCTGGAAAGCCCCGCAGCAACCCGGCTATAAAGGAGAATTGCAGCGTTTGGTGAATGTTTTGGTATTAAAACAATTGCTGACTTTAGCTGCTACCGGCGATGCCCCTGAAAGCGTACGCGGCATAGCATTACTGGAGATAGACGGACTTAAAAAATGGATGCAAGGTGCTTTGAAGACCTCGGATAATAACCAAAAGGCAAATTTATTGTTTGGCATGGCACAGATTGATGAGTTTAATAAAAATCCGGATAAGTTTAAGCCAGCGCCAGTGTTGGCTATGCCTGATGGGAGCCCGATAGGGAGTGAGTGATTTCGGCTTTCGGAATTTCGATTTCGGAATTTAAAAATAGACCGGCGGGGATTTGCAATTTCAGCCTTATAGAATATTTGCGAAACAACTATCTGCTTTTTATGTATATTTGTGTAAAGGAATAGGTATTTTAAAAAATATGATAATTACAGCATCAACAATTGCAACTACCATTGCCGTTATATCAGCAATAATAGCTATCTGGACTATTACGAAGATTTTTATAAAAGTAAGGAATTCGACAAATATTACAATTACCAAAAGCAGTGGCGAAAGGATAACTATATCTAAGGATTACAACAGGGAACAAAGCAGGAAACTAATAGAATTTATGAAATGAGCAATACGCCGCCTGGCGATATAGTTTCAAGTCATCCTAAAGCCACCTTACTCACTACGTTTACAGCTATATTAGTAGCAATAGTTCAACAAATTAAAGATGAGGACTATAAAAAAATAGCCGTTCCTTTAGCTCCTTTCGTCGTACTCGTACTCGTCCTCAGTATTATTTCTAAAACTTTTTATAAGCGTTATAAGTGTAATAGGCTAATAAAGGTGCATAAATCATAGATTACAACACTTGAAAATGAGTTGAAAAATACTGCGACAACACCAGCAAGAAAAAAGGAGATACTAAAAGAGATCACTGAATATCAAAACGAAATAAAAAAGCTGCAAAAAGAGGTTGTAGAAATAGAGTTTAATTAAGTACAAAGCTATTATGCAGAACGATTTAGAAAACAAAAAGGTTTCTCCGTCCAGCGCAGATTTAGAGGGGGCTGCCATCATAACCGGCCTGATGGCCTACGGAATGTCAGGACGAATATTTCATGCGCCGTTTTTAACTACTAACCACGGGTTTAAATTTAAGGCCGTGGTTGAGCGTCACGAAAAAAAGGCGGGGCTCCGTTACCCGGATGTGATCAGCTATAATTCAATTGATGAATTGCTAAACGATGATGAAATTGAACTGATAGTTGTAAATACGCCGAATGATACCCATTTTGATTTTACATTGAAAGCCCTTAACGCCGGTAAACATGTACTGCTCGAAAAACCTGCAGCAGCTACCAGCGCCGAGGTAAAAATAATGTTCGACACGGCAAAGAGGTTAAACAGGCATTTAATGCTTTACCAGAACCGCCGCTGGGATAGTGGTTTTTTACAGGTTAAAGAAGTTATTGAAAGTGGGAAATTGGGCCAGCTGATAGAGGTTTATTTCCGTATGGACAGGTTTAAACGGGCGCTTAGCCCCAAAAGGTTTAAAGAAACGGCTGCCACCCCAGCCAACGGGCTGGTATACGATTTAGGGGCGCATTTGATAGATAATGTGATATGCCTGTTTGGCAAGCCGCTAAGTTTTACCAAAACAACGGGGATATACAGGGAAGGATCAGAAGTGGCAGATTATTTTAACTACCACCTATCGTACCCAAACCAATTGAATGTTTATTTAACTTCGGGGTTGCTTATTGCAGAGATATTACCCGGTTTTGCAATTCATGGTACTGAAGGGAGTTTTGTTAAAGAAAGGTGCGATGTACAGGAAGCCCAGCTTGATATTGGAATGCTGCCAACGGATAAAGATTATGGAATAGAGCCGGCAGGCAGCGATGGCAAATTGGTAATAATGGGCCTTGATAATAAGCGTTGCGAAGAGTGGCTACCGGCGCCAAAAGGGAACTATAACGGTTTATTTGAGGCTGTTTATCATACCATACGCAATAATGCGTTATATCCCGTAACTGAAGAACATGTGGCCTGGCAACTGGAATTGCTTGAGGCTTAAAAAAATCGTAACTATGCTGCTGCTTGATATACAAATTAAACTTATGAAGAAACTGCTTTTTTTATTTAGCCTGGTAATTGCTGCTGGTTGCAGCAATGCACAAACGCAAACTTTCACGCCACCGCCAGATATCCCTCCTTATCGTATATTAAATACCGACAGTGTTTATGTTACGCCTGCCAATTTAAAAAAACACAAAGCAACAATGATCGTTTATTTCGCGCCGGATTGCAGTCATTGCCAGCATTTAATGTACGAGCTGAAACCCCAAATGAAGGCTTTTAAAAACACGCAGGTAGTGATGATAACATTTGCCGAGCCGCTAAAAGCATCACAGGTATTTTATCGTGATTTTAACCTCAAAAAATATCCCAATTTTACCGTTGGGACAGAAGGGACTACCTACGTTGTTCAAAGATATTACCAGGTACGTACCACCCCATATATTGCGCTATATAATAAAAACGGAAAACTTGCTAAAGCTTATGACAAGGCGCCGACTGTAGACGACCTTGTTGCAGAAGTGAAGAAATTATAAAGGAGTCGGGAAGTCCGAAAGTCCGTAAAGTCCGAAAGTAAGAGGTTTTTGTCGCGTTCGGACTTCCGGACTTTACTGAGTTTGGGACTCTTTTCGTAATAAAATATTTACTATTGCAACCGATTTCCTTATCAACAAAGTTACAAGCAGTAAGGTTATTTAAAGTCATAATTTATGACTTTTGCGCCATGAAATCCGTCCTGATAAAAATATTATTTCTTTTGCCCGTATTATTTACGGTTTTTACAGCTAATGCCCAGCAGGCCGATAAGGGCGGTACAGTTTCAGGCAAGCTAATCGATGGCACAAACAGCCAGCCGCTTTCGTTTGCTACAGCTTCTCTTGTCAGAAAATCTGATAACCATCCTGTAAAAAGTATTCAAAGCGATATCAACGGTAATTTTTCGCTTACCGGCATCCCAAATGGCTTATATGTTTTCCATGCTACCTATGTAGGCTATGCGCCTTTTGTAAAAGATAGCATCCGCGTTACGCCTTCAAAACAAACAATAAACCTTGGTGATATAAAATTAGGCACTGCAAAGGGCCTGTTAAAAGAAGTGACCATCACGGCCCAAAAAAGCCAGATGTCATTAGGTATCGATAAAAAATCGTTTAATGTTGACCAAAGTTTAGTTAGCCAGGGCGGTTCGGTAACTGACCTGCTGACCAATGTGCCATCGGTACAGGTGGATGTTGATGGTAATGTCAGCCTGCGCGGATCGACCAACGTAAAGATACTGATCAACGGTAAAGCGTCCGCATTAACAGGCGGCGATCTTGCCGATATCCTGCAATCTATCCCGGCCAGCGCAATTGAAACTATCGAGGTAATTACCAACCCATCGTCAAAATACCAGGCCGAGGGGGATTCAGGTATTATCAATATCATATTAAAGAAAAATACACAAAAGGGGTTCACCGGTTCGGCATCAGGTAGCGCCGGTACGCAAAACACCTATAACGGCACATTTAACCTGGCCTATCAGAACAGTAAAGTAAATATTTACGGCAATTACAGCTACCGTAAAGGCACAAGGATAGGGGATGGTACCATCGATAAAACAACTGATGAAACTAATGGTACGACGCAAACCCAAAACCAAACAACCAATCAGCAGTTTGTATTTACCGGGCAGAATATCCGCAGCGGTATCGATGTTTATCTTGATCCTAAAACAACTTTAGGCTTTTCAAACAATATCAATATCCGCGACCGCAACCGGTTACAGACAGGTGGTACTTTTATAAACCAGAACGATACTTTGTTACAAAGCATCAATCAAAATAATATATCGAACGGTCATGGCACCAATATGGATTTCAGCCTTGATTTTGACCATAAGTATAAAAAGAAAGAGGAAGAACTTACGGCAAATGTTACCTATTCGGTAGATAAAAATAACAACTTTGACGACCTTAACAGCGACTATACTTATTATACGCCCGTTTCTTCTTACTTTCCATCTGTACAAAACAATACCACCATAGGTATGCAGCATAACTGGAATTTTCAATCGGACTTTACCCTGCCATTAAAAAACGGGCGGTTTGAAGCCGGTTTCAGGAGTACGATAAATAATAGCAATAATAACTATATATCAGACACGCTGAATACCGTAACCAACGGTTTTAACTACAACCCTTATTTATCAAACGATTTTATTTATAAAGAAAACATCAATGCCATTTACTCAAACTACCAGCATACTTTCGGTAATTTCAGCGTACAAGGCGGATTGAGGTTAGAGGATGCAAATATCAGCACGCAGCTTACCGACAGTGTTACTACCAATAATAAGCAGGATTACTGGCGCCTGTACCCAAGCTTGTTTTTGACCGAAAAACTATCAGACAACCAAACCCTGCAATTAAGCTACAGCCGCCGCGTAACACGCCCGCAGGACAGGATGCTGTCGCCTTTTATTGATGAAAGTAACAGACTGAATTACTCGCAGGGTAACCCTAACCTATTGCCGCAGGATACGCACTCGTTCGAGTTGAGTTATATTAACTACTGGAAATCGGTGACGGTTACTTCATCATTATACTACAGGCTTACCAAACAGAATATCCAGCAGATCACTACCCCGCTTACACCTGGCAACGTGGATACTACCATTACCAGGTATGAAAATTTAAACAGTGCTTCGAATGCAGGATACGAGTTGATAGTAAGGGTAAGCCCATCATCTGTGTTGGATGTTACCGGTAACCTGAATATATATTACCGCTATTTACAGGGTGATGCCGCCTTGGATTTACCTACAACATCGGGCTACTCGTGGAACGGGAATGTTACGGCCAATATTAAGCCAATAAAAAAACTGGGGATACAAATAAGGGCCGATTACCAGGGCGCGCAGGTAATCCCGCAGGGCGAAATGAAAGCGATTTATGGTGTTGACGGTGGCCTGCGATACGATATCAGCAAGCAATTTACGCTAAGCGGGAATGTGCGGGATATATTTAACACGCGCAAATACATATCCGATATCAATTATAGCGAACCAACCTTCACTTCGGCACAGATATCCGACAGGCGGTTTGCTACGCGTGTAATGTCGGTTACCCTGGCTTACCGCTTCGGCAATAACGGTATCCCGCAAAAACGCAAAAACAAGGATAAAGACCAGCAACAGCCACAAGACCAGGATATGCCTGATGATGCTAATCCGCAACCAAATCCGGGGGCGCAACCAGGCGGAACCGGCACCGGCACCCAGCAGCAGGGTAAGGGCGGTGGTAAAGGCTAAGTTTAAAAGGCTTTTTATTTGCCCAAATTACATATATTTATATATCTATGAGGCGGCTCCGTAAGGGGCCGCTTTTTTATGCCCGGTAAAGTTTTACTTTTTAAATTATTGAGGTACGGTTGTTCATAGTTGTCAATTCCGAAAGCCATTATAACTGCTACTGCCCACTGCTCCCGATAGCTATCGGGACTACTACTGCTGCTGCTGCATGATCTCCATGTACCGCTGGTAACTGTTTTTTTGACTGTCAGAAACGATACTTGTTATGTGTGCCTCATTTATTTGCGCATCGGTATTGTTTAGTACGTTTTCATCATCTACGGATACCGCTACTTCCAGTTTATGGTTTGATGAACCTTTATAAACGCCTTTAACCGGCGAACAATCGGTAAAGTTGCGGCCAACGGCAAGGCGTACATGGGTTTCGTTGGCGATGCAGTTATTTGTAGGGTCGATACCGAGCCAGCCGTAATCGGGGATGTAGGCTTCGGCCCAGGCGTGGGTGGCGCCGAGGCCGCGGATACCATTGCGGCTGGTACAAATGTAGCCGCTAACGTAACGGGCAGGTATTTGCACCATGCGCAGCATTTCCATTAATATGTGGGCAAAATCCTGGCAAACACCGGCTTTCAGCTTCCATATCTCGTCGAGCCTGGTTTCAACAGTGGTTACACCTTTTATATATTCAAAATTATCGAACACATACTGGCAAAAACGGAGTGCTACCTGGTACGGGGTGTCATGCTTTAGCTTTTCGTTATTAACAATAGCCTGAAGCTCATTGAGCCCTTCGAAATATTCCTGTTTTAAAAAATCGATATAAGGCACCACAAATTGAAGCCGCCGAAGATCCTCCCATTGGTGGGCAGGGAAAATATCATTTACCGGCAACTCGCGGTGTTTTGTAGTTACCCATATTTTCGAGTTGATGGTCAGTTGCCAGTGCGGCTCGCTATAGGTAAAGCTGCCCACCTCGTTGCCATAATAATCGGTATGGGTATCCACCTGCGGATTGCCTGTTATCGTAAGCTCCTGTTTTAAAACATCCTGGTACTGGTCTTTTATCGGGAACAGGATGATCTGGTTGGCGCTGTCGCGCACCGGGGCCTCGTAAATGTAGCGTGTAATGTGTTGTATCTCAAATTCGGGCATGTTTTTTAAATTAGTTAATTTGATGATTTGAAAATTTGAAAATGTTTTGCCATCGGGATAGGTCATTTTCAAATTATCAAATTTTCACATCTTCAAATTATTACGAGTTTGCA
>Ga0207052_10049_pt1 | contig 40101 bp, 41 predicted proteins | sample Alteio_BWMinCont_62_FD_153294 | JGI IMG/M metagenome (GOLD analysis project Ga0207052, IMG submission 153294) | Enriched cells from forest soil in Barre Woods Harvard Forest LTER site, Petersham, Massachusetts, United States -... | ecosystem: Environmental > Terrestrial > Soil > Temperate forest >...
GAATGGTTGGGATTTTTGCAAGAAATGAAACGCGTGTTAAAGCCGGGTGGAATTGCCGTTAAACTGAAGAGAATCTTCTATGGTCTTGACGTAAGAATTCTTATATTCATTAAAATCCATGAGATATTATTTTCCATGCAGTGAAGAAATATTTTCGTGATCAATATTCAATGATTTAGCAACCACCACTAATGGCCTAGGGCGTAATTGATTGTAAATCCTACCGATATATTCGCCTATGATTCCTAGCAATAATGCATTGATGCTAATGCCAAATAAAATCAAAATAGTCGTTGTCGTAAAACCTTCAGGAATCGGTTCGCTAGAAAATATACGCAGTATGAGGTAGAGAAACATTAGCGCTGAGGCAAAAAAAGCGATAGTCGTTCCAAGATAATTAGCTACTCGCAGTGGGGTCGTAGAGCAAGCATACATTCCCTCTGTTGCCATCCTGACTAATTGTCTAAAAGGAAATTTACTGCTGCCAAATTCCCGTTTATTGCGCTGATAATGAACCCCGGTTTGATTACGCGCAAGTTCAGATATAAGCCCGCGAACATAAGGCTGAAAATCATTGATCTGGTGTAATTGATTCAGAATACGTCGATCGACTAGTCTAAAATCTCCCGCATCTACTTTATGAGGCATATCTGAAATACGGCCTAATATTTTATAATATAAGCGGCGCATAAAGATCATATAGCGCGGTTCAATACGCTGGGACCGAATACCAATAACAACATCATGACCTTCACGCCAAAGACGCAAAAACTCCGTGAATACAGAGGGAGGATCTTCTAAGTCACAATCAATTTGAATAGCAGCATCGCCTTTAGCGCAGCGATAGCCTGCTAAAATAGAACGTTGGAAACCAAAGTTACGAACAAAGGATAAAACGCGGACGCGTGAATCCTGGGAAGCGATCCGGCTTAACTCGGCAAAAGTACTATCCGTGCTAGCATTGTCGGTAAAAATAATTTCGAAATCAACATCGACATGTTTTTTAAATTCTTCAACAATAGCAAGATACGCTCTTTCTATATTTTCTTCTTCGTTGAAAACAGGAATGATGACAGAGATAAGTTGGTTTGACAGAGTATTTCCTCCAGTTTTCGTCATTGCGAACCCAGCGTTTTTTGCTGCTTCATTGTAAAAGACTCCTGCTAATGACCTAGCTCATCTTATTAAAAATCCTGTGTCTCAAGGACATCGATTACCTTGCCTTTGAAACCATTAGACGACAAATAGGATTTGATCTCACCCGAAATATGCCAAGCGAAATTCAAAATAGTATCGTCATTTTTATCGCTAGCAAAAAGCGTATCATCTGAAAGAATTGGGATACGAGTTCCAGGGATGTAGTGTCCAATTTTCATGGAGCCAGGCTTTTCAAAAACAGATGATACGACTGTCTCATCAATTCCAAGCATTTTTATCAAAATTGCAGCTCGCCCTGGGAAAGCTTTGCCACGCAATTTTTCATTACTCTTTCTGAGGGAGTCAATGAACTCTCCTTTTGCTGCCAGCCATTTATTGATATTTAATCTTAGATTCTCAAATTTCTTTATATAACTTTTTTCTTCTAAAAGAATTTTTGTCTGTTGCTCAGAGCTTTTTATTTCGGCATGACCAGACATAAACACGCGAATGTTCCCGCCATATCGGGACGGGAACTCAACGCTTTGCAATGCTAGACCAATACTTTTAGCAATATGCAAAAAAGATGTATAACTATAGGATCTTGGATGCTCATGATAAAAAGTATCAAACTGACTACGTTCAAGTACCGATCCCAGATAATGATTTTCAATAACAATCATAAGATTCGGCGACATTAATAATTTTAGTGCAGCTATCACTTCAGGTAAATTTTCAATATGCGCAAAGACATTCGTAAAAGTTATAATGTCAGGCTTGCCATGATTTTTTAAAATTGTCTCGGCAGCTTCCAACGATAAAAATGTATTATAAACATGATGGCCATTCTGCTTCGCATCAATAAAAGCACCCGTTGGTTCTATGCCTAAAGTCACACTACCCTTTGCTTTAAAAAAATTAAGTAAGCTGCCGTCATTGCAACCGATATCCAATACTTTTTTATCGCGAAGAGAGGTAACGCGCTCCTCACAAACATCGACCAAAGCTGACATGCCATTTAAGACATCCGCTGTAAATCTTGCACGATAATGATAAGTCGATGGAAATAATTCATGTTTAGGAACTTGAAAACGTTGATGTGCTGTTATGCAATTTTCACAAAGAAGGATCTCAATAGGGTATTCTCGACAAACTCGCGTGTCGCCTACCGGTATTAAATCATCACAGAGTGGATGCGAGCCTAAGTTCAGTACGGATGACAACTTATCGTTTCCACAGACTTCACAATTCTTAATTTCAAAAAAATCGTTCATTGCATTAAAATCCTAATTATTTTTATCTATTTATGTTGCTTGATATTCTGCTATCTGTTCCAGCATAATCTCCCGTACGCCGAGGTTTTCACGATACCCTTTGTACCATGCTACAGTAGAATGTAATGCTGCTTCTAAGGACCAACGAGGTTTCCACTTTAATTTTAAGCGCGCTTTGCTAATATCCAGTTTAAGATAATGCGCTTCATGTAAAATATTTTCTTGTTTGTCTAATTCCCAACTCGACCCTTCTCCCCAAATGCGAGTCAAATAGTTAGCAACCCATGCTACCGTTTTTGCATCTTGATCATCCGGGCCAAAGTTCCAAGGCCCTGCAAAGGCTTCTCCCTCAGTCCATAGGTGCTCCGCAAGGGTTAAATAACCGGAAAGAGGTTCAAGCACATGCTGCCAAGGGCGTATAGCATGAGGGTTACGTATTTTAAGGGGCTTGCTCGCCATGATGCCGCGCAAGAAGTCAGGAATTAATCGATCCGTTGCCCAGTCCCCTCCTCCGATGACATTACCTGCTCGAGCTGATGCTAAAAAAAGGTGATGTTGATTTTGCTGTGCAGCGAACAAATGACGGTAGGACGCCGTGACAAGCTCAGCACACGCCTTACTACTGCTATAAGGATCATGGCCACCCATGGGTTCCGTTTCGCGATACCCCCACATCCATTCGCGGTTATCATAACATTTGTCACTCGTCACGTTCACGACCACGCACGCACAACCTACTTGTCGTAAAGCTTCAAGTAGATTTACAGTTCCCATCACATTTGTTGAATAGGTTTCAATAGGATTGATATAAGAATGGCGAACTAAAGCTTGGGCAGCTAAATGAAAAACGATCTCAGGTTTTTCTGTGTTGATTATATTATGCAGAGTATCAAAATCACGAATATCTCCTATATGGGAACGGATATCATGTTGGTGCCCTACCAATTCAAATAAATTGGGGCTTGTCGCTGGCGGTAAGGAATAACCAATAACATTTGCGCCTACGGACTGTAACCATAGCGCAAGCCAACTGCCTTTAAACCCTGTATGTCCAGTTAACAAGACTTTTTTGTTTTGCCAAAATGCCTCATCCATTACCATATTTTCCAGGGTGCATCCCCTTGAGCCCACAATTCCTCAAGGTGATTTTTATCGCGTAAGGTATCCATGGCGTACCAAAAATCATTATGCTGATATGCACCCATTCGGTTTTCTTTTGCAAGAAGCTCTAAAGGTTCACGTTCCCAAACCGTTGTGTCATCCTCAATATAATCTATTACTTTAGGTGATAACACAAAAAAACCGCCGTTAGCCCAGCCACTACCGCCAAAGGGTTTTTCTTGAAAGCTGGTAATTTTACTTCCTTCCACATCAATTGCACCAAAACGTGCTGGAGGACGTATCGCAGTGAGTGTAGCTAAGTTTTTCTGCGATTGATGCAGTTGGATCACCTTAGTGACATCAACGTTAGATAAGCCATCGCCGTAAGTGAAACAAAAATCTTGGTCAGCTATGTAGGGGGCAACACGTTTCAGACGTCCGCCCGTCATAGTATTTTCACCTGTTTCCACCAGAGTAATAGACCAAGGTTCAACATAGTTTTGATGAATTTGAGTGGTATTATTTTTCATGTCTATAGTGACATCGGACATATGCAAAAAATAATTAACAAAATATTCTTTGATGATATAGCCTTTATAGCCTAGGCATATGATGAAATCATTAATGCCAAAGGATGAATAAATCTTCATGATATGCCAAAGAATAGGTTTGCCGCCTATTTCAATCATCGGCTTCGGCTTTACCATCGTTTCTTCACTAATGCGCGTACCAAGACCGCCGGCGAGAATCACAGCTTTCATACAATTTCCTTATTCTATGCTGCTTTGTAAGCTATTAAAATTCATAAAATATGTCAAGATTAAACATAAAACATCTGAATGAGCGAAATTTTCTATAATTAATTGATTCTTTCTTTTTGGCAATATCGATTCCACATATCACAGTAGGCATCTTCTAACTGTGCAGCAAAAGCGACTGCATCGGCTCTGGGTGATTTGCGGAAATCTTCGCGTAATGTTTGTCTGTAGCACATGAGACGCTCAGTATCCGCAGCGAGAGAGACCGCTTTATTGATATATTCTTTTTCTGAATAAGCAATCAATTCAGGATGCCCTATACTAGTATGAATGGATTTACCATTTTGACCCGCAAATCCCTCGCCACTCAACGTTATAACGGGTACGCCCTGCCACGTCGCCTCCATTGAGGTTGTACCAGCCGCATAAGGAAAGGTATCAAGAGCAATATCCATTTTAGCATAGCATGCAAGCATGGCGTGATGTTCAGAAAAACCCTCAAAACACACTCTGCTGGCATCAATACCTTCGTCTTTAAACATCTTCGTATAGGCATCTACAAATGGCGCATGTGTAAGAACGGCAGCTTTCATATAAAATCTGGCAGTGGGTATTTTTTTTAAAATCTTACACCATAGGCGGATAACAGAAGTATTCACTTTGTGTGCCGCACCAAATGAACCAAAGGTAACGTATCCGTTTTTTAAACAAGGTGGTGGCGAGCAGGCTGGAAATGTATCGGGGAAAATAGCAACGCCACTTACCCCTTTCAGAAGGTAAATTGATTCTGAGTAATTAGGCTGCGATTTATCATGAATAACCTCATCTCCAATCAAGGCATAATCCATAGTTGATATTCCTGAGGTTGCAAGTTGATTATAATAAGACACTTGCACAGGAGCAGGTTTATTGGCAAGAACGCCGTATCGATTTACAACACAATGTCCATTTAGCTCTAATAAAATATCAATTTGATCATTTCGAATCATTGATGATAATTCAACATCATTTAATGCTTTGGTATCGCGCCATACATCCGCCACATTTTTTATAGTATTATCTACTTCATTACAGTCTGTATCCGAATAACAAAATATTTTTACGCGCTTGCGGTTATGAGCTCTTAAAAAAGGAATTAACAGCGATTGCGAAACGCTATTATGAAAGAAATGACAAACATATCCTACATTGAGTGTTCTATCGGCTCGCCGTACATTGGTGTAATTTTCATGTTTTTTAACATGACTTAAAAATAATTTGCTGTACTTAGAAGCGACTTGGTGCATCATTTTTTCATTACAGTTGGGGCTTATTGCTAAGCACTGCAAATAAAGACTATAGGTAGAAGGAACTAGTGCTAGGTCTAAACTATATTTATAACATCTTTGTGCCAGCTCAGGCTGTCCCGTATTAACTAAAAAATTTGCAACTTCACAATAGGTCTCTGCTGCAGGAGCGCCTCTTAATTGATACTGCTCAACTATTGCTGCGATTGGTTTTAAGGAACCGGTTTTGATAATTGCTTTATTATGTAAGATTTTTTTAAATTGTTTGTTAGGATCAGAACGTTTTTTTAGAAATGTGAGAATATTATAAGATTGACTTAATTTTCTTAGATAGGTAGTTAACATCAAATCTCACTTAGTAAGCTTTATGTTTTAAGGACTTAAGGGTAATAATTGCTGCCATTATATAAAAAAAATCCTCTCCTAGACAGTAGTTTTGCAAGATTGTAAACTTAGCCTCGCAAGAAAATTTCAAAAAAAGGCCTATAATTGGAGCATTATGGATAAAAACTTGTACTTGGAACTGGTCGATCACTACGAAAGATGTTTTGAAAAATTCGGCGCAACACCTAAAGGTGTCGATTGGCCGAACGAACATGATTTAAATGTGCGCTTTCAAGTCATGCTAGATATTTGTCATCATGCCTTGAAAAAAACAGAACCTGTCAGCATTTTAGATTTAGGCTGTGGCTATGGAGCATTGTATGATTTCATATTAAAAAACGATCTAGCAAACAAAATCCAATATCATGGAGTCGATCTTTCTGAAAAAATGATTATTTCCGCTAAAAACCGTCATCCCTCAATTCAATTCGAAGTACGTGATATTTTAATTGACCGACTTGATCCAGCACAATTTGATTTTGTATTAATGAATGGTTTGCTAACCGAAAGAACTACACTGTCTCAACATGATATGGAAGAATTCAGTCATACTATTATTAAAGAAGCTTATGAACTTAGCAAAAATGGCATTGCTTATAATGTAATGAGTGACCATGTTGATTGGAAAAGAGAAGATTTATTTTACGTGTCATTTGATCGCATGGCTGATTTTTTAAAGCAACAGTGCAGCAAACATTACACTTTTCGTTCCGATTATGGCTTATATGAATATATTGTTTATGTTTATAAACAAAAAAAGTAATTTCTCAAAAACCGCGGGCAAAAGGTCTTGTCATTCCCGCGCAGGCGCATAGGCGTCAAGTTAAGCAAAAGGCTCCGTCATTGCGAGGCTGCGAAGCGCTTAGCCGCGGCAATCCAGGAACTTAAGGTCACGCAAAAAATGGTGATCTTAAGCTGAAACAAACCTGGATTGCCACGGCTAAGCGCTTCGCAGCCTCGCAATGACGGAGTCTTTTGCTTAACTTGACGCCTGCGCGGGAATGACAAGACCTTTTGCCCGTGGTTTTGAGAAGTTACCAAAAAAATAATTAAGCGTCTGATTCTACCGGAGGTGGTGCAGATAATTTTCTAAAAAGTAACGCTTCATTCAGTGGACTAACCTCAGACTTTGCTCCCTTCACAAGAGAACTATCGGCAATATTTCTGGTGATAATTGCACCTGGGCTTATCCAGCAATTCGATCCAATTTTAACATGATTTCCTACCGTTGCATTCACGCCGACAAATGAATTATGTCCAACTGAACACGAACCAGAAATGACTACATGTGATGAAATAAAACAATTATCTTCAATCACTGATCCATGCCCAATATGGTTTCCGCTCCAAATAACGATATTATTTTTAAGCTCAACAAAGGGCTGCAATGTGTTGTCTTCAAAGATAAAACAATTTTCGCCCATTTTAACATTGCGCCAAACAAACGCGCGGGAGCTAATGTAATTTGCTAATGAATAGCCTTTCTCCTTAGCCGCCAAAAAAAACTTTTCGCGAATACGATTCATTTTTCCATAAACAATGGCGATATGCATATCAAACTCAGCCGGTGGATGACTTGAGGTAATTTCTTCAAATGGCACAACGGGTAAGCCACAAAATTGCTCATTCTTTAAAAAAGATTTTTCAGTTACAAATGCTGAAACTTCGTATTCCGAATCATGCGTGAAATATTCGTATGCAATTTCAGCATATTCTTTGTCACCGAACAAAACGAGTTTTTTATTTTTTTTCATTATGATTAGTGCATTCCATTAAATTTTTCTTACCGCATACCCGAAACCTGATCGGCCAAAATCATTGCCATTATAGAACATATAATATTGCGCATCATGTTTTACTACACAGGGATAACATTGCATTTTTGAATCCCATCCTGTGGCAGACAAGTCAATTCCAGCCTGTTTATCCATTCGTGTCCAAGCAACACCATCACGAGATTCCGCATAGCCTATGCGGTAACTCCCCTGTCCGTCTCTAAAATTAACGGCATCTCGGTAGGAATACCACATTTTATAGCAGTCCTGCTCAACAACAACGGATGGGGTACATAATGCTTCAAGCTTGCAATCTGAAGTAATACAGGTCTGACCGGATCTATCCCAGGAAATACCATCAACTGAGGTTGCAAACTTAATATCATAAACGGATTCATATTTATCTTCGATCTTAATCCATTCTGTTCCAGAACCATACCACATTTTGTACTGATTATTATCCATAATAACTTTGGGTGTTGCAGTAATATACGGCTCATATGGGCTTCGATCCAGTATCGGCCCCTCAAATAAACGATCGAAGGTATAGCCTGCATCTTTACTCACCGCAATGCCGATGGCATTATGGTAGGGTGTTGAAATTTTTTGATTCCATCCTGTGTAATATAACCAAATCTCATTTTCTTTCTGTAAAACACAACCTGGCATCACACCATCTTCATCAAACGTTCCAGGCTTGCCGGGTACTAAAATGGGAGAGTGATGTAATCTTAATATTTTGCTTGGATTATCAAGATCTAAATCAATAAGCGCTATTTGGCTTTTGCCAAGTGAGTTACGGGTTGAAAAATAGACCCTGAAACAATCATCCATAACTAGTACAGTTGGAACTTGAGCGTGACTAATCATCCAACTAAAGTCGTTATTCGATTGAAATATTGTCCCTTGCTTATGCCATTTCAATGAGTGAGACCTTTTGACAAAAGTTAAATGGGTTTGATAGTATTCCCATCAAGGAGATTGAGATATGTTAAAGCAAGAAAGCGCATCTTTTTATAAACGCAATGGCTATTATATTGAAAAGTCTGCTCATGTAAAGTGGCTGAATGATCTCTCAACTATTCTTTCTGATATTGACACCGTCATACTGCAGCAGCTACATCGTTTAGACACGACCTTGTCACTTAACGTGTCAACCCATAAAGAAACGGTGCATAAACATTTAAACCAGTTACTCAATCTAGATAAAACCGCTTATATTGCGAGTTTAAAATTGTGCGCAAATCTATTTTCGGTGCATTCACTCTTTATGTCGCCGGGTATTGTAGAAATGCTACGGTCTTTTGGTATTCAGCTTCCTGTGCTACAAACAACACCCGTTATGCATATTATGGCGAACAACTTAAAAATTCCTAATGGATATTATGGTATTGGAGTACATCAGGATTGGCCTTCTATGCAAGGAAGTTTAGATACCGTAATTGTATGGATACCGCTGATGGGAGTCGATACTAACAATTTTCCATTGGAGCTTATTCCTGGTAGTCACCTAGGTGGGCTCTATTCCGGAAAAACATCAGAACTGCTTTATGAGACAGACCCTGAGCATTACAATGAAAAGAATTTTGTTCCAGCAGAACTAGCATTTGGCGACATATTGTATATGTCTAGCTTTCTTCTGCATAGAAGCACGCTCACGGGCGGCGATGGATTGCGTATAGCATGTAGCAACCGATATGAAAATGCTTGTGAGGCTACCTATATAAACCGAGTTTATCCACATGCTCAGAGAAGGGTCGTTAACCGTGAGTTTATTCATCAAAACTTTCCCGAGTCTGCGCAAGTTCAAAAAATCTTTGAGACTACCGATTAAGTTATTCTTGTGTTTCTATGGCAGTTTGTTTTTCTAGAATACTATAGCCGGCTTTAATATCCATTCGGTCATACTCGTCATGCGGCGGCAGGCTGCAAAAGCCTAAAACACTCTTCTCTTCCAGTGTTAATTTTTGTAAAAATGCGGGTGGAATAGCTCCTGTAATATTGTAGTTTTGTTTAATCCACCAGCGCGAAAAAGTTCCCACAATAGACCAGCGGCTTCCCGCCGTAGAGTTTCCACCTGCACCATGCCAAAGTCTGCTGTCCCAGATGACAAGATCACCCGCCTCAGACTCAATGGGTACCGTATATTTTAGCCAATCTTGAGTGGCATAACGACCAAACTTATGTGAGCCCGGCACAGCCATAGTGCAACCGTTTTCTAGGGTTTGATTTTCCAATACCAGTGCAACTTGAATTAACGGAATATGATTTCCAGTATTTGGAATAAACGAGTCAATATGTAAAGGCATTGAAGCTGGACCGCTACTTCTTGCAAGTAAACTTCGCAAGATAAAGTTTGGATTTCCCTGAGGGATTTGTTTATACCATTCATCATTCAAGCACTTCATCAAGAGCGTGCGTAACAAAGGTTCACGCATGAAAACTTGATAAAAATAGATATCTTTATTTTGTAAATTGTAAATCATTTGATGGCCTTGATTGAGGCCTGGTATATCTTTGTTAAGAAGTTGGCTTTTAGAAAGCTTATCCCACTCATTTAGAATCATTTGTTTGAGTTGACTGACTATGTCTTTATTGAAAAGCTTAGGAATTCGCGTGTAACCTTTTTGCTCTATCTCAAGGTAGAATGACTCGTGCATGATTTTCCCTGCAATAATGTGATATTATTCTTCGTAGAAAAAACTAAACGAAATATAATCTATAATTTGATTAGTATATTACTATACCAATTTTTTTCAAGGCAATGCTTCTCTACTAGGGTCACTTTATGAATAATCATATGACGTCAGTTCACATTCGAGAAACAGCAATCAATCTCCATACCTACAATAGATCATTAGAATTATGCGCGCGCATGAATTATGAAACAGAGGTTTTGGATTTCATCGATCAACTGAATAAGGATGATATCTTGTATGACTTAGGGTCTGCTGAAGGACGATTTTCTCTTTATGCGGCGCTTAAGGGTATTCGAGTGCTAGCTTTTGAGCCTGAGAATAAAAATTATGATGTTTTTATGGAAAATATAAAATTAAACCCTGGTGTAGATAAAAAACTAACTGTTTATAATTTAGCTGTCGGTGAAACGAATCAAGCATCAACTATTAAAGTTGGGCAACCTTGGGCCGGCGGGCACCAAAAAATTGTTGCAGCTGGACCTGGTAGAGACGATTTAGATTTTTCTTTTCATGAAGAACAAGCCATTACAATCGTTTGTTTTGATGATTTTCTTGAGAACAATGAAGCACCCTTTCCAACCGCCCTAAAAATAGATATCGATGGTTCAGAAATTTCATTTGTTAAGGGCGCAAAAAAAACATTAGCTGATTCCAGAGTTAAAAAAATAATTTTTGAATTGTGTATTGTAGACAAGAGTTACATTGAAATTATAAATCTTCTCAACTCAGTAGGCTATCAAGAACAAAGCCGTTTCTCTATTCCAAACGAGCCTAATTTGTATAATATTATTTTTACAAAATAAATATTAAAAAATTTTTATTGAGTTTCGCTATCCTCTATTACCTGAAGCGTATTTCAAAGCATTTTACTGGTGGCGAAGTTCATAATTGCAAAGTTGCCCCTGAATTTTTTGCATATCGCAAAATAGAACAAACATCTGAGGATGTTATCTCATTTCTTTGAAAACGGGCATGAATTTCCAAAAATCCACCTTGTTTCTTGAAAGGATGCGCTGCATTTATTTCATTAAAATAAAAAGAAAGTTTTTTGCAAAAATCATTAAGGGAAAATTCGCGCAAATAATTGTCGGTCTTTAGCTTTGAAAACAACTTATCTAATTCTTTAGTGATGTATTGTTGATGGCAGAAATAGGAGTCGCCTTTTGCAATATCAATAGTCCTTTCTTTTCCTGCCCATTCATATATTTCATAAAAGAAGTGGCGATGAATAGCTTGCAAATGGGCATAATCAAAATTGCCCCTGGGTAATTCTTCTCGATTTTTTAACCCAAAAATAAAGCCTTCAATTTCTTGCAAAGCCTCTTGGTTTTTCAGATTAAATTTGTTTATAAGAACAGAAGAGTTGGGGTAGAGGTATGGGTCAGTGAGTTGATTATTTCTTGACACGAGCAAGAACTCTCGCGATAGCTTCTTTTTCCGATATCTTACCCGCTTCAACTGATTGAAGATCGGCGATAGATGCTGCCGACAGTGTAACACCTTCTAATCGAAGGGATGCTAGTGTCATTTGCATTGCCTTAGTAAGAGGCGTTTTTTCAGCTGATTCAGATGGAATTTTTCGGGCTTTTGCCATGGGTTTATACTCCATTATATGTTTAATTATAGCATAATACCTCTGGAAACGACACGAAAATTACACTAAAAATCCTTATCTAGAGCGGCCTCCACGGTCTCTATCTTGCATGCCAACCCGGGAGCGATTTTGGGCTGTATATAATTTGTATAATATTATTTTTATAAAATAATTCTATTGAATTTCGCTATCCTCTATTACTTGAAGCGTATTTTCCATATTTCTAAACGCTTCATTCTGTTTTTTTATCGCATCCATTGCCCATTCAGCATCCGCTTTAGGCACCTTAACCAGTGCTTTCGGCCATCGTGAGCCACCAATTAATCCTAGAAATCCCTTCTTATCCGATATCCCTGGCGGTGGACCAATTATCTTTTTTTCAATAGCATCAAACAGATTATTAATCAATGCACGACAAGCAATGATAAAAAATCCTGTGTTTTTTTGTATACGTCCATATTTTGCTACGGGCATTTGATTATTTAAGTCAATGAGCTGATCTAAATAAGGCTTCATAAAGCGCAAGAGCTTACGCTGCTCTAGAAAACCAATTAGACGAAGCTCCTTATAAGGATAACATTTATCAAGGAAGATATTTGCATGTTGTAGTATCGTATTGATTGCTGGCATAAATAAGCTTACACAGCGTTGCCCCAATTTAACCTGACACACTTTTATTCTTCTAGCCACATTAGCGAGATAGAAATTAATTCTCGGTAATCGATATGATATCTCACGATGAACCACATTATTTTCATCAATAACTTGCACCGTTTTTTTAAGCTTATTCTGGCTAATGCGAAAACGTTTATGATTATTTGCCGTAGCCCAGATATATGATGATATTCTTTTCGCTATATAAGAAAACTGCTCTTGATGATAATGAGACATGTTTCTGTTCCATAGCTGGGTCACCCACAGAGCGCGATTTTTTTGGATTTCGTCTGAAACACCCACGCCAAATTCAAGCCCGCTAAATTTGACATCCAGTAATTGCACGTCCCTAATAATCCCTCTATCGTATAAAGGGGTATTAAAGTATTTGTAACCCTGCTCACCTAGACTTAAATGAAACGCAATAAACTGATTGATGATATCCGAAGCCCAACAATGCGTACCTAAGCCCATCGCCAAATAAAGCCATTGTTTGGTATAAATGGGAAAACTATCTGGCGTTAAATTACATAAAAACAAATCAGGGTAGGCATTCAGCTTAAATTGAGACATTCTTAATCTGAAGACATGATCGGGAAAATAACCCCTATATTTTTTTAATATTTCATCCCAATGCATGGTTTCAAATCTGACTTCATCTGAGATCACTTGGATAAAATAAGCATCAGGCGTAAATAAAGTAAATAAATCATTACAGGCAACACCGGTCGCGCTCACTCCATTCAAGCGCGGAGTAATGATATATTTGATAGTGAAAGGTCTTCTAGCAATTTCTGCCTCAATAAAAGGTCTTGCCTCAAGTTGATCTTCATCTAGTTTGAAAAGGCATTCAACGAGCTCAGGGTTTTTAACCGTGGCTTCAATATTATCGAGAAAACTTTTTATAATATTTAAATTTCGGCTTGGGCAGATAAAGCTGATCAGTTTCATTACCAAAATTACTCCATGATAATATTACATTCTGTATTTTTTAAATCATTGCAACAAGTAGCCAAGGGGTTACACATACGCGTCAAGCAAAGCATAGAGCACTGTCATTGCGAGGCTGCGAAGCGCTTAGCCGTGGCAATCCAGGTTTGTCTCTGCTACAGATCACTATTTTTCGCATGACCGAGGCACCTGGATTGCCGCGGCTAAACGCTTCGCAGCCTCGCAATGACGGCGTTCGTAGCGATGCTTGATGCATATAGGTGTTCCACACCCGGGGTACATTACCAAAGCATTTACTCATAACCAACCGGCAATGGCGACACGTTAAGAATATCATCATAATCGCAATAGCTGCGTCGCATGTCAACAAAGCTTCCAACTAGAACATTAGCCCTATGGTGATCTTTTTCAACGTCTTCCACTAATTTATTCAGTGAACGCCTTGTCTGCGCAGGATTCAGCGCAGATAGCTGCGTAATAAGAGCATGTACCTGCTGTCTTTCTGTGTCATCTGCTTTGCTCAGCCAAGTTTCCATCGCTAATTCCAGCGCATAGTCATAGTAACCTAACAATATTGCTACCGTGAATAAAGCAAAAAGCTGTCTATCACTAAGCTGAACCTGCGGCACCGAAAGCGGGTCTTTAAAAAATACCGCGTCGGCATACAGCGCTCTTTCTGTTGTTACCTGCTTTGTCTTATCCAATAACTTTTTTGACCGCGTGTGTATGGGCATAAACCCATAAAATGAAAATTGCTGTTCTCGTAATAATAATTCCACTTCTGAAAAAAGTTTTTGGCCTTGATACAATTCACAAAAAGCCACTTCACAAACAATTGCCGTTGTTTGCTTGCCTATCGTGTTTAGTCCACCCTGTATGATCTCGTATTCCGTTCCTTGCGTATCTAGCTTAATAAAATCTGCAAAAAATTCGGGAAGCTGATTTAACAACACTTCGTCTAAAGTGACCGTGTTAATTTTTTCTTTTCCCACCAAGGTCCAGTTTTTCTGCATATTATAACGATTGATAAAAACAGGGTTGGGTGGCAACAAAGAATGATTCGTATCGGCCGATAACAGATGCAGTGTCTTTTCATCGGTTTTCTCTGCAAGAGCAAACGGGAAAACGTTAAAATCCGCCCATAATTTGGCATTTTTACTTTGCAGCAAACGCTGACACTCGCCCTCATCTGGTTCAAAACCAACAACGCTGGTCAACGCTGCTATGGGTAGCACATAATCATGTACCCCACCTCTCGCACCGACATCAAGAAATCCCAGTTTGGTTTTTTGTAAGGTCTTATAAGCTGCCGTTTTTTGATAATGATCATTTGCAAATAGCGAGTTTAAATCTGTTAGCCGTAGCATGTTATGCATCACTTATGTTAGTTGCACTATCTTTCTTTGGGCATATTTACCCACCCTAAACTTTTCACCCGCTCTGATGTAAGTACACAAAAGCACATAGCGAAATTCATCGGTTTTATTCATATTTGAAGCATGCACCAAGTGACCATGGATAAAAAGCGCAGACCCTTTAGAGACCGAGGCATTGATTGGCGAGTAATGACTTGGGACAATACATTCTTCGTTATTAGCATTAGGGTCTTGGGAGGCACTCTCAGCTAAGATAACCTTTCTTATTGGCAGCAAACCTTCTTTCTGGCTACCTGGATAAATAATCAAACCACCCTTCTCTTCGTAGGTATCTGTCAGGGCAATCCACACGGAAAGAAAAACGCCGTAATTTGCTTCGACAAAAAAATTATCCTGATGCAAAGAAAAACCGCGTGTCCCTGGTTTACAAAAGAAAAATTCAGTCTGCAGTCCAACCGGCTCACCTTCACAAAAAGTGCTGACAAGCTTTACAATCTTTGGACTTCGTAAGGCAGTTAAAAAACTGGGATTAGAACGATGCGGCATCATCTGCGGCCGGTAAGTAGCTGTTTGCGCGTTTTCAAAGTCCTGCGATTGCAAAATGAGCTGATCACACTCTTCAGCGCTAAAAACATTACGTTCAATGTGATAGCCATCTTTATTAAAGGCATTCACTTTTTCCGTAAGATTTTCTGACTTCATTACTCATCCGTGTATCTTAAATAAATCAAAAAAGCAGAGTACTTAATTGTAGCCGGGATGGCACCCAATAAGGTATTAGGCCCGTCATTGCGAGGCTGCGAAGCGCTTAGCCGTGGCAATCCAGGTACCTCGGTCACGCAAAAAACAGTGATCTTAAGCTGAAACAAACCTGGATTGCCACGGCTAAGCGCTTCGCAGCCTCGCAATGACGGTGTTCTGTTCCAGCGATGCTTAGCGCACGCCCCCCCAGGAAATATGTAGCACCCTAGGATTTTATCAAATCACAGTATCTTCGCCAAAACAATTCTCATTAAAATGGGGATCCCAAATTTTATGGTAATAGGCTAGCGTCTTTCTCAGCCCTTCCGCCAAATCAATATGCGAGCACCAATTTAGAGTTTGCTTTATTTTAGTCGTATCTAAGGCATACCGAAAATCATGCCCGGGACGATCAGTGACATAAGCCATCAATGATGCGTAAGATTTTTTTTGCGGATATAACTCATCCATGATGCCGCAAATTTCTTTTGCTAGCCTATTATTATCAACCTGATTATTTGCCGCAATATTGTAACTCTCACCAAGACTACCCCGCTCTAAAACCGCATGAATAGCACGACAATGATCCTCTACATAAATCCAATCACGGATATTTGCTCCGTTGCCATAAATCGTTATAGGTTGCCAATTGAAACAAGCACGAATAATAGTAGGAATAAATTTTTCCGAATGCTGAAATGGGCCATAGTTATTACTGCAATGACTCATAACGACAGGCAATCCATAAGTATGATAATATGCTTGCACAAAGTGATCTGAAGCCGCTTTAGATGCGGAATAAGGCGATCGGGGTTGATAGATATGATCTTCACATCTGGCATCATCCGTTAATGCTAAACTGCCATACACCTCATCCGTTGAGATATGATAAAAACGACATTGATCTTCTGTTAATTTCAATTCATCTAACCAATAGCTCCGCGCAACGTCAAGTAAATTTACCGCGCCTAAAACATTGGTTTTTGCAAATAACAATGGCTCAGTGATGGAACGATCAACATGACTTTCTGCGGCAAAATGGATAATGGTATCAATTTCATAGTTTCTTAAAGTGGAATGAACTAAAGCCGTATCGCAAATATCCCCCTCAATAAAAATGAGATTATCTGCCACTATTACTTTTAGGGCTAATCTATTTGCAGCGTAAGTTAGCTTATCCAAATTGATAATTCGTGTTTTCGGCTGCTGTTGTGAATAGTACTGAATGAAATTAGCGCCGATAAATCCTGCGCCGCCGGTAATTAAAATATTTTTCGGTTTAAATAGTTTCATAGGTAAGCTTCATCTTGAGTAAGTCCAACAAATATTTCCCATATGGACTATGTTGTAATTTAAGAACTAAATTTTCATATTGCTTATCGTCAATATATTTCAGGCGCCAAGCAATTTCTTCGGGGCAGCACACTTTCAAGCCTTGGCGAGTTTCAAGCACATGAATAAAGTTATTTGCATCCAACAATGCTTCAGGTGTTCCGGTATCAAGCCAAGCCATGCCTCTGCCTAAATTGACTACCTTTAATTTTTTATTAGCTAAATAGTGCTGATTGATATCGGTAATCTCAAATTCACCTCTTGCCGAACGTGATAAGTTTTTTGCAATCTCAATCACATGATGATCATAAAAATAAATGCCGATAACGGCGAGATTTGAAGTGGGATTATGGGGCTTTTCTTTAATTGATGTAGGCTGGCCTTTTTCATCTAGGGCGACTATGCCATATCTTTGCGGGTCGCGTACCGGATAAACAAAAATTGTCGCACCGTCCTTATGCTCCTTCACCGCGTCGACTAGTGTGCCTCTCAGTCCTTGGCCGTATAACAAATTATCGCCTAACATCAAGCAGACATGATCTTTACCAATAAATGATTCAGCGATAACAAACGATTGAGGGATGCCTTCTGGTTGCGGCTGCACAGCATACTGAAAATTCACGCCCCATTGATGACCATCACCAAGCAATTTCTGAAAAAGAACGGCTTCATCTGGGAGCGTAATGATAAGAATATCCGTAATCCCTGCTAACATTAGCGTAGAGATAGGATAATAAATCATCGGTTTATCATACACGGGTAACAATTGCTTACTGACAGGAACAGTCATGGGTAACATCCGAGATCCTGTTCCACCAGCTAAAATAATTCCTTTCACAACAATTCTCTCCGTGTTTGTAATTTAGATAGTCCATAACTCTTTGTAGCCCGAACCGCCGTAGCGTGACGGAGTTGTCTGCTATAATCAAGAAAATCATGATAAATAACGTGGGTTTTTAGGAATTTGCAAGCTCCCGGACACGCTACGCTTTGTCCGGGCTACGTCATATTTGATATGTTTATCTTATATAAAGAGCTCCATAAGTCAACCCAGAAGGAAAATCCTCATCCTCGTTCTATTGATATTATCTTTCGCAAATCGAGCAGTTATTGGCAAAACTGCTGCAATGGAGCATACTTAGAAATATGGATAAATGTAAAAAAGCGAGGCCAAAACCATGAGTAGCAAACGAAATGTAGGCGATGAAATTATCCAGAGCATGGAAGAAGCTATTGACTATATGCGTGGAAAAAAAACACCTACTGTTACTCATAAAGTCAAGATTCCAGATAAAATTAATGTGAAATCTATTAGAAAAAATTTTAAATCCTGGACTAAAAAATAAACCTACAAAACATGTCATTATAAGCGCACAGTCAGCTTCACGTCTTCGTACAAATAAAGTAGCGCATAAAAGGAAAAGCTAATGCGTGCGAAATTATTGCATTACGCACCACCCCTTTAATCACTCAGTAAGGGAAAGTTATCTTTTCCACCCATCGCGCAAAGCCTTCTGTATTACTAACGGATCTCCACCAAAATTTGTTGAATTTTTGAGAGAACCCGCCAGGCTTAACACTTCAGCTGCAGCTGCATTTGCAGCTACTCTAGATGTAGTTACTTTAGAAACAAATACTAATAAAACTTCTGCTGGGCCAGATGGGAAGCTATCAGGTAGGGTAACATCAAAATGCAACTGATGATTTTTAGGAATATTGAGTATCTGTTTCACAATTTCCATTAACTATTACTCTTCGATTACTGGAATAAACATTATATATTGTATATCTCATAGAAAAATAGATTTTGCCCCTCTTTAAATTCATAATTCAGCCTTTAGCTTAAAACTCAAGCAAATATAAAGAGCTGCATAAATCAGCTCAGAATGGTTAATAGAAGGTCTAATATTTATATCTTGATCAATAAGCGGTTTATACTTATGATATCTTCATGACTACCCCACGCATTACCATTATCACAATCACCCGCAATGCGGGCAATACACTAGAAAAAACCATTCAAAGTGTAATTGCACAACAATATTCTAATCTGGAATATATTATTATTGATGGCGCCTCTTCAGATAATACGTTAGACATCATCAATCAATACAGCTCCCATATCACTTATTGGCACAGCAAACCTGACAAGGGTGCAAATGATGCTTACAACATCGCCATACAGCTAGTCACCGGCGATATTGTTGCGATCCTTAATGGTGATGACTGGTATGAGCCTAACACGCTAAAAGCCATCGCAAATGCTTTCATCGAAAATCCAACAGCAGATATGTTTACCTGTGGCGGTCGGATTGTTTCTTACGATGCCAAAAATCAAAGCTACATCCCGCAATTAATTTATGCCGATGCAGAAAAGCTTAAATTAACGTTTAAGAATATTTGTTTCGGTGCATCAGTCATCTGTTGTCGCTTTTTTAGAAAACCACTCCTGGATAAATTAGAAGGGTTTTTAACGATGGACAAGCATGGCAAGCATATGTTTAGTGCGGATAAAGAGCTTTTAATGCGCGCCGTATTGCTTGATGCAAAAGATGTCTATGTTGACTACCTTGGCCACAACTATTTAGCCCACGAGGGTTCTTCAACTTTTGGAAACAATCGCAATAATATTATAAAACTATGCCAAGAGCATATGGAAATTGCTGAAGCATTATTAGCAGGCGAGAATATATCTTACGACCAACGTGCAACACTCAAAAGTTGGTACTATGACCAAGCCCTGCGACTCACAGCATATCAATTACTTGAAAAAAATCTTGGCGCAGCATTCAAAATTATACAGCAGGCGTTTTCCAAATCGCCTATTCAGTGGTTAGCTGCTTTATTGACTACTCCTTGTCGGGTCATTGCAAAGCGTGCCAGTGATTCTAGGTAAGTACTTGGAATTTGCTCTTCTTAAATTCACGCACATTGTGAGCCTTCCAAAGCAACCCTGGATGTAAACTAATTTTTTTCTGCATTTCAGTATCTGATGTTATTAATGAAGGTTCAATTTCACCTGCATCCAACAAACGATCCAAGAAAGCATTTTCATTTTCGGTGAAAGGTAAAAGGTGCGATAAAATATCTTGGCACTCAGTGACGAGCCTCTCTGCAAACGAAGTTTGTTGCAAGTCATTCTGATTGAGCACTGGAACTAATTTATTTTGAAGCTCTGTACTATCGAAACCAATATCCTCAATACTTATTGTTCGCCAATCGCGTCTATTCATGCCGCCATAAACAAGGAATGCCAACCGTAGACGTGACATATCGATATTTTGACGGGATTTTGGATCAACCAATAATCGATGCGCATCATACAAATCTCTACTTGCACGTCGAGACATTAGGGCAGCCAATTTACCAGCAGTAAGCTCATGTAAATCTAGCAACGGGATATTTTTTGCCTGATACTGTCCAACTAAGCACGAATCTTTAACAGTAATAGGCCAAAAAACGACACGATATAAAAAAGATAAATCAATCTCTAGGTTTCCACCTGGTTGCACCACGCTTGTGTAATTCAAACGCCACTTACCACCAGCATGTTCAGTCGCAACACGCTTGATAGTAAATCCAGAACGCTCACATAAACCAATTAAAATAACTTCTAGCTCCCGACGCTCTTCAAGCATAGTATTTCGATCAATAGCACCGATATAGTTAAGATCAATATCAACCGAGAGACGCGGCAGATTAAAATAAAAAAGATTAAGCGCAGTACCGCCTTTTAATGCTAATCGTTGTTTTAAAAAAGTATTATCAAATAACTCATTTAACAACTCGATTAATCGAATAACTTTTTCTAACATTTCGGCACGAAAGCCCGCTGTCTTTGCAGTATTTTGCAAATCGTCATGACGCAAATTCATAATCATTCCTTCCAGGATTGTTCGATGATTTCTACAGGTATGATGAGATTCCAACGAGAATTAAACCTATTGGATGACTTTTGCTGTTTATCAACATAATGCGGCTGTTTAAGAGGGTGCGCTTCTAATTGCTTAAGATGAGAATCTTTAACACGTAATTCTTTCTGATGCTGCTCAAGGTAAAAGCCAACAAGCGCTATTGTCGTTACCTTATCAAGCAGCAGAGCATACTCTATAACCTTGTCTAAATCAAAATATTCTACTGATTCCAATGAGCGCCAAATCTCTTCCCATCCACCACTCAAGTCTGGCCGATCAAGCATATCAACCAATGTTCGCTCAAATCCCGTCACCCGTAACTGACAGCCTCGATGTGAAATAGTTTTTACACCAAAGAATTCTTGTTTTTTTTCGCGCAATGACTTTGGAAATAATACTAGACGATAAGCATCTTCGCGAAAGATAAATTCAGTAGACCGAGAGTGCGTTAACACACAAAATTGATGAGTAACAGAATAACTCTTACCATAAAAAGCTAAAGCACTGTGATAGCCAATCACCGCATCATCCACCAATTTGGTAGCGATAAGATAGGGGTCAACTGCATAAGATTCCGGTGAAAAACCTGGCGGCACTACAGCAAACAAACCTCTGCGAATTCGTACTAAATTTCCTGCTTTAACATGATAAGATAATAGCGCCTCTTGGGTTCTCGCACCGACATGGTTCCCATGCGTCAAGAATTGAGCGTATTCTTGGCTAGTAAATACAGGATATTGGTTGAAAAAATCCTTGGGTTTGTCCATGGTTACTCACTTGACAAAAATGCATGAAGTACATAGCTACACTATGGGTTTTGCGCATTTTTGTCAAGTTTAATAATATAAAAGATAATCGTCAATATATTAAGAAGGCACTCAGGCTACGACCTCAAATTATATCCACACAAAGCACAGCATGACTAACAACAGTTGCTTTCAACGTTCATTTTGATAGTATGGCCAAATTGATGGATTGCCTCTTACTTTATGGATGATACAAAATAATGACCGCATCAAGCACATTCTTTCCCACTGATGCCCTACAGTCCATAAGCCATGCTTCATAGCTCATACACACGCAAGCTAAAAGATAGCTTACAAAAAACAAATTATGTAAAACTGTCTTTGGTTTTTCTAAGCATTCTTATGTTGTTTACCATATATTACTGTCATTCAATCCCCTCGTCATTCTTGTCCCTCCTAAATAAATTACAATTTGTATCAACGCAAGAAGCACTGATTTGCTTTTGCAGCATTTACATTGTCAGCAATTTATTCTTTGTTCCAATAGGACTTCCTTTAAATTTGTTTGCAGGCATGCTGTGGGGAGCTTTATGGGGTGGCATATTAATTAATTTGTTGGCCATGATTGTAGCGTCAATTTCATTTTTGATAGCAAGATTACTAGGCCAATACTTTTTAGATAATTTTTTCAGTAAGTTTTCTGTGTTACGAAAATTTAATCATATTTTTAATCGCAACGATTGGCAGTTTATTTTTGCTATGCGGGTCAATCCTATTGTCCCCTTTGGCGCTTCAAATTATTTATTTGGCCTCGTTGCTGGACTTTCATTTAATCGTTATATTTTTGCAACAATGCTAGGAAATTTTATACCCTGCTTTGCTTTTTCAGCCGTCGGCGCTACGTTAAAAACCTTTTCTCTTGAGGATACGAATGTACGCAAAGCATTTTTAAAAATTGGACTTATGCTGGTGCTTTTATCAATGATGTTTTTAGTAAAATGGATAGTATCCAACAGGCAAGCTAGGGTAGCTCAAGCTTCTGAGTAATTATTTTTTCTGGCTTGCAAAATAACGTCTGTATCATTAAACCAAAGATTATCAAATACAATCCATCAATATAAAACCGGTAACGCTGCTGCTCATTCGCCGCAATAAAATTGATAATCATGGTCGTAAAGGTAATATTTGAAAATAGATAAAACACAAAAACGCGCTTTCCTGCTTCAAATGGCGGGGTAATTAATCTTTGATAATGCACAGCCCTTTTTTTCTTAGCCAGCAAAGATAAAGTCGATCTAAATAAAATCATCAAAGCAGCAAGAAACCCAGTAAATGTTAATAGGCAAACCACCATCTTCGATTGAATACTTCCGTTAAAAATGTGAATAGCCACAAAAAGATTCAGATAATGAATCATTCCAGGCAAAACAAACAGCCAATAAATAAAAGAAAAAATGACTAATCCAGCACGTGCAAACAAAAAATATCCTAATGAAAAAATAATCAAAAATGGATAGATACACAACAATGCAACTGAAACTACGTCTGATTTATTATAGATTAATTTATGAAATACATGATTATAACTCCACAAGTTCATACGCAATGATTCAGGCAAGTGGCGTATATTAACCATGTTTTGATAAAAATAATCTGGCGAATCAACAAAATAAATGCGCCAGGAATTCAGCACCGATTTGAGATAAACCAAAGGAAAATGTTTTAAGGACTGTATAGCGTTTTTTTGATATTCCTGATCCATGCCAATGTTACCTAACACGTTGCGCTGAGGATAAAACGAACCAGGAATCGTATTTAATATGGGAATATTTTTATAGTCACGGCCTAATGTTTGAATATAATGTTGGCGATACTTTTCAGCGATGACTTTATAACAATACAGGCCATCGTATGCCATATTTTTCATCTTAAACGGTATGGTATCAGCTGACTGCGGACAAAGCGCAAGCTCAGAAAAATATCCTTGCGCAACTCCTTGCTGTCTTTGCTCCAATGTTAAACCAAACTGCATAGCCACGTTGGCAAACACTTCCCCTGAAAATGAATTAATCGTAAAAGCATCAAACAACATATAATTTTTAAAATACATGGAAAAAACAAATATAAAAGGAATGAGACAGCTTAATAAAACTTGTTTACGATTCACTTTGATAAAAAACAATGTCAGAATAATCAAAGGAACAAAATACAGATTCACGTGATAAAGTGAGCGAATGCCACAAAGCAAGGCAATAATACCAAAGAAAACACATCCGCGCTTAAAGCTGGGTGCATCATATAGCTGAATAAAGCACCACGTTGAAATCAATAACAAGCACGCCACCGGAAAATCATACCAACCCATTGTTTGATACAAATTAAATGACGGACTTAGCAAAAAAAGAGTTATGAGAAAAACTGCTAATTTTTTATTAATACCTAAGCGTTCTTGTACGCGATATAAAGCATAAACTGCCAGTAAACCCAGTATCGTATGCAGTATATAAATACCTAGCTGGCCATCGGGTGGAAATAGTAATGCGAAGCCAAAGGCATATAAAAAATAGAGAGGCGGCGCAATATGATAATAATAAAGCGATTGCCAGAAATGTTGATGTATCACATCAATTGCGGGTATTGCTGTTGCAACCTGAGTTAAAGCAGAATAATAGTTAGTATAGAAACCTGCATGCGCTAGCGCATAGAGCAACTGCGCCATGAAAAAAACAATAAAACAGTAAATTAAATAGATATTGTTTTGTTTTACAAAATGACGTGTTGCTTGCATATGATTCGCTTTAGAAATAGAGCTTGAATAAAGTAACGATTAATTCGAAATGGATAGCTAGACCCATCATGAAAATGATAATAAGAAAAAGTATTTCTTTCATAAGCTGATAAACCCGCGTGGCAATCCAAGCTTGTTACTGTTACAGATCACTATTTTTTGCGTGACTGGAGCATCTGGATTGCCGCGTATTAGTGTCTACCCAGAGCTACAAGATAGCCTTTAAAAAGGCCCTTTAAAGGCATCAATTTCAGTTTTGTTATCTTGTGGAGGTTCCCAATTCTTCGCATGCTTACCTTTCACCATTGCATAAGCTTTTGCTGCAATAGTACGACCGCTAGGATAAAAAAGATCTTCCAGTGGTCTTGTCGTAGGACACGTCGTGGGTGCAAATCCCATTCGTGCGATCGCAGGAACCGCTTTACCAACCTCTTGGCACATTTCTACTGTGCGTGACATGATCTCACTACTCGCACCACAAGTTAGCCAAGCATTATCAACAATTAAGAGACGGCCAGTCTTATCCACCGACTTCAAAATCGTATCCATGTCTAAAGGCCAAAGCGTAATCGGGTCAATAATCTCGGCATTAATACCAATTGTCTTTAAATGCTCTTTGGCACGCAACGCTTCCATAACCATATGTGAAATCGCAACAATGGTTACGTCCTCACCTTTACTTAATACCCGCGCCTGTCCCAACTGAACTTCGTAAGGCGCAGTAGGCACATAACCTTCGGTGGAATATAACAAGCGATGCTCAATAAATATGACAGGATTGTTATCCCGAATCGCTGCAATCATGCATCCTTTTGCATCATGTGCATTAGCAGGAGCGACTACTTTTAAGCCTGGAATGTGCATAAATAAGGAATGCAAAGCTTGAGAGTGCTGCCCACCCTGTCCCCATGATCGTCCAATCATGGTACGCACAACTAAAGGCACAGTGACCTGACCGTTATACATATAGTGCGACTTTGCAGCCATGTTCACTAATTGATTCATACATAGCAGCATAAAATCCATGCGGATATGAACATGAATAGGTCTTAAACCTGCAATGGCAGCGCCAATTGCTACCCCAGTCATGGCATCTTCAGATAATGGCGTATTGAAAACACGTTGTTTGCCAAATTTATCCTGCAAACCCACTGTTGAGCCTTGGATACCTTTGTAATCATCAACATCTAAGCCAAATAAAAACACACTGGGATCGCGCTCCATTTCTTGTTCAAATGCTTCACGCAAAGCATCGACATAGCGTATTAAGCGCATTTCCTGTTTAGGAGTCTCTGCGTGAGAAATTTCAGTTTGCGTAAACATGGGCGTATAACTCCTCTGCTGCAGGATAGGAACTCTTATCGGCAAATGCTTCTGATTGTTGTATCGCAACAGTGACATCCTGCTGAATACGCTGACGAGTCACCTCATCCAACATCTGACCTAAACGAACAATTTGGTCATTATCCTTCCAGCGTTGATATTCTTCTCCATTACGATACTCGTCCTCATGGTCATCCCTTGGGCCAACATGCTCCAACCAGCGATAGGTCGCACATTCAATAAATACTGGGCCCGTACCCTTTCTAATTTGTGCAATAGCCTGTTCTACGACATCTCGCACTTTGAAAACATCCGCATCATCAATTTTATGCGTGGGGATATCATACGTTGCCACGCGTTCACATAATTTCTCAGTAGCCCAACGCTTTTCAATCGGTGTATGAATTGCCAAACGATTATTTTCACAGAGGAAAAGAATGGGCAATTTATGTAAGGCAGCAAAGTTAAGTGTCTCGTAAAAGCAGCCTTCCTCAGTACAGCCATCCCCAAATACAGCGGCTATAACGCGCTGGTGACCGGTTTGTTGCGCTTCACGTTGCATAGCAAGCGCATAGCCTGCAGCAACTGACACAGTCGTACCAACGACGGCGGACGCGCCCATTATGCCACTCTTAATATCCACTAAATGCATGGAACCGGCTTTACCGCCAGCACAGCCGGTTGCTTTGCCGTAAAGTTCGGCCATCATTTCATTTAAATCGCCACCCTTTGCAATATAAGTTGCATGGCAGCGGTAAGTATTGGAAACAAAATCATCTTTATTTAAAACATCACACAAGCCTACAGCGATAGATTCTTGCCCCACGGAAAGATGGACAGGACTTTTTATTGCATCAGTGTGATAAATCTCTGCAAGACGCAGTTCGAATTGGCGAATCAACAGCATCTTTTGGTAAAGACGTGCAACAAGTTCTGAATTATCCATAAATTGCGAGCCTATTGTATTTTTGATTGAGAGAGAATAATGTGTTTTTTGTCATTTTTAAGCACTTGGAAATGTATAATAAAACTCTGCTGATATCAATAAAATTATCATTTAATGAACTCCCAGACCCAGTAGGTAGCATCACAATGGCTTGAAAGCTTCGAAAACCGTTTGATAAAGAAACGTGAGCCCCCAACGAATAATTTGTAACTTTCTTTCGCCACCAATACGTTTAGGCTCACTACCTGGGATTTCAGTTACATCCAGCTTCGCACGTGCAGCACGAATAGAAAGCAAAGGTTCAATGCTGACCTTGGTAGAAAAGAGTTTTTCAGGAATTTTAAAAGCGGCATCATCAGTCAACTTCAAATCATAAATAAGATTTTTTTTGTAACCACGATAAATCACCATCGCATCGGTATATTTTCCGCCATGCAATACATTAATCATAGTTGTAAACATCCAATTACCAAAGCGCGTAATAACGCTATCGTCTTCGCTCGTTGCATCACCTAGGTAGCGCGAGACTATTACCATATCTCGGCCTTTTTTAAGTTCAGCGACTAACTGCGGCAACACTTCAGTTAAAGAGTTTCCATCAGGAGAAAATGTCACCATTACATCTCCACGAATATGTGGTAATGCTTCCAGATAAGCCTGGCGTAAGCCTTTCTTTTTTTGAACATAGACTTCATAGCCTTGCTGTTTAGACCATTCAATTGTTCCATCAGTCGAATTACCGTCAATTACCAGCACTTGATCGAACAATGTCACGTCTACTTGAGGCATGATTATTTTCATGCTATCAATTTCATTCAAGGTAAGAACACACAGTGTAATTTTCATCTCAATTCCTTTTACATTCAGTCAGCCGGCACTAATAACTCTTCGCATACCTTTACTTCATATTCCATCTGTTTCACATAAACTTTATTTTGCATTAACATATATTCAAATCCATACTTGGCACCAAAAGTCGCATCGCAAGACAACTTCACGGGAGCAAAACGAAGACTATGCCAAGGACAAATAATGTGTGTATTGCAAATTTTGCCTTGCTTTAGAGGTCCTCCTTCATGGGGACAAACTGCAGGCCAGATCAGATAACTACCGGACTCATCTTTTTTGACTATAAATTCGAGTTTTCCGACTTTTTTAAATGACTCGCTAGTGACATCATCCACAGAAAAGAATGATTCTAGATCCAATTGTGGATAGATTGTATTCGCACTCATAGTATTCGAACTATTATAGTTTGGTGGGTCTGAACGAAAGGTAAATCCTTGCTGTCTTAATTCAAAACGCCCCTGCCTAAGTTGCTCATCTTCTTGTTGCAAGCGCACATTTAATTTCAGAAGCTTCTTATCAATAGGTTTATGTAAAAAACGAAAAAACTTATGCGAAGCCATATACCATTCGTGCTTCAATAAAACACTATCATTCCTCTCTTCCATCGAAATAACAGAATGAATAAAAATAATTCCTGCTAGTGTTAACGATTGATAAAATAAGCCTCTATCAACATATACATCCGTAACGGTAATAAAAAAAGGCCATTTTGCCCATTGGGTCAATGAAATGGCAAAATCGGAACCTAGTGCGATACGTAAACCTTTTTCATAAGTATTGTGTATTGAGGGTCTATGCTGCTGATCCATGTGGTTCCACTCAATATCAACCAAGGTACATCTCTCTACCAACAATTCAAATGAACCTTTTGTAACAGACATGCCAGCCATAAATTGATTAATGCGCTCGTACAGATTGCCTGGCGAAATGTGCTTGAGGGGATTCCTTGCTGTTTTTGATTTGATCATAAATCTCCTGTACTCAAAACATTACTCCATCAATCAAGGCGTCATACTAGCAAAAAAGGCATTATAAAAAAAGAGATTACATCGCATGATTTCTTTACAAGAAGAAAAACCTAATTTAAGGTATAAAAAGATATTGTTAATTAATTTTATTATTCTTAAAATCAAGTTTTTATTAGGGATCCCATTTAAATGAGCTTCGAAAATCGATTACAAATTGTCATGATATGGGGAGTTTCATTTGTTTGCTTTTCTGTGGGTCTCTATCTCGCTCTCGAACATACCGTTTCTTTTTTTGCTATTCATAATTACCTTTTTGCTCCACTAGGCGATGAAGTCGTTGATGCTGCAACTGCTGTTTATCCTATTCATCCAGATCTGTTAGGGTAGATAACCTCGAGATGTTAAATCTCGCACCTCAAATAACGTTACTGTCGGCTTCTGAGAGTGAAGGTCGGCTCGTGAATATGTTTTTACGAAACAGGCTTTTTTTGCATCTGTTAATACCCAAACTTTAATATTGTGAGCTGTATTTAACTTTTCATAAGGTATATATGTTACCCAACTGGAACGTGTTACTGACTGTTTTATAAATTGCGTCATCTCACCAGCAGCTACACTAAGAATTTTATTGTTTTCATCAGTAAACAAAATTAAATTTGGTATGGAATTATCAATATTATTCCAAGACCACCCTGTTAATTCTAATACTTTCCATTTACTAAAATCGTAATCGGTTCGCTTAGCTATTTCGCCGTTACAGAATGAACTTTCAATTTGAATACCCTTACCAATTATTTGGCCTTTGTATTTTAAAGCAGGCCATGCTGCAAATGCATATTTATGTTTTGCCAATGTATTAATGTAAGTTAAATTATTTTGCACTGGATGTTTTGTTTCAAAAATAGGCGAGTCTTCTAAAGAAGCTAATATCAATGACATACGTGCATAACCTGGAGATTGCGAAGGCATAAAAAGCGTATTTTCATTATGAATTAGGCGAAGAGCCAAACCTGGATGGAGAATATAAATAGTTAACATACAAATAATAGCAGGGTAAAGAGCCCTACCAAACGTTTGAAAAGCTGTAATAGCAAGTATGGCGCTAAAAGGAATGTAAAAAGCCCATACACAGGGAGCGTAATGAAAGGGAGAGGTGCTAAACGAGTCTTGCATGCGACCATAACCCATCAAACAAATAATAAGAAAAGAAAAAATGAATAATGCGTTAATAAAACATTCAAAATTATCCTGCGAACGCTTTATCAAAGCTCTCACGATAATATAAAGTGATACGACAAACACACATAAAGATTGCCCAACCAAAGTACTTAACATGTCTAAATGTGCTGGATCAAAAATTTTACCATCATCACCAAATAGTATTATTGTATATCCAATTGTTTCGAGAGGATGGTTTATAAAATTAATACACCGAGAGACCATGTCGTGACTACCCGGGATGAGTAGCAAATAAAAACCGAAAGAACAAATCATTCCTGTTAAGAAAATATAGTAATTTTTTCTGGGCCACTGTTTTGAATAATTAAAAAAGAATAGGGCAGCCCATATTGCGAAGGCTGTTATGAAAAATTGGCAAGCTATAAATGCAGCAATGGTTGCTGCTAAAACTGGCCATTTGCGTTTTTGTGGTTCAAATAGTGATATTAAAAATAGTGAAAGGTATCCCAAAACATATCCATACCCCCATAGAAATCCTAAAACCCCATAAAAAAATCCCCACCATATTTCATTAAACATACAAAAAAATGGTATAGGTATTAAAAGCAATTTTAGAGCAAGTGGAATTTTTGAGTATCGGGATAACATCAGAATGAAAGTTAATACAGGTATTAGCTGCAAAACAACATGGTAGGCTATAATTTCTTTGTAAGAATAAAAACCTAATTTGAAATATATAAATGCAATTAGCTTAATGAAGAATTCGGGATGACCCATATAACGAATGAAAATTAAATTAAAATAAGGCTGGCCTGTTAAATAATTAGCAAATGCGTCTATATGTCCCCAGTCATCCGTTACAGGAATTAGTAGATGACCTGCAGACCACTGTAAATTCCAGGCACCTACAAAATAAAGTAAACTTATAAAAATTAAAACAATTGCAGCGACTATGGTTATTATATTTAATAAATATTTTAAAAAATTTTTACTAGAATTTAAGATAGCTGGAGTCATTAACTTTTTCCTAAAATTACATCTTCCATTTTTAGCCTGAGGGAATAGGTTTTTCTAAAAAAGTTGAAACAATAAGCCAAGTAAGTATACACATAGAAAAAAAAATATTGTAATTGTTTCTCAGTATATTGAAAAGTATGACGGAGAATATGTTTAGATTAGATTCGCTGCAGCTTGATCTTAATTAGACCTGTCAATGCTTTACGATATTTAGTATGCTAACCAGCCTTCTATTCCGAGGTAATTTTTTAGTGATAGGTTAAAATAATCATTACGGGTATTAGATTTTTGCATGTCTATCACTAAAAGCGACTTAGTGGTTTGGAAAGGTTCGTTAGGATAACTATAAGTAATACCAATGCTATTTTGAGATAAATTTTCAATACAACGCATTGCTTCTTCTTGGTGATCCTTCTCTAAACCCTCCACACCACGCGGTAAAGAGCACCATTGCACATTGTATTTCCCATGCCCTAATAGTTGCACAAGAGCGGCGTTAGCTGCGAAAAAACTATCGTAGGGATATTCTGAGGTAGGAACAATAAAGTGAACACGACGCAGTATATTATTATCTGTTAAATGATCTGCCATCGCGGATTTTACGAAATTTAAATAGTGATTAAAGCCCAAGGCTCTAGCAGTAATCATTATGTTAGCTTGATAAGCTTCCGTGAAAAAGAAAACTCCAAGTACTGCACTAAGAACTGTCTTTTGCCACTTCTGCGGGAAAAGAGAGCTCCATTGCATCGTACTCCAAAACATTAAAACCATGGCTGCCGATAATGTGCCAAACAACAACCAATGCTCTCCCGTATTTAATAAGAACTCAAAGCTCGGCATGACTAGAATAAATCCGCTACTTAGCATAAAAAGCCCAAGTACAGCGATAAGCGCCTGAATGAGAAAAGACAAAGGTATTTTTTTGGAAAATCTGCTAGCAGCAATGATGATACCTCCAAAGAGCAATATCAGCATGGTATAGCCCTGCAACAGCATATTCCCCGAGGGAAGTAGCGACCATAATCGATTAAAAATATGACCTAAGAAAGCAAATCGTTTAAAGACCTCTATCGGATTTACGTTAGGACGATCGAGATGATAAGCATCCGGAATGGGTGCATACGCATTAAAACGCATATTGAAATAAGCATAAATAAAATAAAGAAGACACGTTCCACAAAACAACGCTATTTCCTGAATAACCGCCCGCCGCGTTTCAGTCCAAGAAGCTAAATTGGAAAATAATACTCTACCAAGAATTAGCGTCGGAAAGAAAAATGTCATCGCAGGATAAATGAGTAATGCGATCAGTAACAATATAGCCGAAAAAAACAGGTTCCTAGCACAAATACGATACGCTAATAAGACAAGAACCAGTGGAAAAATGATAGTACCGGCTCCCATTAAAATAGCAGCAGGATATAATTGATAAATTAAAAACAAACTCCCTGCAGCGAGAAAAGACGCCACCAAAGAAAAGCCTCTACGAAAAAGCCAATCCGCAAATAATCCTGCTGCCCATCCCATCAAGAGAACAGAAATAAAACGGATGATTTTCATGTGTTCTAATGTGTAGCCAAATTTATAATTCCAGCAATCCATATACCCTTGAAGAGGACGTCCCAATGTCAGCACGAAATAGAAGCCATCATCGGTGCCACACGCTTTATTAAGGCCGCCTAAAGCATAACGATAATCATCAGCCGCGTAATAAAGAATAGTAATCGCAGGCGATAATATAAAATAAAATAGAACAATGCTTGCAAGGATATAAAGGAAAATTCGTTTTCGATCAGTCAAATTTAGTATATTCATCATGAGTATTGAGTAATATAATTAATACTTTTAAGGGTCCTATCAATCACCAACATATCATTGGTTTTGGTATAGGTTTCATCTTTATAACTGTAAGTGATTCCTGCCTGGTCGGGATTTAGCTTATCTAGACAAGCGAAAAGCTCCAGTTGATGGTCTTTTTCTTCTCCTGCAACACCCCGCGATAACGAGCACCACTTAAGCTTATAGACGTCATAACCTACTTGCTGGGTGAGAGCACCATTTGCTAAAAAGAAACGTGTATAAGGATATTCTGGTCTTGAAATAATGAAATGAATGCGATGTAAAACCCTTCCTTGAATTAAATAATCATAAATATCCTGTCTCACCGAATCAAGATACTGAGCGTAAACCAAGGAACGTGCTGTAATGAATAAATTAGTTTTATATCCAATTAAGCAAAAAAATAGTGCCAGATAAAAGGTGGTCCAATTTGATTTTGGCCACCTTGAAAGACACCAAAGCATAATCATCACTCCTGCTGATATCGAGCCATATAACAATCTGGATCCGGTTACTTGTCGTACAGGAATAATTAAATAAAATGCACTGCATAAGATAAAAATCGCAAATACAAATGCGATCATCTCAGCTACTTGTAATAAGGCGTTTTTTTTGTCTTGTCGATAAAATTGAGTTTTTGTTAATGCCAAATTAGCAAAAAATATTCCACTTATTAAAATAGCAAACGTTGTCCAACCTTGGATTCGCATGTTGATGGAGGGGAAATAGCTCCATAAGTCGCTAAAAATATTTCCCAACCCCCATACCCGTTGTAAAATTTCGAGGATATTAAAGTTAGGATGGTCTAATTGATAAGCTTCTGGAATAAATGCCTTTGAATGAAAATGCATATTCCAATAGGCCAATATAAAATAGAGGGTACAGACAAAGAGAAATACCATTACTTCTCTCATCACTGCTATTCGCGTAATTGGCCATTTGGAAAAATCAGAAAATAATACTTTAGTAAGGATCAGCGTCGCGAAGAAAAATGCCATCGCGGGATATGTAATTAAAGCAGCAAAAATAAATAATGCAGATGTGCTTATCCAGAGTTTAGGGCGATAAGTTTTAAGATAAACGCTGTTTAAACATTTATATCCTAAAAGAATAAACACAATTGTTAACGGCAAAGGTATTGCGCCAACGGAGATAGCTTCATCATACAATTGAGGCGCTAGAAAAACGCATGCGGCTGCGAAAAGCGCACTCAACAATGATAACCCTAGGCTAGATAAAAGTTCCGCTAATAATCCCATCCCACAACCCATTAAGGCTATTGAGATAAGACGCAAAATTCGCATACGCTCTAATGTGTAGCTAAATTTATAACTTAAGCAGTCAACATAAGCTTGCAAAGGACGTCCCAATGTCCATACAAAATAAAAACCATCATTACTTTTACAAGATTTATTAATACCACCTAACGAATAGCGAAAGTCATCAGAAGCATAGTAAAGCAAATTAGCTGCTGGCGAAAAAATTAAATACATAATGAAGATACTAGCGAGAAGATAAAATCCTACGCGATATGCAGTTGAATTAATCTCAATATTACTCATGACTTAGCTATCCAGTCATTAAGATGGAGTAGCTGTGTTTGGCCTTCAATTAATAAACTACCTGCTGTTTGGACAGCCGAATCACCCGGATGCGTGAAAGTTATCGCAATACCATTTTCAGGCAACGTTTGAATACAATTCAGCGCTTCTTTTTGATGGTCTTTTTCCGCGCCTGGCACACCTCGTGGTAAAGAACACCAAACCAACTGGTAACTGCCATGCGCTTTGAGTTGAGTTAATGCCGCATTAACCAGAAAAAATTTATCATACGGAAATTCTGCTTCAGGCACTACAAAGTGCACACGCTGTAATGTATTTCCTTGGGCTAGATAATTAGCTATCGTAGTTTTCATCTCATAAATTCGTTGGGTAGAGTTAAATGCATCCATCATCATAAAGAGGTTAGCTTGATAAGCCTCTATCAGGAAAAAAATACCCATCAGCAAAGTAAAGAACTTGAGTTTACTTGTACGCGAGAAAAGTGAACTCCAATAATATAAACTCCAAAACAATAATGGAAGAAAAGAAACCATTGTAGCAAAAAGCAGCCTCGATCCATCTGAATCACGACTTGGCATAATCAGAAAAAATGTACTGCAGAAAACTAATAAGATAATGACTGCAATAATTGATTGTAAAAGATAAGTCACCGCACGTTTCTTGTTTTGAATATAAAAAGGACTTTGTGTAAATTGATATGTTCCAATAAAAACACCTCCTGATAAGAGGATTAGAAACAATCGCCCCTGCTTTACCATATCTGTTAATGGAAAAATTGCCCATGCACCATTGTAAACATTTGCCAAGGGAATAGCGCGTTTAAAAATCTCAATGGGATTTAAATTAGGGTGGTCTAGCCGATATGCATCAGGTATAGGCGCTTGAGCATTGTAACGCATATTGAGATATGCATAGATGAAATATAGGATACCTATAAAAGAAAAAAATAAAACGTCTTTTAACGTATCTAACCGTGTTTTTCTCCAGTTATCTAAGTTAGAAAACAGTAATTTAATTAATACCAATGTCCCAAAAAAAAATGTCATCGCCGGATAAGTTAATAAAGCACAAAAAATAAATGAAGCAGCCAAAAAATACCAAAGCACTTTTCTTGATTGGATAGCAACGCTATCCGCCTTATTAATACATAAATAAGCCAAAACAACGAGCAAAATAGGAGAAACCAGAGAAGTAGCGCCAGTTAAGACGGCATCTCCATATAACCGGGATACCATTAATAAACTCCCGGCAGCAAAAATAGCTAACAGAGAAGAAAACCCTACTGAAAGTAACCAATACGCTAATAAACCCATTCCCCCACCCATTAAACCAACTGCAATAATACGCAATAGCCGCATGCGTTCTAAGTTATAAAAAAATTTATAACTGAAACAATCCATATAAGCTTGAATAGGGCGACCCACTGTCTTTGCAAAATAAAATCCATCATCCGTTGCACAGCTTTTGGAAGGGCCCCCAAAAGCATATCTGAAATCATCTCCACCATAAAAAAGCATGTTCAATGTGGGTGAAAAAACAAAGTAAAGCAAAATGGTGCTTGCGATAATTAAAAAAAACAGATGTTTTCGATTTGATAACATGGATGCAAAACTATCCTGCATTGCAATCTCCTTTTATACCTAGCATGAGTGACGATGGATTATTTGACGCTGACTTTTAAAAGCAAGATGTCGATTGGCAAAGAAATAAAAAGTAATAGCAAACACATAAGCGATTGACAGCGCAATGTTATAGTTTATGTAAAACCACTGGTATAAAAAAGTGAATAAAGCAAAATAAAAAATAGCCGTCAACGCACCCACCAGGGCAAAAGTCAAAAAAGTTTTAAAGCGAAGTGAAACTTTCATCATGCTGTTCTGGGCCGCAGCGTCATGCCAATACATAAATTGCAATCTATTAATGGCAATCCCAAGGGGAAAAAACGACGGTGGGTTATATAAAAATAAGGAGCGAGTTCTTCCAGTATTTCATGGGGTTTATTGATATGCTCGCGTTCTATAAACCATTTATACGACTGTTTGTAGCGACGTTCAAAAATACGCTGCGCGGAAATTTTCCTGGCAAAGGTATAAGCCATTCCTCCTTCACAAGGGATAACAATCGAAAAATAACCATGTTGTTTATGACAAAGACGATGCATCTCTTGAAATGCGCGAGGCAAATTAGGCAAATGTTCTAAAACATGAATTGCTAAAATACGATCAAAATGATTATCGGGAAAAGGCAATCTTTCTTGGCAATCTGCGACTAATGACTGGATATCAGGAAATTTCTTTTGAATTTGCTGTGCCATCAAATTTCGTAGTTCCAGTGCTACATAATTTTTCTTTTGTAAAGCAGAGAGCTTCTCATAATTAAGATGCTCACCAAGACCCGCACCAATTTCCAACGTGCTGACAAAATTCTGAGGAGCATTTTTAACGACATACCCATGATTAAATTTTTCAATTAAGCCATAACGAGCTTTGCCGGCTAATACTTCATGCCAATGTTTCATAAAATCATCGCTGATTATTTTTTGCTCTGGCAGCAACGGATGGAAAAGCTTAGGCCATTTATTGATTTCCATAAGTAATGTTTCTCCAGTTATGATTCTATCAAGAAATCATGGTAGCTGATTTCTGCTGCAACGGCTAGTTCCAATTTAAAAACGACGAGTTTACCATCTGCTGTTATAAAAATACCAGCGGTTCCCGCTAATGATGAAGTGATTTCAGATGATTTTCCGAAGTGACATTGGCTTTGTAATTTAAATTAATATTTGAACTAATCAACTTGTTTTTTTACGCAACAACTTCATTTTAAAGTGTTACAACTTCGGATTGAAGTGCACTGATCCGCTCGTTAGAGGGACCAGATTCATCGATATTATTTTGAGTTTTTTTACGAATTATCATGGAGTGAATAGAAGCATGAAACCCAAAATAAATCAGCTAATTCGAGCTATTTATTTAATGAAAATCATCATAGGCAAGCTCCCCAAATTTAGTCATGGTAATCCAATTAAGCCGTCTGCATAATTTCTGAAATCTACTGGCTGCGTGCAAAGCAGAATTGACGAGCTATCTAATGTTAAATTCATTTTAATAACCTGAGGTATGCGGATTTGAATTAATGGATTTTAAAAATTCATTTGCTTGCATCATTAAAATTCCTGTTTGGATGATGATCAGGAATTTAAATGAATTTAGGGAAAGTTGATAGGGTGTGATTTATTAGGGGCTTACGATATAAGCATCGGGCAGCGGACATTTTGTCAAATCAAAATTGGCTTTTTCTGAGATGTATTCCAAAATGACCGCCGACTCATCACCAATTGAGAAACGCCCTTCATTCCAAATAGGAACAATCCCTTTTTCAGCTATGGGGGGAAATTCAAAGGGAGGCATAATTACATTCCTTTAGCCTATAGTTGATAAAATTACAGTTCCATCACGCTTTCGACTTCTAATTCAAAGCCAGCAGCCAAAGCATCATTGCGGAACATCTTGACTGTTTCTAATGAGTATTCAAGCAAGTCCTTACCGATTAAGCTTAATTTTTTTAATATATCATTCGTAGCAGTAATAATTTGGCAGCCGATTTCATCCGCTTGAAAAACATTCAGTAGCTCACGAGGGCTTGCCCAAATTAATTCAAGTTGCGGAAAAGGTTTCAGTACTTCAACTGAAGCACGCATAATGTGTATGGGGTCAATCCCCGTATCGGCAATACGTCCTGCAAATACTGAAACATAAGCAGAAGGACCTTGAGAAAGCGCAACTGAAACCTCTTTTACTTGGTTCAAAGTCATTAAAGCTGTAATATTTTGTTTCACGCCTGCATTGGCTAGAGTTTTAATTAAAGGTATAGCTGAAATACCTTTTGTATTCATCACTGGAATTTTAACATAAACATTTTTACCCCAGCGCGCAATTTCTAGTGCTTGAATTTTCATTTCTTCCATATTATCTGCAAACACTTCAAATGATATGGGTCTATCTTTAATGAAAGATAAAATATTTAAAGCAAAATTTTTGTAATCACTAACGCCTGCTTTTCGCATCAGCGTTGGGTTCGTGGTAAAACCTTGAATTATAGGATCTTGATACATATCAAGCATGCCTTTCTTATCAGCGCCATCAGCAAATATTTTAATTTTTAAATCTGATAATGTGTTCATTTTCAATCCCTTTGTAATGATTAATAATCCAATTAGCTGCATCCATTAAACTAGTAGTGATAAAATCGGGGGCATCTCCTATAAAAGGTTCCTGGTAACCTTTATCTAACCATATTGTTCTACAACCTGCTTTTTTCCCTGCTTGAATATCTTTCCAACGATCACCTATCATGAAACTATTCTGCAAATCGATATTTTTGTCGACAGCCGCTTGCAGCAAAAGACCTGCGGCAGGCTTGCGGCAATCGCAATAATCATGATCATCATGATAGCAAACACGTATTTCATCTAAAGGGAGCTGCTGCAGCAAAGCGTGATTAATACCTTCGACCAATTCTTTGCTTGTCGTGCCGCGAGCAACATCAGGTTGATTCGTGGCGCCAATCAAAGCAAAACCTTCAGACTTTAAGCGCTGCAGAGATTCTAGTGCATCAGCGCTAATCACCATTTCATGAACGGATTGAGGTGGATACGGCCTCCCCTCACGGATTATCGCTTCGTTTATTACGCCATCTCGATCTAAAAATACGGCTTTGATTTTCAAACTACCGACTCCCATTTCGTTTGCACCGCCTTTAAATGCGGATGGGAAACTAAAAGATGCCAAATAACCGCTTGGAATGCTTCGGCATGTGGAGTGGTATTGTCTGGATTGGGTGTTGGAATAATAATACAGGCATCAGCGACCTTAGCAGTAAAGCCGCCATCTCGGCCGACAATGCCAATAACTTTGGCATTAACTTTTTTAGCATGCTGTATCGCCGCCACTAAATTAGGGCTAACATTTTTTTCAATATTGCCGCCGCCTACAGAAAAAATCAGTAGCGCATCTTTTGCCTGTAATCTGCTGGTTTGTAGCCAGGTAATAAAAACGCTAGCCCAGCCATCATCATTTGTGCGCGCAGTGAGCTCCGAGACATTATCAGTAGGCGCATAAGCTTCAATGCCCACTATTTTGCGGAAATCATTAACGGCATGGGAGGCATTACCAGCGCTGCCTCCTACGCCTAATATAAATAAGCGACCTTCGTTTTTTCGCAACTCAACTAATAAATTAACTGCTTGTTCAATCTGCTTTTTGTCTAGCTGTTCTATAACTTGTTTTGCTTCTTCCAAATATTGATTGATGAAATTCATGTCACTTCCTTATTATTTTTACTACTCTAGTGAGCAGGGGTTCGCTACTACATCGCGGTTAAGATAATACTCCAGCTCGGTGATTCCCGTAAATGATCCATTTTCATAAAAACGTTCTTTTACTTCATGTGCCGCTAATTGTTCATTTTGTAATAATGCCTGGTAAACAGGAACTAAATCACAAGGCTGATCATTTGGAACAGCATCAAAAGCCGCTTGCGTAAAAATTTCAAGTCCATAGTCAATATGCAGCATGCGCGGTGTGCGCTGTATTTTGTCATAGGCAACAATGGCATGATTGGCAAATTCGACATTGCTGGTGTCCCATTTTCCTTGATTATAAAATACCGTCATTAACGCTTTTTTTTGGCTATGAACAAATGTCTCTTGCACTTGTGAATAATCACACGGCAAGTAAGAATCGCCATTTAAAACAAAAAAACAATCTCCCAGCAACGGCAAGGCTTTTTTTATCGCTCCTGCTGTACCCAACAAAATCGATCCGTCAAAAACATATTTCACATTCAAACCAAATTGTGAACCGTCGCCAACATAGTCAACAATTTGTTCACCTAAATAGCCTAAACA
>Ga0207052_10050_pt1 | contig 39754 bp, 34 predicted proteins | sample Alteio_BWMinCont_62_FD_153294 | JGI IMG/M metagenome (GOLD analysis project Ga0207052, IMG submission 153294) | Enriched cells from forest soil in Barre Woods Harvard Forest LTER site, Petersham, Massachusetts, United States -... | ecosystem: Environmental > Terrestrial > Soil > Temperate forest >...
CTAAAGAAACGTCAGTCATAATACGGAATCCCGATTCCAAAAGAGGTAATAATCCAATGACTAATATCCCAGTCAACATGAGGAACATAGCAGAAACCATGATATCCGTGAGAATCCCCATGCTCCATAAGGTATTCTGGTAAAAATGAAAGGAAAAAATTAGGGCCACACACAATAACCATGCTTTCAAGCAAACGATAAAGACTTCTTTGCGACGACGTAATGAATGGGTATTTAATATCGCAATCAAGGCTGCTGCGATATTCATCACCATAAACCCTTGACGATCAAAAGAAAGCGCTGTTGTCATCACAAAGGTTAAAAAGGCACTCACAAAGGCTGCTACCCCTGCATTCATTAAGCTGCATAGTAAAATAGCCGCAAAAGGAACAAATAAAGGATAGCGTACGACTTCAATTAAATTACTTTTTGAAGAAAGAACAAAAAATTCTGTGAATTTTGAGATGCCTAAAGTCACCACAGTCACTGTCATTAATAGAAAGAGTTTTCTATTCGACGCTAAAACACTGGGTTGATTTGACTTGAAATAGGCGATAAATATAGCCACAAAAATTAACGTCAGTATTAAGCTTCCCAACAGAGTCAGAGGATGCCATAAATTACGTTGTTCATTTAGTGCAGATTTCATCGCTTGTAACATGGCAATATGTCTTCCAGTGACACGTTCCCCTTGGTCGATGATGCGTGTTCCCGCATTCACATGCGTGTATTTTTCTGGCACAGCATCTTGAATTTTTCGTCTTAAATTACGTTGTGCAGGAATGTCATCAACGATTTTCCATGTTTTTTCCCGGAAAAAACTTAATATTAAACTAGATGAAGCCACAGGAAGAACTTCTGCTGATAAAGCAGTTTCTCTTAAATATTCCCAAATGGAATCAGGTAATTGATTTTCTACGTTAATATCAGGCGGAGTATAAACTAAATATTTTCCTACAGATGCTTTCACTTCTTTTAATTTTTGCAATGTCCGTGGATCAGTAAACCGAATTTGACCCATTGTCTTGGTTAAGGCATCGACACCTTTGTACATATCATCAAAAGAGCTTTGTTCTGCATATTTGCGCCAATCTTGATTATAGATCAGAAAGTTCTCGAATTCGATTCGTTTTTGACGGATTTCTTTATCGGATAGTTGATAGATTTTTCCGATATCACGAACGGCTTCTTGTTTTAAAATAATAGTGGCTTCTTCATCAAAGAAATTAAAGTCAACCTGTGCTACAATATATCCTGGAGCAATACTATTGAGTTCTAAGACCTCAACTCTTACTTCACGAAAATGCAGAAAAGCAAACAAAACAAGAGTAAATAAAAGAGCAATTAATGACCGTATTCCAATGCTTTTATCAAAAAAGCTTTGGTCCCGAGAAAACTTAAGTTCTGTGTTGTTATTCATATCTTTAGTTTTTATGTATCTTCTTTAGACTAACAGGTTCTTTAAAATTCGACAATTTCTTAGAATAGAAATTTATTAATAGTTGGGGGAACCGATGTCTAAAAAGAAAATTTTAGTAGTGGGCGGTGCTGGGTATATCGGCTCGCACGTCAATAAATTACTAAATGAAGCCGGATATGAAACAGTGGTTTTTGATAATTTAAGCACAGGAAATCGGAAAGCTGTCACTAGAGGCCTTTTTATTCAAGGAGATATGGCTAATTTAGATGACCTAGAGCGCTTATTCTCAACACATAAGTTCGATGCAGTCATGCATTTTGCTGCCTGTATTGATGTGGGTGAATCTGTACTAGATCCGGCTAAGTACTATGTAAATAATGTCGTCAATACCTTGAATTTACTGCAAACGATGCTACGTCATCACGTTAAAGTTTTTATTTTTTCTTCCACCGCTGCTATTTTTGGGAATCCGGAACAACCAGAGATTACAGAAGAGCATTCTTGCCATCCTATTAATCCTTATGGGGAATCTAAGTTAATGGTCGAGAAGATCTTACGTGATTTTGATCATGCTTATGGTCTAAAGTATTGTGCGTTGCGCTATTTTAATGCTGCGGGTGGAGATCCTGATGGAGAAATCCCTAATTTAAAGAAAAAAGAATCCAATTTAATCCCAGCCGTTTTACGAAGTTTAAAAAATCCTTCAGCAACTATCACTATTTTCGGGGATGACTACCCAACGCGAGATGGGACAGGAGTTCGGGACTATATTCACATTTACGATTTGGGAGCCGCCCATATTACAGCCATGAAGCAACTTTTAGACGGAGGTAATTCAGCCTGTTACAATTTAGGAAATGGTCAAGGCTTTAGCGTGAAAGAAGTTATAGAATCCGCCGAACACGTCACAGGATTAAAGGTTAATTCCAAGATCGGACCACGACGTGAAGGAGATCCAGCGATACTTTTAGCCAATTCAGCTAAGGCAACTCAGGCACTTCGTTGGCGCCCCCAATACCCCGAGTTGGAAACCATGATTCGTCATGCATGGACTGCCTTGCAGAATTAACTGCTAAACTGTACAATTTTTATATCTTACATAGGCTTTCTAATGAGCGACTACCAAGTTTTAGCACGTAAATATCGTCCAAAAACATTTTCTGAGGTTTTAGGACAAGACGCGATTGTGACTACCCTTAAAAATGCAATTCGCCAGCAAAGATTAGCCCATGCTTATCTTTTTTGTGGTTCGCGTGGAACGGGAAAGACAACGCTTGCACGATTATTAGCTAAAGCTTTGAACTGTCACCAATTAAGTAGCGAATGTGAGCCTTGTAATACGTGTTCTTCTTGCCGTGAAATTATTGGCGGAAATTCGTTAGACGTGATCGAAATTGACGGTGCGTCTCATCGTGGGATTGACGATGTCCGACAAATTAATGACACAGTTGGTTATGCAGCCTCTTCGGGTGGATACAAAATCTATATTATCGACGAAGTCCATATGTTGACTAAAGAAGCATTTAATGCTCTTTTGAAAACATTAGAGGAACCGCCGCCACGTGTTATCTTCTTTTTTGCGACCACCGAAGTACACAAAATCTTACCGACAATCTTGAGCCGCTGCCAACGTTTTAATTTAAACCGCATTCCTCTGCAAACCATCATCGATAAACTACACTCGATTACCAAAGAATTGGGAATTGCAAGTGATGAAGAAGGCCTTCGTTTAGTGGCCTCTTTAGCCGAAGGCGGTCTTCGAGATGCGGAATCTTTATTGGATCAAGTCATCTCTTTTCAAGAAAATGGAGTGACTGCAGAGTCTGTTTCTGCTGTGATGGGCATTATGCCGCGTGATATTCTTTTCGAACTTGATCAAGCTACAGGCGCCGGAAATTTAGCAATGGCTTTTGAAATTGCCCATCAGATTTTTGCACAGGGAAAGGACCTGATTCATTTTGTCGAATCGTTAACCGACCATTTTCGCACTCTAATTCAAGTAAAGCTTGCAGGAAATAAAACGCATTTTCTAGAGCTAACAGAGCAAGATCAAGCTAAGTACATTGAATCTTCTAAGCTTTATTCCAGAGAACAATGTTTATATTTATTAGATGAGCTTGTTACAGCTCAACAGCAAATTCGGTTTGCTTCTTCTCCTCGAATTATGCTCGAAGCTATTTTGTTAAAAATATTACGTTCAGGTCAAAGAATATCGGTGGATGTTCTTGTGCGTCGCTTAGCAGAGCTCGAACAAAAGTTTTCAGGAGTAACTTCGTCTCCTTCCCCTATGATTTCGACTCCGGTTCTGCAAGAAAAACCAAGAATAGTGGAACAACCGGTTACTCAGCCTCCTGAAGTAAAAAAAGTGGAACCCCCTAAACCGATCTCTGTACCAGCGCCTGCTCCAGTGCAGATTCCTATGTCCATCACAGAAGACCCGATTCCTTCTCCGGCGGATTTAGGGATAAAAGCAGCAAAAGTAGCGGCTCCCAAGCCAGCAGAAGTTCCTGCGTCAGGACCGCCGGTAAAAACAACAAGTAAACATGATACTATCCTGCAATTTGCAGCGATTGAGTTAGAAGGTAGATTAGAAAGAAAACGATAAGGAAGAATAAAATGGGAACAGGATTTGCAAAAAGAAAAAAGCAAGCAAAGCTCTTACAAGAGAAATTTAGTCAGCTTCAAGAAGAGATGAAACATAAAGAATTTACAGGATCAGCTGGGAATGGCCTTGTTACTGTTCTTTTGTCCGGTGAGTACGAGATGAAAAAAATCAACATCAATAAAGAGTGCGTTGATCCGGATGATATTGAAGGTTTACAAGATTTGATAAAAGCAGCCTACAATGATGCATCAAAGCAGATTGATGCGCAAGCAGGCACACCGGATAGTTTGGGCTCTATGATGAGCATGCCTTTCTAGAGAAAATGTCGTAAAATTTTAACACAGAGTAGAACACAAGAAACAAAGGCACAAAGAGCTAAGAGAGAAACTCTCTTTGTGTCTTTGTTTCTTGTGTTTTACTCTGTGTTAAAATTTTTACGACATTCATGAGAAAAAACACTCCTACTTACCCTTTAAATAATCAAAGTTTTAGTTACTTGTTCTAGAAAAGCTTGACCATCTTTTATCAATCGTATATCCCTTTAGCCAGTATGTAGGAACGTTTGCAAACGACCTTTATGGAAATTTAAGGTTTAGGCAATTTCAAGATTGTTGAGATTCCCTATTCAAAAAAGGAATATAATGACTACACCTATTGCTTATAAAGACAATGTTGTGGAACCAGATTTTTTAGAAAATCCCTCCTCTTTTCCAGAAATAAATGATTCTGAGGGGTTGATTCCTTTTTATTTTCAATGCGCACAGGAATATCTTCGAGAAGGAAAAGAGATACCTACTGCCTTATTTTGGCTAGGAAAGGGTGCTGAACTTAAACATATTGAATCAATGCTAGAAATAGCAAAAATTTATGAAAATCACCTAAGACCGGAATATTCCCCTGTAGATGCAATAAAGTGGTATCATAATGCTATTACATTAACTTTAAAAAAAAATAACGAGGATCGTTGTTCAAATTATAATACTCCGGCTAATGTGGAACTCATAACAAATTTGAAAAAAACTTTTAAAGTCCCATTAACAGTTAATGATCATTTATCAAGGGAGATTAAGAATTCTCATACGGTTATAGATCTTACAAACCAAGACCCCATTCCTTTAGCTTGTCAAGAAGCAATCTGCAAAATTTTAACATTTTACAATAATGATATTAGATATGATCCACTTCCTACATTTGAACTATTAGATTTAGGAGAAAAAGCTGCTAATTCAGGCCATGTCCAATCTATGGTTGAAGTAGGAAAACTTTACGTAAAAACTTGTGATGGAAAAAGAGATGGAGTTGCCTTAACACATTTTTGGACAGCAGCTTTTCAAGGGAGTAGTGAGGCAACATTCCTTGTAGGTTGGATGTCTGAAAACGAGAAGGGGGTGTCAGAAGGCGGGAAAGTAAAGGAACTTTTTCATAGTGCTTTTTATAAAAAAGCTGCCCGAATGGGTAATGAAGCAGCAAAAATAGCGTTGGAAAGAATAGCGTTGGAATTGAGTACATCAAGTTCCTCTAACGACAAAGCTATTTAGTCAAAAATTTAAGCTGCTTTTTTAGTCAAAATCTGCTAATATAAAAACTTTATTAAATATTCTATACACTTATGATCACACCAACTTCTTCGTCAACATCTTCCTTCGTTAACCCGGCTTATCTACCTTCTGAAACCATTTTAGAAGTTGGACATGTTAACAATGAAAATAATATAGCTTTCATGAAGCTTATTAAAAATTATTGCAATTTTTCTACTATTCATAAAAGTCATGAAGCCGCATTTCGACTATTGAAATTACATAACAACGGTTTACTGTCTGAAAATGACAGTAAAATAGCTATTATATATGGAAAAATGGCCATAAAAACAGGTCATACCGAAGCTTGCAGAGAATATGCAATTTTTCTATTTAATCTGCTATCCCCAATTATTAAACAAAAACATTTACTATTAAAAGAAATAACAAAGGTTTTTACTTCATACAAAATTGATAAAGAAATAATTGATAATATTACTCAATTTCTAAATACTTCTCCAGAATTTATCAAAACTGATTTATCTCAGGCTTATGCATGCCCAGAGTCCATAACAAAAAATGAATTTCTTCGTTTAAGCGCTTTAGTTACAAAAAATGATCTTCTAGCTAAATGGGATCTTGCTCATCTATTTTTAGACTTTAATTACAAAAGAATAAATAATGAGGAAGAAGCCCAGGAAGAATTATCTCTCATTTATAATGAATTAGTTAACTTAGGTTTAAATCCCCCGTCGTTTATTACTCAATTTCAAAAAATAATGATGGAATTTTTTGGTATTCTTTATGAAAAGAATACCTATTCAGCAATAGATCAACTACATGATTTAACTAAAAAAAATCATATTGGTGCATTTTTAACCTTAGGCTGTATTTATGCAACAGGAGCATCTGGAGAAAAAAATTTTGAAATAGATAAGATTTATTTTAACCGAGCAAGCATTATTGAAGGTAATAAATTACGCGAAGAATGCCTTAAAAGCTTTACAAAAGTTTGATCATTAAAATATTTAACAACTCATTCAGATTAAGTTCTTTCATTTAATAGTTTTCATAATAATGAGCATTAATCCTAATTTATATTCATTTCCAGATTATAGTAGTACCTCAGGTATTTTTTCTGAATTTCCTGCAGATACTATTGAAAATTCTATAAATAATACGGAAATAAAAAATAAAAAAACGAATCTTAAAATCGCAGCTAAAACATCCTCTTCGTTCATGTATGAACTAGCAACTAATTATTATTTTGGTCTCAATGGATTTAATCAAAAAATTAACAAAGCTATTATATGGTTGAAAGAAGCATCAGAACTGAATCATATGGATTCTATTTTGATGCCTGCAAAAATCCACGGATGTACTCCGGAACCTTACTTCTCCCCCACAGAATCTCTTCAATTATATTTTCAAGCTTACCGACTAGGAAATTTTGATGTCATAAAAAATATTTTAGAATTATCTGATAAAGGATTTAGCATCGAAGAGCTCCCCTTAAAATTAATCTTAGAAATAGGAGAAAAAGCTCTAAGAGCAGGATTGCACGACGTTTATTCACCTTTTATTTCAATAATAAACAATATTACAAATAATATTTTATTAAAAGAACAGCTAATCGACAACTTTATTACTACTGCAATTTCTTGGGAAAAACATCAAAATCCTCTTTTATATCCGGCTATAGCTTCGTATTATTATTATGCAGGATCCTTAGGCGATTTATTTGCGATAAGTCAAACAATAGAATATTATCGTGCGGGATACCGATACCCAGGAATTTCAGTAAACGATGTATTAGAACTTGGAGAATATTCCGTTTTAGTAGGGCGTAATGTGATTCAGTCAATGATTGAAATCATGAGAGAAGATCCGAAAAACTATACATCTTTAAGACATCGACTCATTGATTATTGTTTGAAAGAAATGGATTATTTAGAAAAACAAAATAATCCAAATTTAATTCCCAACTTAATCACTTATTGCTATCAAGCTAGTTTTTTAGGGAATGCTAATGCCCTTATTAAACTATTACAATTATATGATGCGGGCCACTCTAGCGACAGTATTTCCATTCATAAAGTTGTAGAGTTAGGAGAAAAGTTTATACTAAACGGTACTGATAAAGTTTTGCCTTATCTGGCCACTCTTATTGTGAAAGCTCCTAACCTACATATGAGAACCATAACAAAAATTATTCATTGTTGTGTAAAACAAGCTGAATCTTTGGAAAGTTTACATGAGGCTTCCTTAATCCCCCAAATAATTTATTATCTTTATTTCGCTAGTTATTTAGGTCATACTGAAGCCCTTACAAAAATGTTAAAATTCTATACATCGGGTTATGGGAATAAAAATATTTGTATTAATAGTATCATTGAAATTGCCGGACTTTCCATTTTAGACGGAAATGCTGAACAGCTCCCCTTGCTTGTGAAAATAATCCCACTAGCTACAGGAGTTTATAGAAATGTCAGAATAAAAATTATCGATTATTGTTACCATATTGCTAGACAATTGGAATCTCAAGGTGGGCTTGGTTATTATTCGCATGCATTTTATTACTATTACTACGCAAATATTTTACAAACTTTGCCTTATTAAGAACCCAAGGGATCGTGGGAGTAGTGTCGTAGGAAAATTTTAACACAGAGACGAACACAAGAAACAAAGACACAAAGAGAGAAAGTGGAAAGATGGTCGTCATCCCTTAATTTTTTTACTAAATTAAGGGATGACGACCATCTTCCCACTCTCTCTCTTTGTGTCTTTGTTTCTTGTGTTCGTCTCTGTGTTAAAATTTTCCTACGACACTAGAAACATTATTACTCGTTCAATAATCTTTCTGCAAGCTCTTCACCATTGCGAGTCATCATGATTAATGAACCTTCTCTTTTCTTAATAAAGTTGGCTTGAATCAATAACCTACAAATAGCATCCGCCGCTTTCGGGGTAATACTTGCTTGCTTACCTACTTCATAACGATCTACGGGTTCGTCACGACTTTCTCTACCTTTAACAGTATCAAATAAGCTTAATATAAATCGTTCGTCAGGGGTGCGGGCACGTGTCATCTGCATGTTTCTCTATCTGTTTTTTTAATTTTGCTCCACTAGGAGTATCTTCAATAATATATCCGCGTGCCAAAATTTGGTCGCGTAATTGGTCTGCCAATCCCCACTGCCGTTCTTGTCGAGCCTGAGTTCTTTGCTCTAATAGCTGCTGCAAATCTTGGGGAATTACTTCATTCTTTTTCTCAAAACAAAGAACGCCTAATACTTGATTAAACTTCTGCAAAAGCTTTAATGCTTCTTGAGCTTCTTGCTGACTTAAATGCTTTTGATCTGCCAGTCCATGCATTTCACGTACTAAATCAAAAAGAGCTGCTAAGGCAGCTGAGATATTTAAATCATCGGCTAATGCTTGTGCAAATGTATCTTCAGCTTGCTTTAAAAATTCACTGGCTTTTCCATTTGACTCCCCTAATGTATGACTTTGGAGACGTTCAATAAAATCTTGCAAACGTTGAAGTGTACTTGTGACTGCGTCTAATCCGTGTAAAGTAAAATTCAGCTGTGTCTTATAATGAGTTTGCAACAATAAATAACGTATTTGGGTTCCAGTAAATCCTTTATTCAATAAATCACGAAGAGTATAAAAATTTCCCAAGCTCTTGGACATTTTTTTTCCATCAACGATTAGGTGTTCGGAGTGCATCCAAAGGTTCACAAAACGATGTCCGGAACAGGCTTCTGACTGAGCAATCTCGTTTTCATGATGAGGGAACATGTTATCGACTCCGCCCACATGAATATCGATAGTTTCCCCTAAAATATTAACCGCCATCGCAGAACATTCTAAATGCCATCCTGGACGTCCTTTTCCAAAAGGACTTTCCCAAAAAATTTGTCCATCACGTTCTTCATCATATTTTTTCCAAAGAACAAAATCGGCTGCGTGTTCTTTGTCATATTCATCTGCTCCCACGCGTTCAGAAGCTCCTACTTGCAAATCTTCTAAATTTAAATGAGATAAACAACCATAGCGTGGAAATTTACTGATAGCATAATAAATGCTGCCGTCTCCGCCTTGATAGGCAATTCCTTTTTTGAGTAGACATTCAATCATTTCGATCATTTGAGGGATATAATCCGTTGCAGCCGGATAATGTTCCACAGGCTCAATAGCTAATGTCTTTAGATCTTCGAAAAAAGCCTTTTTAAAGGGCTCTGTAAAGTCATTTAAACTTGTCTTCCCAGCTATCGCACCCTTAATTGTTTTGTCGTCTACATCTGTTAAATTCATGACTTGAGTGATCTTCATGCCAAAGTACTTAATCGTACGTCGTAATAGATCTTCAAACACATAGGTCCGAAAGTTCCCAATATGGGCGTAATTGTAAACCGTGGGTCCACAGGTGTACATACGCACATGATTGTTATCCATCGGAGTCAGAGTCTCTTTTTTTCTCGACTCAGTATTATAAAGTTTTAATTCCATTGTTAATCCAAGTATTGCGATTCCAAAAATCGATAATTTATTTTTCCTGTTCCCATAATTGGGATGTCTTCAAGTTGAACGGCTGCTGTCACTCGTGCTAAATTACTAAGCCCGCTATTTTTTAAGGTACGATTTACTTCTTCTACAGCTACTGGAAATCTTGTGAATAAAAAGATCCGGGGTTTTTCCCCTTCTCGTTCTTTAGCGCAAATAGCTAAGGTAGGGCCTTCATCAGGAGTTGGCCAATTATTTGAAGAAGCAGCATGCAATAAAGCATCTTCAATAGACGCAAGGCTGATCATTTCTCCGCCGACCTTAATAAAACGCTTAAGTCGCCCTGAAATGATCAAATTCCCTTCTTCATCCAAATACCCTAAGTCTCCGGTTTTATACCAATGGTGACCGTTCACTTCCACAAAGGGTGGTGCAATACTAGGATTAAGATACCCTGCAAAAACATTTTCTCCACGTGCTAAAATCATCCCTTGTTCGCCTTGCGGTAACACTTGCTGGGTTTCAGGATGAATAATGCATAATTCGACATGTGAAACGGGTTGTCCAACACCACGTTGTGGTCGACCTAATTGGTTAAACGTTAGGACAGGTGCACATTCTGTGATTCCATATCCCTCAATGACTGTTCCTTCTTTTCCTAGATTTTTTACTAGCTCGAACAGTTCTGGGGGGGCTTTTTCTGCACCTGTTCCACAAAGACGCATAGTTTTTGCTTGTTCCGGTGTTGCAGCTTTAAAAGCTGCTTTCAAAAATGTGGGGGCACCGCACATGATCGTGACTTTCCACGTTTCCATTGCGTTAGCTAATTTTTTGCCATCGGTTGGATCTGGTGAATAAACAACACGAATTCCACCGACCAGACCAAGTAAGCTGCTAATCGTAAATCCAAATGCATGGAATGGGGGCAATATTCCCAATAAAATATCATCTTCATAAAGATGTAAGGAGGCAAAAATGTCTCTTTGATTAATTAATACATTATGATGACTAAGAGGAACACCTTTAGGCAAACTTTCCGTTCCACTGGTAAACAACAAAACGGCTTTGCTATCCCCATCCAAATGTTCGACATTAAAAATACGTAATAACGCTTTTGTCCCTCGTTTCGAACGAATCAAAGCTTGTAACTTCTCTTTCATTCCAAATCCACGTGCAGCATCTTCTAACATAATAAACATGTCTTCAATGCCATTAAAATCAACGCCTTCTAAGCGGTCAATAAATGCCCATGAAGAAAGAACGACTTGAATATTGGAAAATTTGACCACGGACTCTAAGTGTTTAGGCCCAATTGTCCAATTAATTAATAAAGGAACTTTTCCTGCTAATTGACAGGCTAAAATACAAACGGTTGCACCTACGCTTGCAGGAAGCATGATCCCAATATACTGTCCTGGAAGTCGACGTATATATTCAGCAAGTAAGATGACGCGCAATTTCATTTCAGGATACGTTAAGACTCCCGAGCGCGCATCTCCACAAGCTACCTGCTTACCCATCCGTGCACAGTTGTTAAGGAAGGTTTCATGGATCGTTTTCCCTTCTGGAATGGTCGCTAATACGTGCTTACGTTTCCAATTCCAATAGGACATGTGATGAACAGTTTCTTCTGCGTCTTCTGGGCAAACAATCTGCTTAGATGCGATTGCCATTAGTTTTTTTACAGAGGTGAGTGCACTGACAGGAACACGTTTCACCTCAAATTGTTCCTGTAGGAATGCAACTAATTCTGCAATGTCCAATGAATCTAATCCTACATCCGTGGATAAATTCATGTCAGGAGTAATGGATGCAGGTGGCATTTCCGTCATTGCAGAAATTTTTTCGATCACTTTTTCTTGAACTTCTTCGGGAATAACAATTTCATCTAAACCTTTTTCAACTTCCCGTGGTTTTAATTCTAAATACTTTTCTCCCCACATACTGTAAGAGACAAGCATCAGCGAATCACCCGGTTCATCCCCTTTTTGAGGCATCAATCCATCCGGCTGATTATACCAATTCTCTAAATAGCGGTTCATTTCTAAACGAGAAGCCTGATAAGGAAAATCTTCAGGTGCTGGTACAAATTCCACTTCCAGATTGCGACGTGGAGTAAAGAATAGCAGGTTTTTAAAGCAAGATTTCATCCCTTCCCAAAGAGTAGGGAATAAGGGGGGCGTTTTCCCTGTCGCTGCTTTTGAAAAGCTACTTCCCCACAATCCCTTAATTCGGACTAACACAACATTGGCTTGAGGAACATCTTGTAATACTTTGTGCACAGCAGAGGCTCCGCCCACAACTTCTTTAGAAGAAACTTTCAGTTTTCCAGCTGGATAAATTAAAAAATTCTGACCTTTAGCTAAGGATTGAACCATTTGTTGAATAACGGCATCCCCTTTTTTCTTTTTCAGACTATTGCTACTATGTTCAAAATTAGGAATAGGTAATGCATCTAAATAACGCATTAACATATGAACGCCAGGAAGGTAATACATATATTCAACAATCATGGGTCGAATAGGAAATCTAGGCCAAACAGCTAAGCTGACGACAATAGGATCCACAAAGGCCGCGGGGTGGTTAGGGAGAAATAATATCCCTCCTGATTTATTCAAGACTTCAGGTGTAAGTGTGTCCAATCCTTTAATTTTAACACGATATCGAAACCATAAGATTAACCAAAATAACCGGACAACGCAATTTTCAATAAATTTTTTCACTATCGTATCTCCATAAAATCAAAGTGACAATGCATCTATTGTCTTAAATTTCACTAAAATTGACAAGGAAGAATTAGGAAGTGTAGAGTAAGAACTATGCATCAACCCTTAATCATCGCCCACCGCGGCGCCTCAGCCTCTGCTCCGGAGAATACAATGGCTTCCATTTATGCTGCTGTGAAAGCAAAAGTTGACTATATCGAGGTCGATATCCGCTTATCCAAAGAGGGAATTCCCGTTTTATGCCATGATTCGCATGTTGAAAAGATTGTAAAAAATGGCGTAAGGACTCCGATTGCGGCCTTAACTTTGGATGCCATCAAACAATTTGATGCCGGAAGCTGGTTTGATGAAAAATATAGGGGTGAGCGGATTCCAACCTTAGAAGAGGCATTAAATGTTGATACTCAAGGCATTGGATGGATGCTCGAAATAAAAAAAAGTGTTCAACCAGCAGCAGTGATTGTAAAAGCCGTGATGGATGTTCTTCATAAGTGTTCTAAGTGTTCTCGATCTTTAGGGCCAATTGTGATTGGAAGCTTTGCTCTAGATATTTTAGCAGAATTAAAAAATCAAGCTGGGGGTTTGCCAATCATTGGAATCATGGAAAAAAAAGGAAGTTTGCCTATTTTTTGTCGGATGGGTCTACCTTATGTAGCCATTTGGGAAGAGATTATTACAAAAGAAATGGTGGAATTTTTGAAAGGAAATGGAATTCATGTATGGTCTTTTACAGTGGATGAGCCAAGAAGGCAGGAAGAGTTAGTGTTATTGGGGGTAGAAGGATTGATTACGAACGCACCTGAAAAGGCTATAAAGAGATAAAATAAAAGTATGTACTCGAGATTTTAGAGTAAGTTGCAAAAATAGATAAATGGATTTCGCGCTGGTACTTTCCCTTCCTAAATCGTGAACGAGCCCGAGCCCGAGCCCGAATTTCGAAAACGTATTAATGCACAAACCAAATTCGAGGTTGAGAACGGGATCGGGTCGCAGAGGACGGAGGATTGTTTTTCATTAATAAGTTTTCGAAATTCGGGCTCGGGCTCGGGCTCGGGCTCGTTCACGATTTAGGAAGGGAAAGTACCAGCGCGAAATCCATTTATCTATTTTTGCAACTAGCTCTTTAGTCTAGGGTACATATATTTTGTTTTATTTTTGAAATTCTTTGGGTGATATCTTTATTCTAGGTGGAGCGTCTGATAAAATATTTATTACCTTATTATATCTTCTTCGTTTTGCTTTTTCATTTGGATACTCACTTATTAAACTATTGCGCCTTTCTTCAGCAAGTTCAAGAGGAGTTTTTTGATCAATACCGCCTCTGTGGCTTTTTTGTTCAGAGTTTACCTCAATTAAATACCCCACAGATTTAACCATCGCAGCTTGTGCAGCGAAATGTAAAGGAGTGTAAGTAGGATCCGTGGACGTTGTTGAAGCAAAAATCAACCCTATTGTTCCATGTTCATTTGCACCCGCACCTTTTGAAATAAGAAATTTTAAAATATCAGGAGATGCAAAGGCAGCATGTAAAGGGTAATATCCCCGAGGACTCATTAAGTTTACATTGGCCTTATATTTAACTAAACTCTTAACCATTTCTAAATCACCCCTTGCACATGCATGTATTAAGGGAGTACTAGAGATATTCCAGCCGTCATAGGCATTTACATTTGCCTTTGCTTGAATTAACAAACCAAAACATTCTCTACTTTTGTGGATAATCGCAGTTTCAAGAGGTGTATTGAATGAATCCGGATCTCTTAACTCCAAATCAATATCTGTTTTCAATATTTTTTTGAGATCAGAATGATTATTTGTTTTTATTAATGGATGAATATTTGTTTTTATTAATGAATGAATATTGGATTTAGGATTAATTTCCTCATCTTCTGTACTCTTTAGAAAAAAGGGATCTTGCACAGGGGAAAGAAAACTTTCAACAGGTGCTACAAATGTATTAATCATAAGATAACTCCAAATATTCGCGTACGCGCTCACTAAGCGCTTTAGCTTCGGGATAAATAAAATATTGTGTAAGACCTTCTAAATCGACCCAACACCCTTCCATAATTTCTTTTAGTTGTAACACAGGTGTGCCTTCTACCAATGCAGGAAAGTAATAAACATGTTTGTGAATGGTTTCCCCATGATGTTCAAAACTATACATTTCATCAAACAAAATATCGGGCAAGTAACGTACGACTTGCAATCCTGTTTCTTCTCTGCATTCACGTTCGGCTCCTTGCAGCGCGATTTCATCCGGTTCGAGATGTCCTTTTGGAAATCCCCAATGGCCTGCTAGATGTCGAATGATAAAGACTTGCCATTTACCATTCACTTGTTGTAGAGGAATGATTCCGTAAGATGTGTCATGCATAATGATTAAGGTCTATAGGGTGCGAAAACGATGGTAGCATTATGACCTCCAAATCCAAAAGAATTAGAAATGGCTACTTTTACATCAATTTTTTCTGCTTTTTTGGGGGCATGGAAAGCTAATTCGGGCTCAGGATCTTCTAAATTTGGATTTGGATGAGCCACACCATCTGTGATGGTTTTAATGGTGACGACGGCTTCGATTCCAGCTGCCGCACCTAAAGCATGACCAACCATAGATTTTGTCGCATTAATCAATACTTTTTCAGGCTGTGGTAACACTTGTTTCAACGCTGCGATTTCTACCATATCCCCTGCTGGTGTGGAAGTCGCATGTGCATTCACATAATTAACATCTTCTGCTTTAACTCCGGCATCTTCTAATGCATTACGAATGCATTGCGCAATGGTTGCCCCACCTGGTCTTGGACTTGTCATGTCAAAGGCGTCACAAGAGAGTCCCCCGCCCAGATACTCCGCTAATATAGGAACATTTCTTGCCAAAGCACTTTCTAGACTTTCTAATACGATGACTCCCGCGCCTTCTCCCATCACAAACCCATCGCGTTGGAGATCCCAAGGTCGAGACGCTTTTTCGGGAGCATCATTCCGCTGAGAAAGAGCTTTTAAAGCACAGAATCCTGCCAAACCAATGGGAATAATGGCCCCTTCTGTTCCCCCACAAACCATAATGTCCGCATCACCTTTGCGAATGTGTTCTGCAGCGGCTACAATACAATTATTTCCGGTTGCACAGGCTGTAGAAATAGAATAGTTAGGCCCTGTAAAACCATAATCAATGGCTAATAAGGCACCTGCCATATTAGTAATTGTATAGGGTACAAAAAATGGAGAGACGCGTTTATGTCCTTTTTCTAATAAATCCTGAACACTATTTGCAAAAATAGACATACCACCCATGCCAGAACCGATTAAGACTCCGATGGGCTTTGGGGATTGATTTTGATTCGGTGAAATTTTTGCCATTTGAAGAGCTTTTTTACCGGCAACTAGTCCATAGGCAATACATTTGTCGATACGTCTGGCTTGTTTTTTATCTATGTATTCCGAGGGATCAAAATCGATAATATTCCCGGCAAAACGCGTGGGGTAGTCTTCGCAAGGAAAGTGTTGGATAGAAGTAATGCCGCTTTTTCCGGAAAGAAGGGCTTGGTAAAAAGTATCTACATCATTTCCTAAGCAGGAAACAATGCCCATTCCTGTGACGACGATTCGTTTCTTAGCCATTTGACTCCTTTAAACATAAACCACAGAGATGTAGGAAGAGTGAACGTGCCTTCCGTCCTAAAATCGTGAACGAGCCCGAGCCCGAGCCCGCACCCGAATTTATTACAACCTTAGGCATTAATGCAGTTACAAAATTCGGGCTCGGGCTCGGGCTCGGGCTCGTTCACGATTTTAGGACGGAAGGCACGGGTTCACTTACCCTCTCTGCAGTATTATACCGTCTTACCTAACTCGATACTCACATCAACAATTTTACCTTGTTTCCAGATTTCTTCCAGAGAATATTTTTCTCTGAGATCCGGTGTAAACAAATGAACAACGACTTCGCCAAAATCAATGACTTCCCAGTCCCCTGCTCGCTCGCCTTCCATATGAAGAGGAGGATGTCCTGCTTCTTTTAATGCTTCCACAATCGAACGGCCAATAGCGATGACATGGCGGTCTACATTCCCTTCCGCAATAACGAAATAATCCGTCATTAGGCAAACACCACGAACATCTAACGTTAGGCAATTAAAACCTTTTTTATCATAGATTGTTTGGGCGATAAGATTAACTAATTTATTTTCTGTCTGTTTCATAGGTTACAAGTATAGCTTAGCGGACTTGATGTAGTCCAGAACTTTCTGGGGGAGAAGATGGCCACAGTATAAATTTTGTCGGATCCGATCTCGGATCTCCGTTGCAGAAATGTCTAAAATCCGGGTTTCTGTAAATCCTTTTTTTAAAGCATTCAAAACCTTGGAATCCTTGATGACATCTAACTCATTTACTGGATCACAGATTCTTTTTCCGATTAACACTTGCGAATAATCAAGAATTTCATCGGGAAGATGCCAAGAAAAAAATTGAAAAGCCGTGTCCAGCCCCAAAATTAAAAACAATTCATCCGTTGGCCGATCCTCGTGAAAACTTTTTATCGTATCCACTGTATAAGTCGGACCCTCACGTCTTAGCTCTCTTTCATCAATGAAAAATGAGGGTATTCCTTCCAATGCCAAACGTAACATAGCTAAACGATGAGAGGCATCCGTCAACGAAGCTTTCATTTTAAAGGGATTTTGACCTGCAGGAAAGAATCCTACTTCATCTAATTGATGCGCTTCTTGAAGTTGAATCGCTAAATTAATATGACCAAAATGAATCGGATCAAAACTTCCTCCAAAAATTCCTACACGTTTACCCATGTGATCTCTCTTAAATTAAAAATAAAAGTTCACGATATTTAGGCAACTGCCAGAGTGTATCGTCCACAACTTCCTCTAGTTGATCAACCACTTCCCTTAATGCTTCCATGCAAGGAATCACTAAAAAGGCATAGGCATTGCCCCGTTTGTCCAAGGCTAATTCGGCTGCTTTTATTCTTTCTTCGTTCAATTGGTCGCTTGCATCTATGGCTTTTTCAATCAGTTCCATTAAACGAACGAGTAACTCTTTCTGTTTAGAAGGCTGTTTTTTTAATCCCAAAGCTTCCGTCGTTGCGTTTAGTGATTTTGCCACTTGTTTTTGATAAGATAATGCGGATGGGAGTATCTGAGTCCGAAACATATCCACCATTAAATTCGCTTCAATGTTGAGATTTAAACAATAGATTTCGCTCACAATTTCGTGACGACTTTGCAACTCTTCTCGCGTTAATATTCCTTCGAACGTTTTTTGTGTCGAAGCTGATTTTAACGCTGCGAATGCTTCTATGGATTTCTTAATATTTGGTAAGCCACGTTTTTTTGCTTCTTTTATCCATTCTTCACAATAGTTATCGCCTGAAAAGCGAACAGGTTTTGATAGTCTAATGTATTTTTGGACAACCGGCATCACTTCTGTTAAAAGAATCTGATTAGACACAGATTTCTTATTCTTCAGCTTTGCTTCAATCTCATCCATCATAGTATTTAAGCTTTCGGCCACAATCGCATTCAACACTGTCGCTGAAATGGCGGGGTTTGCTGAAGATCCCACTGCTCGGAATTCGAATTTATTTCCTGTGAAGGCAAAAGGAGAGGTTCTATTGCGATCAGTGGCTTCTTTTTTGAGATCTCCTAAATGCACACCGAGGTCATACTTTTCTTTTTTAGAAGCGCTAGGAATCGTGCCTTCTTTTTCAATCGTGTTTAAAAGATTTTCAAGTTCCTGACCTAAATAAACAGAGATAATCGCCGGCGGAGCTTCATGACCACCCAAACGATAATCATTAGAGGCCCCTCCTATTGATGCACGCAAAAGGTCTGCGTGCGTATGCACCGCGTGTAATATCGCTGCCAGCAAAACAATGAAGTGAATATTATTTTCTTGATTATCTGTAGGGTCAAGTAAATTGATCCCTGTATCTGTCGATAAAGCCCAATTTGAGTGTTTACCTGATCCGTTTAATCCTTGAAACGGTTTTTCATGCAACAAACAAGCCAAATCATGTTTCACTGCAATTTGACGCATGAGTTCCATCAGCAAAATATTATGATCAATCGCAGTCGAGGCTCTTTCATAAACAGGGGCCACCTCGTGCTGGGCCGGGGCAACCTCGTTATGTCTTGTTTTCACTGGAATGCCCAACTTAAAAGCAGCTATTTCGAAATCGCACATATAGGCCAAAACGCGGTCTTTCACTGCGCCAAAATAATGATCTTGTAGTTCCTGCCCTTTCGGAGGTAAGGCCCCAAATACTGTTTTACCTAATAAAACAAGATCTGGACGTAAATTTCTAAGGGCACGATCGATGACAAAATATTCTTGCTCTAGACCTAACGTAGAAAAAACATAAGACGCTGAAACACCGGTCACTTTTAATAAACGTAAAACAGCTGTATTGATTTTACGATCTGATCGTAATAAAGGGATTTTGGTATCTAAAACATCCCCGGCCCATGAAAAAAAGACCGAGGGTATGCATAACGTCACACCATCTCCGCCATGCCACACAAAAGCCGGAGAAGAGGGATCCCAACCTGTATACCCACGCGCTTCATACGTACTACGTAATCCGCCTGAAGGAAAAGAAGAAGCATCGGGTTCCCCTTGAACCAGCTGTTTCCCAGAAAATTTCTCAATCACTTTATCCGTACTTTGCCAATCGATAAAGGCATCATGTTTTTCAGCAGACGCGCCGGTTAATGGTTGAAACCAATGACAATAATGGGTAGCCCCTAATTGCATGGCCCATTCTTTCATGGCTGTAGCAATGGCATCTGCGTACTCAGGTAAAATCGATTGACGCCCTTCCATGGCATCTAGCAAATTTCGATATATTTTCTTTGGCAGCATTTTTTGCATAACACTGCGGTTAAACACATATTTTCCAAACATTTCCGAAGCACTTTCGATCGGAACTTCCATTTTTGGTCGTTGACGTTTGGTTGCTAATTCATTGGCGCGGATTCTTGCACTAGCCATTTTTTATTCCTCTATGATATCCCATGACATTTGCTTACAGTAAGTACGAAGACGACGATCAGGCCGAACACCGACTCCTTTTCCGGCAGCTCTTAAAAAAATCAAATCTAAATAGCTATCTGAATAGGCTATCGAATCGGAAAGACATTTTCCTGCTTCGCGCGCCATCGTTTGCATTTGTTCTTTTTTTTCTTGGGCTTGCACTAGATGAGAAATTTCACATAAAATCCCCTCATTGTCAACAGCATATTTTGTGCCTAACCAATAAGGAACATTTAATCTCTGCGCAATAGCCTGAACAAGGAAATCTGGGGAACTTGAGAGGATAGCTACTAATTGACCTTTTTGTTGTGCTTCTCTTAAATGCTTTAGGACTGGAGGAAAGGAATGGTGATTAAACAATTGGTCTATAAAATGAGGAAGGTAGGAAGTAAAACGAGTAAGGGGGTGTCCTAAAAAAAGAAATCGAAAAATTGTCTCATGCAGCTCTTTAATGGATAGATAGCCTATTGTATGTAGTGCGTAACAGTAGATTAGACGAAGCATTGTGGGCGTAGAGAAAACGCCTTGTTGATAAAGGTATTTGCCAAAGCAGAAGCTAGTATTGACTTTGAAAAGAGTGTGATCCAGATCAAAAAAGCGCATTTTATTAGTTTTTTTTACGCAAAGTTTTTATTCATATCGTAGACTTTAGAAGGGGTTGCAAAAATAAAGGGAGCCCGCTAGGGTTTGGAGTGCGAAAGTCCTCTTTTGCTTTTTCTAAACGAAATGTCGAGAGCTTCGGCTGAAGGCCGCTAATATAGGGCGCCTAGCCCGTAACCCTAGGTGGAAATAAAAAAACATTCAGGCTGAAGGCCTGACATATAACTATTACAACATTTTAGCTAAAATACGTGTAATTTTTATTATATAGCAGGCCTTCAGCCTGCATCATCATTTTTTACAACCTAGGGTTACGGGCTAGACGCCCTAACCCTAGGCTTTTATATTAGCGGCCTTCAGCCGAAGCTCTGGACATTTCGTTTAGAAAAAGCGAAAGAAGACTTTCGCACTCCAAACCTTAGCGAAATCCCTTTTATTTATTTTTGCAACAAACTCTTTAGTCTAGGATACCTGAACTTTAGCCTTCTAATTCGCCAATCTTCTCTTCAATTTCTTGAATCCCTTGATTGATCTTTTCTAGACGCTCTTTTTCTTCCGCAACTTGACTATTCAATTGCATTGCTTGCGTAAAGTCTAGTCCTGATCCACCAAGCGCTTTGCGGTATTCATCCAACAATTGCTTAATTTCACGACGACGCTCTAGACGCTGATTCAACACTTCTTTTAATTGCTGGTGTGCTTGACGTTGATCATCTGATAACGACAATAATGACTGCTCTTTCTTGTCTAAAATAATATCTTTTAAAGGCTTCAAGATTTTGTCGATGTCTTGCTTGTCTAAACGATTTAATCCTGCTTGTTGAATCTTCTGCAAGAAAAGCTCTTTTTCAGCAAGAAGGCTTTCAATATCAAGCTCAGATGCTTTTGCGATAAATGCCTCGCCTTCTTCTTTTAGCTCAATTACTTTTTGACGTTTTATTTGTTCTTTTTGACGCTCAGCTTCTTGACGTGCCATTTGATCTGCTTTTTCTTTGTCAAAAATAGGCTTACGAACATTCGCTAACTCTTCACGTAGTTGCTTCACTTCATCGCGACCCAATTCAACAGAACGCATAAATTGACTAATTTCATCAAGCGCATTTAAAGCTTGATCTTTTGTCAATTCATTCGCTTCAAAGGCTTTTGCACATGCTTCAATTTTTTCATGAACTTCATCAAAGTTTTGTTTAAAGGCCACACGCTGTTGCGCACGTTCTTTTTTCTTTTCTTTTTCAAGTCCACGCAATTGATCCCAGCATTCGCTTAAACACATACGTGTGTGTGTAAATGACTGTGTATTTAAAGTTAATTGTTTAGCTAGATTTTGAAGGGCTTTGATTTCATCTCTTAGTGTAAAGAGAGGACCTTCCAGAAACTCCCCTTTGAACTTTGCTTGGATATATTCATTAATATCTGCCATAAATGAGTCGCTCACTTCACGAATCAGCTCTTTACGACGTGGAAACACTTTGTCCCCTGCTACAGATAGACGCTGGAAAAGCTTATTTTTTAGACGAATACGCATATCCGTTTTAATCAGTTCTTTTCTTAAAGCATTGATTCGTGCAGCTACTGTATTGAGGAAACTTAATTCTTTCTGAAGTAATACGTAATAATCTAAACGTTCGTCAATTAAAGGAATCGCTGCTTCTATTTCGATTCCGGTGAAGGCTTCGATCACTTCTTGTACATTGTCGATGTCTCTTTCTGCTGCCTGAATCGCAATATCAATTTGTTCTGCAGCGAAGGAACTCTGTTCATCCAACATTTTCTTGAGTTCTTCTGCTTCTTTCGTTAATTGAATGAATTTTGACCACAGATGTGCGCGTAATCCTGGGGAAATATTTTCTTTAAATAGCTTCATGCAATAAGAACGTGCCATCCAAAAGCTTTTGAAATGAGGAGTTCCACTCTTAGAAAGAGACATTTCCATGAAATCGATCGTTTTTTGAAGCTTTGCTTCAATCGCTGTTTCTTTTTCCACCTCAGCGTAGAAAGAATCAAAATGACTATTCGCAGTTTTATCTTCTTCTTTTTCTTTCTGGGGGACTATTTCTGGTTCCGGAGAAGAAATGTCATCAATTACAGTGTTCTCTTCAATGGGTTCCTGGATAGCTTCAAAATTTGCGTCTTGTTCACTAAGATTCATAGTTTTTTCTTGGGTGGTAAATTGTTTAAAATTTTGAGAGTAAGGATACTCTATCTAGTGATTTAGGTAAAGGGAATCTAAGGTGGGTCTAACGTACCATACCCGACTGTTCTATCGTGAACGAGCCCGAGCCCGAGCCCGAGCCCGAATTTTTAGGCATGAAAACATTAGGGGTCTAAGTCGGGCTCGGGCTCGGGCTCGGGCTCGGGCTCGGGCTCGTTCACGATTAGGACGGGATGGACGGAGTTTTGTTTGGCATTAGTATATTAACAAAAATCGGGCTCGGGCTCGGGCTCGTTCACGATTTAGGACGGGAGGGCGGGGTTTTGTTTGGCATTAGTCTCGGACAGGATAACTTTTTTTTTTAATATTACAACGAGGCTTGATAATCCTGGATCACCATATCCATAGCGACTTCGGTATCATGAAGATCCATATCCAGCCAGCGAAACAGGGGTTCATTACGAAACCATGTTAACTGTCTCTTAGCGTAATTACGGGAAGCCTGTTTAAAGGCTGTCATAAAATGTTCATAATCTTGGCGGGTTTGCGGGGACTGTAAATACTCAAGCGCCTGACGATAGCCGATCGCCTGTGAGGCTGATGTATTCAGACGAATCCCTTGTGCCTCCAACGCTTGGACTTCATCCAAAAAACCTTCTGTAATCATTTTGTCACAGCGCTTTTCAATACGATGATAAATCTGTTCGCGTGGTCGGTAAAGAAACCAACAACGAAAGTCATAATTTTGCGGTTTTCGTCGGCCTTTCCAGGCCATTTTACTCACACTTTTTCCCGTTAATCGAATGATCTCAAAAGCTCTAATAATTTTTTGACGATCATTTTTACTGATACTGTTGGCATAAATAGGATCTTCTTTTTGCAGGCGCATATACATCGCCTCTGGACCCATACGCTCCATTTCTTCCTCTAGCTGTTTGCGCACTTCGGGAACAGAAGGCGGACCGCTTGGGGGACCATACACAAGTGAATGAAGATAAAAGCCAGAGCCACCAACAAAAATGGGAACTGCCCCACGGGCTAATATTTGCTGACAACAAGTACGCGCTTCATAATAAAAATCAACGACATTGAATGTATCTTTTACGTCACGAATATCAATCAAATGATGAGGAATTTCTTCACGCTCTTTTTTTGATGCTTTAGCTGATCCAACATCCATCCCACGATAAATTTGCATAGAATCTGCTGAAATGATTTCCCCATTAATTTCTTTTGCCAATTTCATGGCAAAATCTGACTTACCACATGCTGTAGGGCCTGCGATTACGATGACCTTTTTTTTAGGTTTGGGAAGATTTGTGGAAATTTGCTTTTCAGCGGCAATAGCAAAGCCCTGAAATATTCTTTCGATCTCTTCTTTTTCTATTGTCGTACCGGCCGCTTGTTGCGACATATCAGTCCCTTATCTTTTGCCTATTGATGACTATACTACCCGAAATGTCAACAAATCGCAAGCTTATGAAGATCGGAAGCGAAGGCTTCTTGAAGTAAAATCAAAATTCTTTTCTTTGCATCCAGTAAAGACCCTTGCCATATAGCTCCGGCTGCACGGCTATGACCCCCTCCACCTGCGGCTAATAACAATTTGCCGACATCTAAATTGGAAGTTGAACGTAAGGAAACTCTCACTTGCCCTTCCGGCAGCTCTCTCAATAAGACGACACATTCGACGTCTTCAATTAATTTATTAAAATCGTGGATATAATCAAGATCAATATGTTCGAGATCCATAGGGTGGGTTCCGGTATTCTCACAATCGGCTAAACGGATTTTTTCAATAATCACTCGATTATCCAGATAAATTTCCATCGTCTCTAAAGCTTTTGCGAACATCTTCACTTCAGATAAAGGAACATGTTGAAATAAACGGGAATACATTCCATCCGGATCGACTCCTAATTTTATGCATTCTTCTGCAATTTTATGGGCTTCAAGTCCAGTGGAAGAATAACAGAACCTTCCTGTGTCACAGAGGATGCTTGTATAAATCCCCATCGCCGCATTCAAATTAAGAGGAAATTGATACTCCTCAAACAAATCATAAATGAGGGCTCCGACACAACAGGCTTTGGGATCGATCGCTAAATAAGGAGTCAAATGCTCAACAATTTCATGATGATCAATGCAAATCACACATAAAGAAGGATGATCAAGAAGAGTGGCCATACGACCAATTCTTTCCTTACGGTGTGCATCGAGAATAATAAGAACATCTGCATCGGAATAGTTTGATTCCGGACAATAAGGCTCATAAAGATGATGAAAATCTAAAAAGCTAAATTTCTTAGGCATAGGGCTATCACATACAAAACGAACTTCTTTTCCCTTAGCCAATAATAGTTCAATTAAAGCGCAAGCAGTCCCTATCCCATCACCATCGGGGTTCACATGAGTCGTTAGGATAAACCGCTTTGAGTTATCAATAATATTTTTTATTTCGCGCCACATTCTAACCTACAAATTAAACACAGCTAGCTGACTCGAGGCTCTTTTCTTGGGCATGTTTCTTTTCCAAAAATTGTACACGTTCTGCTGCAACTCGCAATTTACAACGTTTATCACCCTCTTTACCGTGCCAGACATCTAACTGTAATCTCCCTTCTACTAACACAGCAGAAGAACAATCTAACATTTGTACACAAGTCTCTGCTTGCTTACCCCATACAACAACATCGACGAAGCAAACTTCTTGTTGTCTATCGCCCCCAAGAGTTGTGAACTCTCTATTTAATGCGATTAATAAATCTGTGACGGCGACACCGTTGGGTGTTTTTCGTAGTTCAGGCTTACGCGTAAGCCTTCCCGCAATAAGTACTTTGTTTAAAGCAACCATAATATAATTCCTTTTTCCCTTTTCTTTTGACAACTTAAAAATATCACAAATAAATTTATTAACAAGCAAAAGAATAATTTATAAAAAAAGAAACATTAAAACTTTAATTCAACTTATTTACGTATAAGCACTTACTCACTATTTTTATTTATTAATACACTTTCATCTAACCAATCTAAATAAGATTGATTTCCACCATCAATTTGAATAAAGGTAATTTCAGGAACTTCATAACTACAATTTTGAATAATAATCTCTTTAATTTGCTCATATAATTCAACACGTGTTTTTAAAATAACTTTACTTTCTTGGGTCGTTTCGAGCTGGTTATTCCACATGTAGACGGATTCCACCCAAGGAATTAATTGGGCACAAGCAACTAATCGTTCTTGAACAAGATAACGGCAAATTTTACGCCCTTCATCGATCGTTCCACATGTCCATTGGATTTGGATAAAAGAAGGCATTAAGATCTCTTTATTTAAGGGGACATTACATAAGCAAAATCAGGTAATCGTAAATCTACAACAACTTGCTTTTGAGTAAAATCCTTTGGTAACAGAATATGCTGAAGACCCCAATAATGATCAATCTGTTTTTGAAAATTTTTTGTAGGTAAGCGTAAAATATGCTGATTTGATAGCGTGACGACAATTTCTTTTCTTCCCCATTCCTTAGCGAATGCTCTGGAAAGATCCACGGTAGAAACCTGTGCACCTTTAGAAAACGAATGAATAATTTCATAAGCAACTGATATTAAAGGGCTATTAATTTGATTTCCCCATGCAAAATCTTTCAGTTCATTTTTTCCTAAGTAAATTTTTGGCAATATTTTCGGAGTATAAAAAGGTTTAAAAGGAAAAGGGATAGCCTCAATGTCAAGGGCTGTGTTGGAATAGTCCCCTAAGAAAGCAACAGGCTGACGCATGGAATACGAAATATGTAGGGTGGAAGGAACGATTTTTTTTATGTTAGCTTGTTTTATCACGGGTTGTTTCACGAGTAACTGACCAGCTTCTTGGGAAGAGAAAGCAAAAAGATTTGTTGGTCGATCGGTTGATAATTGTAAGACTTCTGCTAAAAAGAGTGTTTTTAAGGGCTCTCTTGAAGTTGTCGTCTGAATCAGGGCTGTAATATTATAAGCTGAGTTATGAATTTTGGTCTGTTTCGAATGAAGAAAATAGGCATACGTCGCCCAAGGAATTCCTGAAACACAAACTGTGATTAATAAAATCCAAAAAATAGCGTGGGATAACTTTAATTTTTTCATGTTTTCAAGGAATCTAATAGGGCATATTTCGGCAAGTTACGGATATAAGCGTCGACGCGATGATGCTCATCTGTTGCTGTACATTCAAAGTCGTTTAATGGGTTTCCAATATTATAGACATATAAAGGTTCGTCCACATAAAACGCCCGGGTACCAGCCATTTCCAATAAAGGGAACATAATTGCTTTATCTTGTTGAGTGCGAAAATACTCGCCATCATGATCACGCAAATCAGCATCTAAAAGATATTTCCAAATTTTATATTTAAACGATCTTAATTGCCAAAATACAAAAGGAAATTGTCTACAGAGTTTTTGTGTAAGCACAAATTCAGGCACAGGTTGTCCGTAATAGACCGGGGGAGCATGGGGAGGATAAAGCTCGCATCTCCCCCAAGTTAACAAAGGATCATGTGCGTCGTAGACTTTTCTTAAGGTTTCAAATACGCGTTCATGAAGTAACCAATCATCTCCGTCGATCACCAAAATCACATCTTCATCTTCACATTGGAGATCGGGAATCGCGTGAACGATTCCATAGAGAACCCCCTCATTTTTTTCATGAAAATGAGTTAACCATCCATATTTTTGAGCATAGGATTGAATAATCTCTTTTTGTCCTTTCACTGTTGAACCATCATCAATCACACAAACATCAAAGTTTTTGTCGGTTTGAAAGGCAATAGAATCTAAAGTTTTACCAATCCAAGCAACACTATTGAATGAAGGAACAACAATTTTGAACTTAGTTACCATTGTTTTTTTCGCTCCAATCCAAGAATAATTAAGGCATCAAGTAATTGTGGTAAAGATAAACCATGGGCTGCACACATTTGTGGATATAAGCTGTTTGCTGTAAAACCTGGGATGGGATTAATTTCATTAATCCAGTAGCGTCCCTGTTTATCTAAAAAAGTATCTATTCGAGCCATTCCAGATCCACCTATTGCACGATAAGCTTTTTTAACTAGAGATATGCCCTCTGTCACTTTTTCAGAAGGTATTTCAGCTCGGAACGTTGTTGGCATTCCTTGCGCGGCATACTTTGACTCATAATCGTAGACTTGACCATTTGTCAAGATTTCTCCGGGAGGAAAGGCTATGATTTCCCGATCGTTACCTAAAACAGAAAATTCTAGTTCGCGTCCGCTAATTCCATTTTCGACTAAGACAACTGAATCCAATGTAAACGCTTTTTCAATCGCTTCCGACACATCTTCCGGTTTTTCTATTTTGTAAACGCCCAGTGATGAGCCCAAATGCACCCCTTTCACAAATACGGGAAAAGTCAATTCTTGTTGAATACGTTCGAGAAATTGGTTTTGATCTTCTTTCCATTCTCCTTTTGAAAAAGAAATAAAGGGAATAACCCTTAACCCATGACAACACAAAAGATATTTGGTCATAGCCTTGTCCATAGCAATCGCAGATGAGCGCCAGTCACACCCTACATAAGGCAAATGTAAGGTTTCAAGGAGCCCCTGAACGGTTCCATCTTCTCCCCTTCCATGCAATACAGGAAAAATAACGTCACATTGCTGGAGAGCCTCTAACACATGGGTAGGCATAATGACATCATTTGGTTCTTGGATTGAACTAATATCTTTTTGAATTGTCCAATGACCTTTTTGCGAAATTCCAAAATATTCAATCTCATAATAATTTGGATTTAGACCATTGGCTATATTTGCAGCTGAAAGAAGTGTAATTTCATGTTCTATGGAATCGCCACCATAGAGAAGACCTATTTTATATTTTTTTATTTTTAATTTTTCTAATGAAGCGATTAATTCCGGTCCTAACTTTGTGATATCCCCTGCCCCCAATGTGACCACAACATCATGCGGACGAATCATGAATAGCAATTTTTCTTTTAATTCATTACGAGGAATCAAGTGTACATCCACCGAATTACACGAAGAAATCGCATCAGTGACCGTTTGACTTGTCATTCCAGGAATAGGAAGTTCTGAAGCAGCAAAAATATCCGTCACTACTACAAAATCAGCAGCTTCAAATACTTTTTGATACATTTCTAAACAGGCTTTTGTTCGTGTATAACGGTGAGGCTGATGCACGGCAATTAAACGGCGCGAGCCGATGCATCCGCGAATGGCTTCTAGCGTACAACGAATTTCGGATGGATGATGCGCATAATCATCCAAAAATAAGACACTTTGAACGTCTCCTTTTTGCTGACATCTCCGCGCAACACCTTGAAACTCTTTAAAAGCTTTTCGGATTTTTTCTTCGGGAACACCTAAACTCACGCAGAGTCCAAATACGGCTAATGCATTTAATGCGTTGTGTTTCCCTACTAAATTTACACACACATCGCGATACTGTTTTCCTAAAAAATGGATATCAAAATGGGAATACCACCCTTTTTGTTGAAATTTCGATGCTTTCACATCGGCTTTGGATGAAAAGCCATAGGAGTATCCAAGTGGATTCATCGCCGTTAATCGATCGTCATCTCTACACCAAAAAAGATGTTCCGGTGAATCTATTTTTTCAAAAAAAGTGCGAAACGATTTTATGATTGATGCTTCTGATCCAAAATAATTTAAATGTTCCAGATCAATGTTCGTCACAATAGCGCCATAAGGGAGGTATTTTAAAAAAGTCCCGTCACTTTCATCCGCTTCTGCAACAAAGTATTCCCCTTTTCCATAAGCTGCATTTGTATTAAATTGCGCAACCATGCCTCCGATCGCATAGGAAGGCTGCCAATCAGCTTCGACCAAAACTGCAGCTAACAACGAAGAAGTCGTTGTTTTACCGTGCATCCCTGCCACAGCTAATGTTTTATACCCTTGCATGAGTTGCATTAACACATCGGATCGATGTAATAACGGACAGGATAGCTCTTTTGCGGCTTTGAATTCTGGATTATCTTCGCGAATATCTGTGCTATAAACAACAGTCGTGTGAGGTTTAATCACTGAGGCACAATGACCAATCTTCACGTCAGCACCGGCTTTGCGTAAACCTTCAATGATATAATTTTCGGCGATATCGCTACCCGAAATCTGGATGTTTTTACTCAGCAAGATTTTGGCAAGACCGCTCATCCCGATTCCGCCTATTCCAATAAAATGATATTTTTCTGTCGTTGTCATCATGTTCCTTTGAAGTTCAATGGGGTAATGTTGAAGTGGTTGGAAGATTTAAATATTTACAAACCAAACCACATAAATTAAGTAAGGGACGCTTTTTTTTATATTCTTGGAGTGCTTGACGCATAGTTTCCAATCGATTTTCTGTGAGTAATGCATTAATCTCTTGGCTTAGTCTTTTTATCGTCGCTTCTTTCTCAAGAAGCTTAATGGCTCCCTTAGCTTTTAACACATGATCGGCATTGTGTTCTTGATGATTATCTACAGCATGAGGATAAGGAATCAAAATACCTGGTACAGCATATTCGATCATTTCTGCAACGGTTCCTGCACCTGACCTACCAATGACCAAATCCGCTGCCATCCAGGCATAAGCCATTTCTTTTTCATAGCACTTAACGATGGCACGTATATTTTGACGATGATAATAAGACTGGACGGTATCAACAGATTCCACACTGCCCGTTAAATGAATCACTTGTAATTCCTTTGGAATCGCTTGAATACAAACTTCATTCAAAAAGCGCGCGCCTTGGGATCCGCCAAAAATCAATACCGTCTTTTTTTGAGGATCGAGTCCATAATGTTTTATGGCGTTTTCCCGATTAAAATCTTTCGAAAAAGTACTCCATAAAGGCATTGCGACGACTTCAGATTTTCCTTTTAGTCTTGAGGAGGCTTCCGGAAAATGTAAAGCCGTCACTTGGGCTGATGACGAAAGTAAGCGATTTACACGGCCAGGAAAGCTATTTGCTTCATGTAAAAGAAAGGGAATGCGCGAAAATTGTGCGGCAGCTAATACAGGAAAAGAATGGTAACTTCCAAAACCTACAACCAGCTGAGGATTTAATTGTTTAAATAATCCCCGCGTTTCTTGAAAACCCTTGAAAGATTGAAATGCTCCCCTCAGTAAATTCACTGGATTTTTGCCGCTTAATTGTCCCGCACAAATCGAATGGTGAATAAATTTGTCACGTTCAAACCATGGATTTTTTGTCAGTCCGCCTGCAATAAAAACCACTTCTATTTTATGTTCTTCGATTAGTCTCCTGCCTAATTCCATGGCTGGATAAATATGCCCTCCTGTACCACCTGCAGCAATCACTATTCTTTTAGACATAAGGGCTCCTCTTCCTTGGCGATGTTTGCTAAAAGCGAAATACCCATCATATTTGCCATCAGAGAGGTCCCTCCTTGGCTAAAGAGAGGAAGGTTTAATCCTGTACTGGGAAGCAAACCAGAAACCACACCTAGGTTTAGAAAAGCTTGAAAACATAAAAGGAAAGTGATCGCCGCAGCATAAAAAAATGCTCCGGGTACCCGAGCTGCAAAAGCAATCTTAAAGCCTAATAAACCTAACGCCATATAGCAAAGGATTAACACAAACATTCCGAGATAACCAAATTCTTCCGCATAAATGGCAGCAATATAATCATTTTGTGCTTCGGGAAGATAGCTTAATTTTTGCCAACTGTTTCCTGGTCCTTTACCAAACAAACCTCCGGATCCTGCGGCAATTTTTGCTTGATAGGGCTGATGACCTTTTCCTTTTAAATCTAGTTCGGGATGTAAATAAACATTCACTCGAGCCGTTACATAAGGGAGGTGCATCGCAAATAATGTACCTATGCAAGTAAAGGCAATTAAAGGAAGTGCCCAGTAACGAAAAGGAATGCAAGCCAAACAACACAAAACAATTAAAGTGGTCGCGATAACGATGGCTGTTCCATTGTTGGGTTCAACCATAATTAACACGATCGGAATGGCTCCTATGGCAATCATTTTTAAGAATTCTCTCCAAGAAATATCACTACCCTGAAAAGACAAAAAGCGTTGAATGAACCAAGCAGGGGCTAAATATTTGACAAATTCCGATGGTTGAAACGAAAAGCCTAATAAAGATAACCAGCGGCGAGAGCCATTGACTTCTCTTCCGATGCCAGGAATAAGTGTTAGAACGAGTAAAAAAGTAAAAACTGCTAATAGAATGGGGCTGGCTTTCAAAAAAGAGCGAAACCCAGCTTTCCAGACGATGCCAGCTAGAACAATCCCTGCAAAGGCGTAGGTGATTTGACGATAAAGGCCTTGATGACTTTGGTTTTCTAGATCGTGGTCGAGGGCATCTGCAGAGGTTGTACTAAAAATCATGACCAAGCCCATGGTAAAGATCGCTGCAGAAATCACAATCAGCCAATGTCTTGGGGAGAAAGGCATGGAAGCTCTTCAAAATTTTATATATTAAGTATTTTGTTCTTAAATCCTAAAAGTGCTCGTGCAGAGTGCAAATTTTAACACAAAGACGAACACAAGGAACAGAGACACAAAGAAGCAAAGAAGCAGAATGACAAGCGTTTATTTTGCTTTATGCTTCTTTGCTTCTTTGTGTCTCTGTTCCTTGTGTTCGTCTTTGTGTTAAAATTTTCTACTTCACGCGGATTTTATCGCCCACTTTCAAATTACGTGCTTTTTCTTCGTCCAAGCCATTCATTTTTAATAGCTCATCGAACTTCACTTGAAATTGCTTCGCAATTTTCCAAGGATTATCCCCGCTTTTAATCACATAATATTCGTAGTCTTTCGATGCATCAGCGATATTTTTTTGAGTATTTATGGGTCTGGATACGGAAATGACTTCTGATTCTTTTTTACCCACTGGAACACGGAGTTGTTGCCCAATATTTAACCGGTCGCTCGTCAAATTGTTCGCTTTTTTTATGGCTTCAATACTTGTATTGTAAACACGCGCAATCTTATCTAAAGAATCACCACGTTTTACGGTTACGTCTGCAAAACCAGTCTTTGGGATGACCTGAGTACTTCCGGTATTTTTTTGTGGTTCATTTTCCTGATCCGAATCATCTTCTAAAATCATCGTTTGCGGAGTACTTTCCATGGCAAACTGTTTTAAAAGATTATCGACTTCGTCGATTTCTTGCTCTTGCGGTTTTTGGTTAATAGATTTTGGCACAGGTTGGACTGCACTTGCGATTTCAGTCGCGTACGTTTGAACAGGAGCTTCCCCATCATCTTCCGGCATCACTGCCAAAACAAACAGAAGGGCAAGTAGCCCTGTATTAACTAAAACAGCAACGATTATTGTATCTCGACGACCCATGCACTCACCTAATCCAGCAATTGAACAATCCTTTTAAATTCATTTCCGCGATGAGCATAGTCTCGAAACATATCAAAACTTGCACATCCGGGTGACAACAATATATGATCCCCAGCTTCTGCCACCTGAGCTGCTTGATGCACGGCTTCTTCTAAAGAAGCATATAATTTCACCGAAATATGATCTCCGACATCACGCTGGATTTTTTCCTTAGCTTCGCCAATTGCACAAATGCAACGGACTCGACCTGAAAAGGATTCAATCCAAGGAGTATATGCTGCTCCTTTATCAACTCCACCGGCGATCAGCACTACATTTCCATTCAGTGACTCGACAGCTCTCATCACTGCATCAAGATTTGTTCCTTTACTATCATCAAAAAATGAAACCCCATTTCGTTTACGAACAAATTCAATTCGATGCGGAGGTTTCCGAAATAGCCCTACAGCCTGTCCAAAAGCATCAGGCTGTACCCCCATTTGACGACATAAAGCATACGCAGCCAAGATGTTTTCCACATCATGGCTGACAGCTCCTCTATAGTCGAAAGGCAAATTGGTTGCAACATTTTGTTGCTCAAAGATCTTTTCTTTATCTGTCCACAGACTTGAAGTGGAGTCATAACCAAACGTTTTTACATTCATGCCTGACGTAATATCTCTGTATTCCTTCCAACATTTTTCATGGATATAAAAGGACGCGTCTGGTTTTAAACAGGAATAAATATGAAATTTAGCTTTAGCATATTCTTCTAAAGAATTGTAACGATCTAAATGATCGGGTGTAATATTCAATAAAACCGCAGCATCTAAAACTTTAACGTTCAAGGTTTCCAGTTGAAAAGAACTCAGTTCTGCAACAATCACTTCGTTTTTTAATCCATCCACTTCTGCTGTCAAAGGGACTCCGATATTTCCTAAAGAACGTGCCGGAATCCCACAATGATTTAAGACGTGAGCGACCATCAAGGTCACTGTTGTCTTACCATTTGTTCCGGTAATTCCAATCATTGGCTGACGAATCGATCGACAGGCTAGGGTAATTTCTCCGATCACTTCTTTGCCGGCATTGATTGCGGCTTGATATAGTGGATGTCTCGGGGAAATTCCCGGGGAAGCAACCACAAAGTCGTACTCTGATGAAGGAATCTGGACATTATCTCGTAATAAACGCATTCCACGCATCAATAAATGGGAAATATCCGGATCATCTCGTAATGAAAGACCCTTTTGATCCACCCCAATTACAGAAGCGCCACGATTAAGTAAAAAACGAGCTGCAGAACGCCCGCTTATGCCTAATCCAATAACGATAACTTGTTTTCCTCTCATACTATTGAAACTTAAGTGAAGCGATTCCTAATAAAGCTAAAAGTAAACCGACAATCCAAAAACGCACAACGATTTTAGATTCCGGCCAGCCCAAATATTCAAAATGATGATGTAAGGGGGTACATAAAAAAACACGTTTTTTATGTCTGTAGCGAAAACTCGCGACTTGAATAATCACCGATAATGCTTCAGCAACAAAAATGCCCCCGACAATGGCCAGTAAAAATTCTTTTTTCAACAAAACTGCGGAAACCCCGATGACTCCACCTAAGGCTAATGAGCCGGTGTCTCCCATAAATACTTGAGCGGGATAAGAATTGTACCACAAAAATCCAAGACATGCGCCTGCAAGGGCACTTAAGTACACTGCAATTTCTCCGCTACCTTCAATGTATAAGATATTCAAGTACCCAGCGATGTCGATATTATTGGAAAGAAAAGCGATCAACAACAGACATATCGCCACCATAATTAAACAACCGGAGGCTAATCCATCTAAGCCGTCGGTTAAATTCACCGCATTAGACGCACCTGTGATGACACACATCATAAAAAAAACAGCAAAGATGGAAAAGATACCGCTGAAAACAATAATAGGATCTTTTACAAACGGAAAATAGACTCGTCCTGCATAATCCTTAGTCGATAAAGACATTGAGATCGTGCTTTGAACGGGCTCCAAATCTTCCTTTAAAAAGGGATCCCAAGATACTTTCGGGGAAATTCTTTCTTTAACAACTGGAGGTTGAAACCAATCCCCTACTTCTAGTGCAAATTGAACAGGAGTACTAAATAAATAAAGAGCAATTCCCCCTGATAATAGAAGTTGTACAAAGAGCTTCTTTTTTGCGGACAATCCTTTCGAATTTTTGTAGCGTAATTTCAAGTAATCATCCCGCGCGCCTAATGCCCCTAACACTACTGTCGTAACCAGCAAGATCAACGTAAAAATATGCCGAGGATCCATCCATAAAATAAGAGAGATCACTATAGAAAAAAGAATGAGTATTCCCCCCATAGTCGGAGTATCAGCTTTTTGTTTATGTAATTTTCCTAACTCAGGACATTCTTCTTGGCGGACGTGTTGACCAATTTTTAAGGCATTTAATTTTCTAATAAACCAGGGACCAAGAAAGATGGATAAGGCTAAGGAGGTAAGCGCCGCCAAAATCATGCGTGTCGACGTATACCCAAAAACGGAAGGAAATTTAATTCCAGCTGAACTCCGAAAATATTCCATTAAAAAAAATAACATTTATTACCATTCCTCCACAATTTTCCCTAATTCCCAGAATCGTGACCCTTTAATTAAAACAACATCTCCGGGCAAAATTTGTTTTTTCAGAGCCTCTTTCAATGCTTGTTTATCGCAAAAAATATCTACCTCACGCCTTTGAGCAGACCATACTTCTTGCATCGGTTGCGTTCCGGGTCCTATTAAAAATAATCCGTCTAACTTATCGAGTGCATGAGTGGCAACGCGACGGTGACATTCTTCTGAATACTTCCCCAATTCTAACATTTCACCAAGAACTGCAAACCGACGTCCCCCTTTTTTTGGTGTTGGTAAGCTATCTAGAGCAGCCTTTACTGAAATCTCAGCCGCATTATACGAATCGTTTAAAAAGAGAACACCATCTTTTTCAATCTCTTCCATTCTTGACGATAAAAGACGCAATTTTGGGATAGCCAAACGAATTTCTTCCCATGTCAATCCCCATTCTCTTGCGACAATAACTGCTGCCAAAAAATTATGTTGCAAATGGATTCCTCGTAACGGGAATTGGGAAATATTCTGGTCTAGCAAGCTCCCTGAATAATCTGCATCCTGTGAATGCATACCAAAAGAAATTTTTCTACATGTTCCAAAGTTTTTAATTTCAGCAAAATTTTCTATATCTCTATGGATGACAGCAATTTGGGTCTTAGGATGGCTCATGATTTCAGCTTTCGCGCGTGCAATCTCATGAATCGATTCAAAGTTCTTAGCATGAACGAGATCCACCCGTGTAATCACGACTATATCAGGAGGAGCAATATCCACTAATCGACGAATATGTCCCTTTTCTGTCATTCCCATTTCTAAAACGAGAGCTTCTTCTTCTCCGGATGTTTCATTAAGTAGGGACAGTGGAAGCCCAATTTGAGAATTTTGATTTCCTTTAGAGGCAGCTGTTTTATATCTTTCTTGCAAAATTGTTCTTAAAAACTCTTTGGTCGTGGATTTCCCTACAGAGCCGGTAATGGCGGCAATTTTTGGATGCCAAGTGTCAAAAAGAGAATGGGCTAATTGTTGAAAGGCAAGGAGAGTATCGGGAACTTTGAGGAGTGGGATGTCTATAGGGCCGGAAAAGTTTTCATCGACTATAGCGGCAGTCGCACCTTTTGAAACGGCTTCTCTCACATAGTTTGATCCCGAGGTTTTGGAACCCGGCAATGCAATAAAGAGTTGACCTGGTTGCGTATAGCGAGAGTCAACTGAAACACCCGAGCATACAGTGGAATGTCGAGATTGAGGAATTTTTAAGCGGTTTTCAAGATCATGTACTGTAAAAATACGCATAAGCAGATCCCTGAGTCGTAAAAAGCAAATCCTTACATATAAGCGAATTAAACGCAAAAAGTGTCGTAGGAAATTTTAACACAAAGTCGAACACAAGGTACAAAGACACAAAGAGAGAGGGTAGGAAGAAGGGTTATTATCCCTTAAATTTAGTAAAAAAATTAAGGGATGACGACCATCTTCCAACTATCTCTCTTTGTTTCTTGTGTTCGTCTCTGTGTTAAAATTCTTACGACATCTTTGTGTTAAAATTTTCTACGACACTTTAAGCCATAAAATTTTGCGTTTAAATAACACTCATGGGATATTAAACTTATGAATACTACCTGGTCTCCTCTAGCTCTTACCCACCAAGACATCCTAGCTCCTCGCTGGGAAGCTCTCTGTAGAGACCAGGGCATTCAGCTATCCGAATACAGCTTTTCCAATGACTTTCTTTTCCGTGAAATCCATAAATACGCATTTACAGAATGCGAGGGCATGGCCTGCGTTACAGGTCAACTCCTAAACGGAAAAACTTTTGTCATTCCCTCTACTAATTTGTTAAAGATTGATTCTCAAAAACTTAAGGCTTTATTAAATTTTACTGATGGAATTTTTCCTGTTCCAGATGTCTGGCTGCCAGCTTTTGACTTGTTATCTGTTCAAAAGGAATATTTTAACGAATACAGCGACTATTTATTTAAAACAGAAAATATCAAAGATCTTCTTGGTCCTTCATTAAGTAGTCGTAGGAATTTACTCCATCAATTTTTAGATTCATACAAAATCGATACTTTTGAATTAACTTCAGAAGAAGTTCCTAAAGCATTAGATGTTCTTGAACAGTGGCAGGCTTCCCATCAAACAGGCCATCAAACTGATTATCTTCCCTGCAAACAAGCATTGCATCATATGGATGCTCTTAGACTTAAGGGGCGTATTTGTTACGCCAATGGTGACCCGGCAGGCTTTACAATTGGAGAACTTTTGGGACCTGAAACTGCTGTGCTTCATTTTAGCAAAACGTTACCTCAGTACAAGGGTGAAACTCCTTTTCTTTATAGTGATTTTGCAAAAAATTTACCTCCTAATATTCTTTGGATTAATATGGAACAAGATTTGGGACTTGAATCGTTAAGAAAAGCTAAACAAGCGTACGCTCCGGAAACATTATTGAAAAAATGGTTTGTTTCATGGAAATAGGAAGGCATCCGTGGAAAATTCTAAAAGAAACCTATTATGGTTTTATCCGCGATGATTGTTATGCGCGGGCTTCTGCCCTTACATTTTATTCGCTTTTATCGATTGTTCCTTTGTTAGCCGTTGCATTTGGAATTGCTAAGGGGTTTGGGTTTGAAAAAATTCTCGAAAGCCAAATCGTTCAACATTTTTACGATCAACAAGACTTTGCCCATGTCATCATTGGGTTTGCTTATTCTATGCTAGAACATGCTCAGGGTGGAATTATTGGGGGTATTGGATTGCTCGTGTTACTTTGGTCTGTCATTGGATTATTAAGCAATATTGAATCGGCTTTGAATGCGATTTGGAGAGTCACTCGTCCGCGTAGTTTTTCACGACGCATTGCCGACTATTTAGCATTGATGTTAATCAGTCCTTTCTTTTTTGTGGTCTCAGGCAGTTTAACCGTTTTTACCATGACGATTCTGGTGCAAATGGCCCATGACCATCATATTTTACATACATTTAGTCCTCTTGCCTCATTGAGTGTTTATTTTTTTCCTTTTGTCATTAGTTGGGTATTATTTAGTTTTCTCTATATTTTCATGCCTAATACGGAAATCGGATGGCGGTATGGAATTATGGCTGGAGCGGTGGCTGGGGCTGCTTTTCAGTTGGTTCAATGGATTTATATTCATTTCCAAATTGGAGCGTCGAGTTATGGAGCCATTTACGGAAGTTTTGCGGCGATCCCTTTATTTCTACTATTAGTTCATACGAGCTGGCTTGTTGTCCTGGGTGGAGCAGAATTAGCTTGCCAAGCAGAAAATTATCATCCTGCATCCGCTGTAAAAGAAAATACCCTCGAATTTTCTAAAAGGGGTACAGCTTTACTTTTAGTGCTTTTCTGTATTCAAGCCTTTAAAATCGGTGGAATAGCGCCCGACCTTAAAACTTTAGCAGATAAACTCGGTATCTCTTTAAGCGATACCCAAGAATTACTCAACACATTAGTTTCAGCACGCATATTATCTGAATTGATCGTAGATACAAAACGCTACCAACCTGCAAGAGATACACATATCTTAACGCTAGGTTTGATTTTTTCTGAGATCGATCATTCTTATCACGAGAAATACAAAATTCGTTCTAGTCCTGAAGCCATCCGTGTCGCACAATCTATTCAGGCTTTCGAATCTGAAGCTACGGAATTACAAACAAACGTAAATCTATTTGACCTTCAGAAATAAAATGAACGGGCCCAATCATTTTAACTTCGGTAAATGTTTGAAAATTATTCTGAAAAGAAATGATTAAACTTTCCTTGGATTCAGTGACAACTTCTATTGGACTTTTCCAATTAAAACAATAAGCTGCAGCTAAAGCCGATGCCGTTGCCCCGGTTCCACAGGCTAAAGTTTCTGCTTCGACTCCTCGTTCATAAGTTCTTACACGAATTTTGTAATCAGTAATCATTGAAACAATATTATAGTTGGTGCCCCTAGGTTTAAATTGATCATGATAACGTATGATAGGACCTATCTGATTAAGATCAATTTGGGTAACATCAGGAACAAAATGGACGGTATGAGGTACACCCGTATCTAAATAATGGATTTCTATTTCTTTGCCATCAATGATTAAGGGAATACTCCAGCGAATATCTAGAGGATCTCCCATGGAAACAGAAACTCTTTTGTCGGGGTGTATAACAAGTTCGAGAATGCGTAAAGGTGTTTCTATTGTAAATTGTTCTT
>Ga0207052_10008_pt1 | contig 38208 bp, 33 predicted proteins | sample Alteio_BWMinCont_62_FD_153294 | JGI IMG/M metagenome (GOLD analysis project Ga0207052, IMG submission 153294) | Enriched cells from forest soil in Barre Woods Harvard Forest LTER site, Petersham, Massachusetts, United States -... | ecosystem: Environmental > Terrestrial > Soil > Temperate forest >...
GTTTGACAATGACCTTAAGGTGCTTGCATTTAATCAAAAAGCTGCACAATTTGTAAAAGATCAGTATGGGCGTGTTCTTGAAAAAGGAGACCTGCTTGCCGATCATTTTCCGCAAGGCAGATCACCACAGTTTGTGAGTTTCACAAAAAAAGTATTGCAAGGAAATAACATCAATTATGAAGTTGATTATCCGCAGCCTAACGGTTCTGTTTGCTGGTACTATGTAAGGCTGTTCCCGATAACAAATAGCAATAAAGAAATATTAGGAATGCTGATGGCTTTATATGATATTACGGAAAGGAAAAATGCGGAGGAAGACCTGAAAAATGCATATGAGCGGATACAAGGTCACATTGAAAGCATAAAAGATATGGCCTGGAAACAATCGCACCTTATACGCAGTCCCCTGGCCAATTTAAAGGGGCTTACAGAAATGCTGAAGGAAGACCCACACGAGGCTGCAATATTTGAACATATTAAGAATGAGCTTGACAGGATGGACGCCATCCTGATAGAAATGGCCGAAGATGCATCAGACCATGAATTTAGTGACTGAACCAATTAGTGAATTAGTGAATTAAAATTTATTAACCTTGCATTTGATATTTATGTTGAATTATTTTTTTCAACTTCATAATACAACTGCTAATGGCTCATAAGAAAAACAGTCTGGATAAAATAGCTATTCCTTTACAAATTATTGATTTGCAAGAAGATGGATTTCATCCATTGGTAAATATTTCCATTTTCGGCAAACCTTTCATACTTGTGCTTGATACCGGTGCATCAAAAACTGCTTTTGACGAAACAATGCTGCTACAAGCACACGAGCAGGCAGTTGTAACCATAAGCGATAAACTCTCCACCGGCCTTGGCACCACTACCATGGCATCATCCACCGCTATAATTACCGACCTTTTTATTGGCAGTTTATTAATTGATGAATTTGAAGTAGCTGTGCTGGATCTTTCAACCATCAACATCGCTTACCGTCAATTAGGGCACCCTGATGTTTTAGGCGTTTTGGGCGGCGATATATTAATGAAATATAAAGCGGTTATCAACTATGGTAAATCGGTGCTTAAGCTAAAAAGATAGTCGAAACATCAACCGGCGATTTTAAACTCTTGCTTGCAAAGCTGAACAATGCTCAAGCCATAAATAATGAAAAGGAAGTAAAATATCATATAAACTACCGGCGGAAAGATTGGCCTCATAAAAGTCCAATTCAACTCGCGTGCTATAAAATTCGCTGTATTAACAATACCGTTAAAAAAAATGATCAGTAAAAATGCACGGCCGATAACATGACTCTTTACCATTGATCTTTTTCCCTTATCTGTTTTTATGGTGCGCGATTGCACATAGGCATAAATAACCGGAACTATGGCTATTAACAATAACCCTATCGTCATTATAATTGCTGTAGTTTTATTATAAGGTAAATAAAAACCGATGACAGTTAGTACAAATAACAGTATAGCCTTTTGGCGGTTCGTATAGTAACTGTAATTGGCCCGTATGGTTTTTTCTATTTTACCGCGATAGGCTTTTTCGGTTGTTTTCACAATTTCCTCGATGCCCATATATCCGCCAAAATGATTGTCAACTACCCCTTGAAAAACAATATCGATGGGGCGTTGGTCACCCTCACGCCTTACATTCTCTATGGCTGTTAAGATATGGTCTGATATCTCGTTGTAAATTTCCTGGTATTTTATATCATACCAATCCATACGCTTACTTATCCATTCTAATTCATTCGCAGTTAATGCCATTTCTTCATCAAGCTATTATTTATTCATACTAATTTTAAATTCAACAACCATTGCTTCTGCCGCTCATCAGGTTTCATTTTAAACTCGGTTTAAGGTTTAACAAAAGCTGTAACTGATCGATAAATACCTGTGCTTCGTTCAGTTTTTCGGTAACTTCTTTACCCCCTTGCTCAGTAAGGTGATAATATTTGCGTACCCGGTTATCAACAATTTCTGTAAATGTTTCCAGCATTCCCTCCGCTTCCAGCTTATGCAAGGCAGGGTATAAAGCACCCTCGGTAAGCACTACGTCCCCTGTAGTAATCTCCTTTACTTTTTGCGTAATTTCATAACCATACATTTGGCTATTATCTTCAAGCAGCTTTAAAATAATAGTTTGCAAAGTGCCCTTCAGCATTGGGTTTGAACTCATAAAACAAACATACGTAAAAATTTATATACCTAATAAAATTAGGTATATAAATAAAAAAGTATATAAATAAAATGCCCCGCTTTGTTCAAAGCGGGGCATTTTATTTAAGTCTGATGTGTTTACTACGTATCTATCCTTGCGTACTTGGCGTTTTTCTCGATAAACTCGCGGCGCGGGGCAACTTCATCACCCATCAGCATACTAAAAGTATGGTCGCATTCGGCCGCGTTTTCAATACTGGCTCGTTTTAGGGTACGTGTTGAAGGGTTCATGGTAGTTTCCCATAATTGCTCCGCATTCATTTCGCCCAAACCTTTATAACGTTGTATATGTACGCTGTCTTCTTTACCTGCGCCTTTCAGTTTTTGTACAGCTGCATCGCGTTGCTCATCTGTCCAGCAATATTCAAATTCTTTTCCTTTTTTAACCTGGTATAGCGGCGGCGAGGCAATATACACGTACCCAAACTCTATCAACTCTTTCATATAACGGAAAAAGAAAGTCAGTATCAGTGTAGTAATGTGCGATCCGTCAACATCGGCATCCGTCATGATCACTATTTTATGATAACGGAGTTTAGCGATGTTTAAAGCCTTATCATCCTCCGGTGTGCCAATGCTAACACCCAGGCCGGTAAACATATTCTTTATTTCCTCGTTCTCATAAATTTTATGCTCCATAGCCTTTTCCACGTTCAATATCTTACCCCTTAAAGGTAAAATAGCTTGAAATTCGCGGTTGCGGCCTTGTTTGGCAGTACCACCTGCCGAGTCACCTTCCACAAGGTAAAGCTCGCATAATGCCGGGTCGTTATTAGCGCAATCCGAAAGCTTGCCGGGTAAGCCCGATCCGCTCATCACATTTTTACGTTGCACCATTTCGCGTGCTTTACGGGCGGCTGCACGGGCAGTAGCGGCAAGGATCACCTTATTAACGATCATCTTCGCCTCGCGCGGGTTTTCTTCCAGGTAATTACCTAAAATTTCACCTACGGCCATATCCACAGCACCCATCACCTCGTTGTTGCCCAACTTGGTTTTTGTTTGCCCCTCAAACTGCGGCTCGGCTACTTTAACTGAAATTACGGCGGTTAACCCCTCACGGAAGTCATCACCGGTAATTTCAATCTTCATATTTTTCAACAGACCCGATTTATCGGCATAAGCCTTTAATGTACGGGTTAATCCCCTGCGGAAACCGGCAACGTGTGTACCGCCTTCAATAGTATTGATATTATTTACATAGGAGTGTACATTCTCCGAATATGTATCATTGTATTGCAGGGCCAATTCAACCGGTATGCCTTGTTTGTTCCCGTCGATATAAATGGGCTCGGGTATTAACGATGCACGTGTACCGTCAAGGTATTTTACAAATTCGCGCAATCCCCCTTCCGAATAAAAGTCCTCTGTAGGGTGGCTGCCATCTTCATTAACTTCACGCTCATCAGTTAACGACAGACGGATACCTTTATTTAAAAATGCCAGCTCACGCAAACGTGCTGCAAGCGTTTCGTATTTGTATTCGGTAGTTAAGGTAAATATTTCGGTGTCCGGTTTAAAAATGATGGTTGTTCCCCGTTTATCCGTATCCCCAATAGTTTTTACATCAAACAGTGGCTTCCCTTTTTCATATTCCTGCGTCCATATTTTACCATCGCGATAAACCAGGGCTGTTAGATGGATTGAAAGGGCATTTACGCAACTTACGCCTACACCGTGTAAACCGCCGGATACTTTATAAGTATCCTTGTCAAATTTACCGCCGGCATGTAATACCGTCATTACCACTTCCAGGGCCGAACGTTTTTCTTTCGTGTGAATGGCTGTGGGAATACCGCGGCCATTATCAGAAACTAAAATAGAATTATCTTTCTGGATGTAAACTTTTATAGTATCGCAGTGACCAGCCAGCGCCTCATCTATCGAGTTATCTACAACCTCATATACCAAATGGTGCAGACCTTTTGAGCCTGTATCGCCAATGTACATCGACGGCCTTTTACGAACCGCCTCTAAACCTTCTAAAACCTGTATATTATCTGCTGAGTAATTTGATTTATCTTCTTTTTCTTCGCTCATATATGGTTAAAACAACAACCTTCAAAAGTAAGAATTTTAGCCCGGAATACCGCATTTGTTGATAAATATGGCACGATATAAACATGCCTTACAAAAGATTAGGATACTTGCACCGAAAGTTTATCTTTGTCAAAATTTTTACAGATATAAAAAAGGCACATTCCTGCTCTTGAGCGGGATAAAAAACATTATTAGAATGAAAACCACGGCTTCTATTTTTACAAAAATCACGTTAGGTGTGTTACTTGCCGGCAGCATAGCCGCGTGCAATAAATCAAAAACCGACAGTAAACCAATTACCGCACCTGATGCCAGTAAGGAAACTACTGTATTTATTAATCAGGATACATTACTAAGCAAATACAACTATGCCAAAGACGTAACCAAAACCATGCAGGATAAAGGCAAAGCTGCACAAAATGACGTTGGCGCAAGGCAACAGGCATTTCAGCGTGAGGTTGCTGATTATCAAAAAAATGTAAATACTATGGCTGCAGACCAGCGCCAGACAACCGAGCAACGCCTGCAAAGAGAACAGCAGGACCTGCAGGGCTACTCGCAAAATGCAACTGCACAGTTTCAAAACGAACAGTCGTCAGAAGCTGGTAAGGTTTACGATAAAATTGCTGATTTTGTAAAAGGTTATGCTAAAGAAAAAGGCTATAAATTAGTATTGATGTACTCAAAGGCTAATCCAACGGTTTTATATGGCGACCAGAGCCTGGACGTAACTGCTGATGTAACCAAAAGGCTTAATGATGCCTATTCGAAAGATAAGAAATAAAGCTGGGGGGACATTTTAGCCTTTATGGTTATTCCCCTCTTTTATGCTTTTTCACATTAAAAAAACCTCAAATTTGTTTTGGGGTTTTTTATTTTAATTGGATATGAAAAATCAGTCACATGAAGAATTTATGAGGATAGCGATAGGCTTATCCGAATATAATGTTAAGCAAAACCAGGGAGGTCCGTTTGGCGCAGTGATTGTTAAAGATGGAATAGTTATTACCCGCAGCGCCAATATGGTTATTCCTGAAAATGACCCTACAGCACATGCAGAAATTTCGGCCATCAGGCTGGCCTGCCGCCAATTGGGTACTTATAACTTAGCAGGCTGCATAATTTATACCAGTTGCGAACCTTGCCCTATGTGCCTGGGCGCTATTTATTGGGCTGGTATCAGTAAAATATACTATGCAAATACACAAACAGATGCCGCTGATATTGGTTTCGACGATGAATTTATTTATAAAGAGGTAAATACCCCAATTGAGAAACGAAACCTGCCCTGCGTACAATTGATACGAGACGAAGCTTTACATGTCTTCAAGCTTTGGCAATCAGGGAAAGGTGAATAATGTGTACCTGATCAGTTAATCAGCAGTTGAAAAAACTAAACTTCAAGCACCCCTTCTTCAACGTTGTCATTATTATCAAGTATTTCAAACTGCGAGTTTTTGCTGATAAATTCGGGGACAATTTCTTTCATTTTATTCACTACATCAACCACATCGTGGTGTTTGTTTAGCTCAAGCAGTTGGGCTATATCAGCTATTACCTGGTCGTAATCATAATCAATTACCTTTGATATCTTGATCTTTTCATGATAGGTTGGCATTGTGCTTTCCCCATCGTTAAGTAGCTCTTCGTAAAGCTTTTCACCAGGTCTTAAACCAGTGTATATAATTTTTATATCTCTTTCCGGCTCTAAGCCTGCCAACTTTATCATCTTCAAAGCAAGGTTAGTGATCTTCACTGGTTCGCCCATATCAAAAATAAATATTTCGCCACCTATACCCATCGTACCAGCCTCAAGTACTAAATGTACCGCTTCGGGTATGGTCATAAAATAACGGGTAATTTCAGGGTGAGTAACCGTAATAGGCCCTCCCTTTTCAATTTGTGCTTTAAACCGCGGGATAACCGAACCATTTGATCCCAGCACATTTCCAAAACGTGTTGTTATAAAACGGGTTGATTTATTTAACGGGCTATTTTTAAGCGATTGAATATATATCTCGGCAATACGTTTGGTTGTGCCCATTACATTTGATGGGTTAACCGCTTTATCGGTAGATATCATCACAAATTTCCCTACACCAAATGCAATAGCCAGGTCGGCAACATTTTTGGTCCCCAATACATTGGTTAACACGCCTTCTGTCGGATTTTCCTCCATCATAGGCACATGTTTATAGGCAGCAGCATGAAAAACCACCTCTGGGCGAAAATCATAAAATAATTTACGCATCCTACCGTAGTTTCTTATATCCGCTATAAATATCTGGGCCGGTACGTCTGGAAATTTCTCTTCAACCAGCAGGCGCATTTCGTGTAATGGGCTTTCAGCCTGGTCGCACAAAATAACCATGGCAGGCCCGTAAGTTAGTACCTGCTGAACAATTTCCGATCCGATAGATCCTGCAGCCCCTGTAACCAATACTCTTTTGCCACGCAGGTCTCTTGAAATAAGTGTAGTATCAATCTGAATAGGTTTACGTTGTAGTAGATCTTCTATTTTCAATCCTTTAATTTGCTGCAGGTTAAGCTTACCGTATATCCACTGATCCGAAGGCGGCACGGTTAATACCTTTATGCCTAAGGCTATGCATTTTTCAAGCGCTGTTTTTTTGGCGTCCTCGTCAAGGTGATGGTTCATTATTATCAACTTATCAACCTTTCGTTTTTCTATAACTTTATCAAGTTTGTCAATATCGTATACTTTAACCTGTTCAATTTCTTTGTTGATCTTACCCGGGTCATCATCAACAAAACCAATTACGGCAAAATTGGTATTTGCACTTGTTTCAAGCGCCTGTTTAACCAATACAGCGCTATTATCCGAGCCATAAATAAGAACAAAGGTTTTTGCCGTGTTTGAATAATTGTTTATATAGTAATAGGCGCTTTTAACAGCGGTACGCAATAAAATTAACAATGTACTTGAAATGGAAAAATTAACCACCATCATAGTGTCAACAGTAACCGAACTTATAGGCCATGTTGGCAACACCCATATATCTGTTATGGCAAAGTAGATAAGGGTACTAATAAACACCGAACTGAATATACGCAACACATCACGGGTGTTTGAATAGCGGATAAGCCCGGTATGAATACGCATTATATACATTACCTCGGCGGTGATTATACAATACAGGCCCGTGTAAATGAAAAAGTAACCCCTTAAAATATTTACGAACTCAAAACGATAAACTATAAAGTAGGAAAATGAAAAAGAGGTGGCTACAATAATGATATCCAATATCATTATAACCCAACGAGGTACCACTCTATTAAAAAGTAGATATTTTTTCATAAGCGATATATTAGCAGATAGGGGTAAAGTTAATTCTTTTTAATTAATAATACCAAAAATCTATGAATTATACCTTTAATTTAACAAACCGTTTGTTTATATATTCTCGTTTTTAACAATGAAAGAGGATCAATGTTTTAAGGAAATATGGTTAAAAATAAAACTTCATGAAGCACAGTTTTATGCAGATAAAGTAATATCAGCAAGTTAATCAAATCTTAAATCATGTCAGGCATCAAAAATAATTAATAAATGTTGTAATCAAAACCATCGCTATTATTAAGCAATAATATCGATCAAAAAAAATCAAAAGTTAAAATATGTGATTTTTAGTTAATACTATATTAATATCCAGGAACTTTCTACAAATCGTTATAAACAAGTCGGATAAGAACAGCAATAAAAATTATTTATCTGTAAGGCAAAGGGCAAGGACATAATATTACAATTTTTTAGCCATGTAACAATTACCGTACAAACAGAAATTTATTATAATGAGAGAGTTGATATTTCAACTTTCGTAAATTTCAAATTGTATATCTCTACCCCTACCGGCTCATTTATAGTTTCGTAATAACTGATGAGCAGATATCCGTTGCTTACGGTTACGGATGGGTAACTCCATCCGTATACTGAAGTACTGCCTGTCTCGATATCTTTTATATGTGTCCAAGTGGCCCCTTTATCTAAAGACTCGGAAATGCTCATTGGGTTTCGGAATGAAGGATTGTTATTATGTATCGCTATTAGCTTGCCCGAAACATTTACAATTTCGGCAGGTGAAAAAGAACTGACAAGGGTACTTTGATATGGCACGCCCCATGTTTTGCAATTATCAGTACTTATTGAAAAATATTGGAACCCGGTATAGGTACGCATGTTCATTAAACAGGTATCGCCTGATAGTTGTACTATTTTTGGCTCCAGGCCGCCGCCTGTTACCGGCGGGGTAATTGAGGTGCTTTTTGTCCAGGTTGCGCCCCCATCATCAGAATAAAGACAATGATCACTAAATACAAATCCCGCCCTGAAAACAGGATCTGACGCAACCGGAATAATCATCCTGCCATTATTAACAGTATGTATTGCGGCGTTCATGAAGATATCATAAGCGCCTTCGTAAATAACCTGTTTCGCAGCCGACCATGTTGTGCCGTTATCCGGCGATACTGACAAATAAAGCCGGGTATCGGCCGTGCTGTTTTTCACTAAAAAATAACAATTAATAGTAGTGGAATTGACGCGATATAACGAAACACTTGAAACATTTAATTTACCGATGTTGGCGGATACAGTAAATTCACTCCCCCATACTGAACCTGTTGTATCAGTACTTTTGCGCCCTGCAATAAATGTGGGGGCAATATCAGAGGATGACCGGTAAAAGTGTGTATACACTGAAAGATAATAACCGGGGCAAACAATTATGTCGCCCGCATAATTAGCTACATTTGAATTGTTTGCCAAAGCAATGTACGACCTTGGGAGCACAATCCCTTCAATCGACATTTCTGTTATTTGTAATTGCGATAATACCGAGGCATATTGCTGGTTTAAACTTGTCAATTGTTTATCCTGTATACTTACCTGGTTATTTATAGCCGCTGTATTGGCGCTTTGCGTATTTATTGCAACTACCTTTTGATAAGTCCCTGTTGCCTGGCTTTTAAGCGTGGTTATCCCACTTAAAAGGGTGCCGATCTGGTTTTCAATAGAATCAATTTTAACTCTAAGGCTCTGTTGATTAGTTGTAAATGCTGAAATGGAAGCTTTAAGCGTTAAAATGGTTGAATTTGATTGTGAAAGCGATGAAAGCAGGGTATCGCATTGTGCCTCCAATGAAAAAACGGATGACTGTAACCCATTTACTTGAATTTCTTTTTTGCAGGACGTATTAATAATGCCAAACAGGAGCATTAATATGAACAAAGCCAGGTTCGTTCTTTTCATAGGGGTATTATTTACTTTAAAAAAATGTCCTCATTTTATTTTGCAGTCTCATCAAAATTGCTGCATAATATCAAAGGTGAATAAAATAAATTTAAATTTAACTAACTCATCTGTGTTGTAATTAAATGCTTCTCATCTTTGTTATCTGTATCATTGTCCAAGTTCTACAGGCTGTTATTTGAATATTTTGACTTTTATTGGCTAATTTACTTACTAAACAAAATTGTTATCGCCTGATAAAAATTCTCGCGCTATTAAAACAAAAACAAAGTCGAAAAGTTTTGAAAAATACCACTTAACCGCCTTATGCAGATAGCACTACAGGTTATTAAACTGTTTATATATATTAAGCCTAACAGATCATTCATCATTAAATAATGCGTCAAATGATCAGCCTTTATAATTGCAAGCCCGATATCTGAATTTTATTAAACTTTAAATGATAATATTGAGACAATATGGGCGCGGGTTCATTCACTGTTTCGTAATAACTAAGCAATAAATATCCGTTGCTTATGGTTATCGAAGGATAGCTCCAGCCATAAATTGAAAGATCGCCTGTTTCAACATCTTTTATATGTTTCCAGGTGGCGCCTTTGTCTGACGATACAGATATACTTAATGGGTTTCTTGCTGTGGTACTGTTATTATGCACCGCCAGCAATTTTCCGGAAATATTCACGATTTCAGCAGGTGATGACGGGCTCTGAAGTGTACTCTGATATGGCGCACCCCACGTTCTGCAATTATCAGTAGTTATTGAAAAATATTGAAAACCTGTCGATGTTCGCATGTTCATTAAACAAGTATCGCCCGATAGTTGAATTATCCTGGGCTCAAGGCCGCCACCAGCTACCGGCGGGGTAATCTTCGAACTCTTTGTCCAGGTTGCGCCGTTGTCGTCCGAATAAAAACAATAGTCAGTAAATGTAAAGCCAGCGGCAAATACAGGGTCAGAGGCTATTGGGACGACTATCCGGCCATTGTTAACTGCATGAATTGAAGCATTCATAAAAATATCGTAAACGCCTTCGTAAATAATTTGCGTTGGCGTTGTCCATGTGGTACCATTGTCTGGCGATGTACACAAAAAAAGCCTTGTATCCCTCGTACTGTTTTTCACCAAAAAGTAACAATTTATCGAGTTAGCATCAACGCGGTGTAATGAAACACTCGAAACGTTTAAGTGGCCAATATTAGGTGAAACGGTGTATTCGCCTCCCCAAAGCGTCCCCGTAGTATCGGTACTTTTGCGTGCCGCTATGTAAGTAGGCGCAATATCAATAGACGAGCCGTAAAAATGCGTATAAACAGAAAGATAATAACCCGGGCAAGCTATAACATCGCCGGCGTAATTGGCAACATTTTGGGCAGATGCTAACGCTATGTAAGATTTTTGCCCTAACACTGTTTTTATTGCAATTTCTGTCTCGGATCCGGCTAGCTTTAACTGTGCCTGTAAAGGGGCATACAATCGGTTTATCTTGTTCACCTGCGCATTTAGTTGCTCTAATGGCTCGTTTAAAGATGAAACAATTGAGCTTGCGGCCAATTGGGCGTTTAGCGCGGTAATTTGAGTATAAGCCGTTTCAAGCTCATTGTTTAATGAGGCAGCCTGTGTTAAAAAAACGGCAATCAGCGATTTTAGTGTATCAATATTTATCTTCTTAGGTCCCGGTATGTTAGTAAGGTTCAAAATATCCGCATTAAGTGTGGTGCCAAAAGCATTTTCCTGCACCAACCCGCCCGATATCGAATCACATTGTTTTTTTAGGGCATTAACTGCTGTTTGCAATATATTTACAGGTGAGCTGTTAGCAACCTGGATTACAGGAGGGACGGTATTGATTTGTTTGCGGCAGGAAATAACAGTTGCACCAATAAAAATTATGAGTATTACTAAAATAGACTTTCCTATTCTCATGGCTTATTTGTGGCAAATATTGGCGGCACCAAAGGCCTAAGATATTAAAAAACCGGCATTTATATAAACAGGTTTTATAATGCCAATGTCGATATCTGAATTTTATTGAATTTTAAATGGTAATACTGCAGCGATATTGGTTTAGGCATATTTACTGTTTCATAATAGCTAAGGAGTAAATACCCATTGCTTACTGTTACCGATGGATAACTCCACCCGTAAATTGCGGCACTGCCAGTTTCTATGTCTTTAACATGCCTCCATGTTGCACCTTTATCCGCGGAAACGGAGATACTTAAAGGGTTTCTTGACATGGCACTGTTATTATGTATAGCCAATAATTTTCCCGAAATATTTACAATTTCTGCCGGTGAGGAAGGGCTTTCAAGTGTACTTTTATACGGTTCTCCCCAGGTTTTGCAATTATCAGTACTTATTGAGAAATACTGGAAGCCTGTTGATGTGCGCAGGTTCATTAAGCACGTGTCACCCGACAACTGAATTATTTTGGGCTCAAGACCGCCACCAGTTATTGGCGGTGTAAAACTTGAGCTTTTTGTCCAGCTTGAGCCTCCATTATCCGAATAAAAACAATAATCGCTAAAGATAAATCCGGCGGCGAATACGGGATCAGACGCGATAGGAATAACTATCCGGCCATTATTAACTGCATGTATCGAACTATTCATAAAAATATCATACAGGCCTTCGTGAATGATTGAAACCGGCGGCGACCATGTTGTGCCATTATCGGGCGAAGTGGCAAGATAAAGCCTTGTGTCAGCGGTGCTATTTTTAACCAAAAAATAACAATTGACAGTGTTTGGGTCAACCCGGTATAGTGAAACACTCGAAACGTTCAATTTACCAATGTTGGGCGAAACAGTAATTTCGTTGCCCCAAAGCACTCCGGTAGTATCAGTGCTCTTTCGCGCTGCTATAAAAGTTGCCGCCGTATCAGTTGAGTTCCGGTAAAAATGGGTATATACCGAAAGGTAATAGCCGGGGCAAGCAATAACATCGCCCGCATAATTAGCTACGTTTTGCGCAGAGGCCAAGGCTATATATGATTTTGAGCCAAGTGCTACCCTTATTGCAGTTTCTGTTTCCGATTCTGCCAATCCTAATTGCGCCGATAGTGGCGAATATTGCTGATTTATCTTATTTAACTGGGCATCCGATTGCTCTACTATTGTAGTTAGCGTTGCAATGTTACTACTTGTATTTAGTTGCGTATTCAGTGATGCAATTTGAGCACTGATTCCTGTTACCTGGGTACCTAAGGTTGCAGACTGGCTTAAAACCACTCCGATCAGCGTTTTAATTGAATCAACATTTATTTTTTTACCTCCCGGGATAGTAGCGAGGTTTAAAATATTGGCATTGAGCGTTACTGCTGTTGCATTTTCCTGCGTTAAACTTGCCGATAACGAATCACATCGTTTTTTTAAAGCGCTAACAGATACCTGTAGCGTATATAAGGTTGATATATTATCATTAGGTATTACGGGAGGTGCAGTATTAATTTGCTTCTGACAGGATGTAATAATTGTGCCGATAAAAAACACCAGCATTATTAAAACAGTATTTGTTATTCTCATGATTTGCTTTCGGCAATTTTTTATTTATATATTTTTAGTACATCTTAAATTACCACTCAATACCTTAATGAGGGCCTGATTTAAGTTGTTAACCTTTTTATTTATGTCGCAAATTTATCACCCCCGTTACTATATGCTGAACAACGGCCCCTTAGTTTATTATTAAACCCTATAAATATGTTCATTATTTACCCGTACCTAAACGATAGGGGTTTTAAAAGAAAACAACTATAATTACGCCTTAAACTTTAAACACACAACCCTATAAAAATAAGTCAAATAACCAATAAATCCAAAATTACAAATATTAACATATTATTAACTTATTGGTTTAAAGCACTCGCAGCTTATTTTACTTTACGGCTGTTTGTATTCAAACGATACATCGCGAATAAAAAAAATACATTTTAAATTTAATGCTATTGGCCGGGCGGCTAATTGCCGCGGTGTTTAATTCCATTTCATTAACCTTGGCTTTACCAGCACATAGGTTAATATCAATGGTAAAAGAGAGATTGAAAACACTGCTGCCAGTGATAGCCTGGTGTTGAAAACAACAAACAATATTATTATCAATTGCAAAATGGCATAGCCGGAAGAAATTAACAGGTGCGAGATTTTATGTTCATTAGCTAAAAACTGGTAAAAATGCAGTCTATGAGCCTTGAAAATATTTTGTTTAAGCCATACGCGGTGCGCAATTGTGAGTACCGAATCGATACCATAAACAGCAAGGAAAAGTATATAGGCCCAATTGCCGCTAACAAATATCAAACGCAGTATCAGCATTATTATCCATAGTGCTATGGTTACACTGCCTACATCGCCGGCAAAACACTTTGCCTTTTTTCGGAAGTTAAAAAAAAGGAACGCTGCACAGGCAATAATAGGTACCCATATCATATCCTTTTCAATAAATGGCGTCTTGTATAGGTTAACATACTGCAATCCCCCCAATGCCACTAAACTATAGGCGCCGGTGATACCGTTAATGCCATCCATAAAGTTGTACATATTTATAACGCCTATTACCATTATATAAAGCAGTACGCAAACGTAAACCGGCTCAAAATGAAATATGTTTAGGTAGAAAAATATAATAGTTACTGCTATCAAATGAAATAACAACCTTAATTTGCTGGATAAGGTCAATATATCATCGGCAAAACTTATGGCGCCTATTACTAAAAGCCCCGATACGGGCAGCCAATAATCCGGGTGGATTATTGCGGTGCAAATAGCCGCCAGGATAAAGATTATGCCACCGCCCCTGATGGTAATATTTGCATGTGAGCTGCGTTCATTTGGATGATCGATGATGTTATAATGATCGGCAATACGAAAGTAAAGTAGCTCGGCAATAAAAAAAACAATGGGTAAAATCAGGTATAGCATAAGTTTTAACTTGAAAAACTTTGAATTGTTAATTTAAGACCGTCTGTTGACGATAAAGGCAACTGCGAAATATTTAAAGCTCCTCTTATTTTTTTATTTGAGACTATATAGCTCTCGGTGAGTTTTTTTAACCTTTCCGAATTTAGCGGTAAATGTAATTTATCCCCTGCTTTGGCCAAAAAGTTAATCATTCGCGGGCTTACCTTCCATAACTTAGGTTTTTTATTGTTTACCCCGGCAATAATAGTTATTACATTATTTGTTGATAAAGCTATATCGTCAGCAACATTATAGACGCCACCTGGGATATTTTGGCCACTGATGATTTTTTCGATCACAAAATTCAAATTATCGATTGATAAAAAAGAACGCTTATTTGAGTAGGCTGCTAAAGGATAAGGTACACCTTTTCTCACAACTTTATATAACAGGTTCAGGTTTCCCTTGTTCCCCGGCCCGTGGATCATGCAGGGCCTCAAAATAAACAACCGCTTTCCCGCGGGAAGCTTTTGAACAAGCAAGTATTCTTCGGCTTTTTGTTTGGATTGGCCATAAGCGGTCTTGGGGTTAGGCACTACATCTTCATCCAATATACCATCCACTGTGTCGGCTGCTGCTTTTACACTGCTTAAGTACACGAACGTACTGGCTTTGCTTTGCAGGAATATATCAAAAAGCTTTTTAGTGAGCGCTGTATTAACTTCAAAATATTCATTGGCATCCGAAGTGTTTTTTATGTCATGCGCTTTTCCTGCAAGGTGGACAATAGCCTCAATGTCATGCCCCTTTATATCCGCAATATTGTCCCATGTAAACGATTGCCGTTGTTTCTCCGATGTACGCGAGAGCGGGATTATAGCATATTGGCGCTGCCCGAGAAATTGCGCAAGGTTTGTGCCCACAAATCCGTTTACCCCCGAAATTAAAACATTGCTCATGGTAAATAATACGCTATTGATTTGGCCATATTGCTATTTATAGCCTCCCTTTTAAAGTTCTGTATAAATTCAGTCCTGAACGCTGTATGATAGGTGTATGCTTTCAATTGCCTTATCATCTCATCAACCTGGCCAGGCAAAAAAAGTATCCGGTTCGGAATGTTCTCAGCTATAAACTGGTTTGCAAAACCGGCTACGCCTGCAATAATTGGTTTATCGTAAGCCCCAAGCTCAAAAATTTTTGATGGCAGTACCTTTTCAAATGCTTCGTAATCGTTCAAATGCAAAAAAAAGAAATCCGATTGCTCATAAACTTTGAGCAACTCCTTACGCGGGATAGGGTTCCTGATCTCAACATTAGTTACGTTTAATCTGTCCAATTCATCCGTAAGCTTATGCTTTACCCCGCCATCACCAATAATTAAAAACTTATAGCTATTGCCCAGGGCTTTTGCTGCCTGCGGTATAATTTTATGTAATCCCTGCCCCTCGCCGATGTTACCCGCATAGGTTATTACTTTGGTTTCATTAGTGCCGGCGGCAGTGGCGTTAAGGTTCAAAAACTCATCATCAATACCATTAGAGAAATAGGAATATTGAGGTTTTTTAAACTTAACAAAATACGATTCAAACCCGCCTGATATTAAATTGATATGGCTGGCATAATTAAAAACCTTCCTTTCAATGCGGTGTAACGCAGGCAGTACACCAGCCTTTAACATTTTATTTTTCAATACATCTTTAATGGTATCCACAAAAATATCCCTTATATCAAGGTATAAGGGAATGCGCCGCTTTTTGGCCACTTTATAACCAAGGTAAGCTGTAAACAAGCGCGAAGATGACGCAAAAACAAGATCGTATTTGTTAGTGGCTATTATTTTATTTACCTCAAAAAAATAGGTTTTGAAAGAGTTGATCTGATCTGCAAACCCGCTTTTATGCTTCGGTATCAGTATCCTGTTGATGGACAAATTGCCCCGTTGCTCAAATTCAGGCGCACCAGAATCAAAGGTGCTGTACCTGTTTGGCAAAGTGGTAATTACATGTATTTCTGCCTTACCTTCAAGTTGCCTGGCAAGTTCTATAGCTAATGGCGAATTGCGAAATGAGCCGGCACAAAGATCTGGTTCAAAATAAAAAGTGAGGTATAATATTTTTTTCATCGGTCACTATAAAAACTTAATTACCAGGCCCAAATTTTTATCAAACCCGGCAATTATACAGTCAGCCTCTTTGTATAAATTAAAGCCAACCACATACTGGTACTTTTTCAACTCCAGTTTCACCGGAGCACTGAAATTAATTACCGCAATGTTATCGATAATTATTAAATTATCTGAATTAATGGTCACAAGCCTGTCGGGATGAAAATGCAGGTATAGTTTTGCCGACGCGGTATTGTCACCTTCAATTTTGTCCTCTATCACTATACTTTCGTCTTTAAAAACGAAGCTTCGTTGGTGAATCACGCCAAAGTTTCTTTTATATCCATCATGACGTGCCGTTAGTTCTGCAGCAGTTTCGCTAATGATTTCTGTTTTTGCGCGCCTGGCTACCCTGAACCCTCCCCAAACTTCCGATTGGTTTTCACCTTCCACGACAACCGTGTTATGAGCGCAAGTAGCGCGTTCGATATTCCTTCGTTCGCCAATTTGGTAAGTTGAAGTCCCGACATCTACAATTAGAGGTATATCGTTAGCATACAAAACAAATGAAAGCGCATCTGCGTGGCTATGGCCGGGTTGGTATGATGGGCCGATCTTCCCAACATCTGCTACACATTCATATTTTGAGTTGCTGAATTTTTTGTATCCCGAACCATTAAAAGAGTGAGAGTTAGTATCCTTCAATCCAAGTTCGTCAGCAAAAAGCATTAATTGTTTTGTTCTGTAAGTTATCCCATCGGTACTATCATTAAAGTGTGGAACGTCCCCGTTTTTAAAACTGATATGGTTTAACCACCCTATCATTTTTATGGCTTGTTGCTGGGCAAATGCTAAAAATTCAATATCATGATCATCAACGTTCTTATAATAATCTATCAATTCCAATAGGCGGAAGAGGATGATCTGATGATACATAGGGCTTAATTCAAAATGACCGCCATCATCCAATATCTGTTCGTTAAGCTCCTTATACAGTATTTGCTTTGCCTTTTGTTCCCAGTTTTTATTCTTAAAAAAGCATCCGCCCATTAACAAAGCAAATGCATTTTCGAGTACATGGTTGCCCATTAAATGGTACTCGATGCGGCTATTTAAATAAGTTAGCTGGGAATATGTATCCTGAATTATGCCAGTGTCATCCTCTTTTTTATTCGACAGATAGCGGATAATATTCATCACCCTTAGCGAAACCGGGTACGGTTCAAGTTTCAGTCTATCGTCCGTTAGCCAGCTTTTTATATCAATAAGGTATGCGATTTTCGTTTCATCAGGCAAGTTATCCTGATGTAAAAAATTGAAATACTGCAGGTTATAATTCCATAATTTACCAAACACCTGATAGTTCCAATTGATATCTGAGCAGAAGTCTTTTTGAAGGTTCAGAAAATTAAAAGTACCGGCCGAATTTGTCGACTCGGCAGCAGAATATTTATGTTTAAAATTCAGAAATGATACGCCAATATCCCCGGATACATTTGGCGCATAGTTATCCAATGTTTTATTTGGCTTTAAACGATAATACAGCTGATAAAAAACCTGTTGGCTTTTTAGATGCCTGACTGTATTAAATATCAAAGAAATCTTTTTAAACATCAATGTACTGAATGTTCATTCACTTTTAATAAAGCTTCCACAATACGGCCGGCTGTTTTGCCATCCCAAAGTTCAGGAACGCCTCCTTTTTTCCAATCACCGGCAAAAAGTTTATCAAGGTTGGGCTTAATTGCATTTTTATTTGTGCCAATAAGCTCATTGGTGCCAATTTCACAGGTTTCTGGTCGCTCGGTATTATCGCGCATGGTCATACAAGGTACACCCATTACAGTCGTTTCCTCGGTTATACCGCCTGAATCGGTAAGCACTGCTTTTGCATATTTTACAAGGTAATTAAACTCCAGGTACGATAAAGGCTCCGTCAGGTATAAACTATCATCCTGCAAACCTAATTTCTCCAATACTTTGGCCGTACGGGGGTGCACAGGGAAAATGACCGGCAGCCCTTTTGTATTGGCAACAATTTCTTCTAATAATGCTTTCAGCTGATACTCCCCATCAACATTTGCCGGGCGATGCAGCGTAATAACAAAATATTCTTTCTCCTTTAAGTTTGCCTGCTGCCAAACCTGGGGCTGCTTAAATTTGTCCATGTTTTTAAGCAGGGTATCAATCATGGTGTTCCCTACAAAAAAAACTTGCTCATTGCTGATACCTGCTTTTTGCAGGTTCGAATTTGCTGTTGCCGATGTTGTAAAAAAGTAATCGGTTATACTATCGGTTACCATCCGGTTTATCTCTTCGGGCATGGTAAGGTCAAAAGAGCGAATACCGGCTTCAACATGGGCAACTTTAGTATTTAATTTTTTGGCCACTATCGCACACGCCATGCTCGAAGTAACGTCGCCTACAACCAAAACCAAATCAGCCGGATTAGCTGTCAATTCCTTTTCAAACCCGATCATTATCGCTGCTGTTTGTTCGGCCTGTGTACCACCGCCGGCGCCTAAATTTGCATCCGGTTCCGGGATACCTAATTGTTCAAAAAAATCACCGGACATGTTTTTATCATAATGTTGTCCCGTGTGAATAAGGCGATAATTAATATTGTACCCTTCGGCAGCCTTTCTCTTGATAGCATCAATTATGGGCGCAATTTTCATGAAATTTGGCCTGGCCCCAGCTATAATATCTATTAGCATTAATTTATATATAAAGTTTTTCAATAAGTCCGGTAACTACGCATTCAGATTATACCAGGATGATAAATATAAAAGCTGGAATATTTTATACGTATTGTTTGATTTCTTTTCAAAATGGGCAGTAAACATCCGCTCAACATACCCTTTGTTAATAATTTCGAACAAACGGTTCTCTTCGGCAAACTGCATTGCTTTTTGATAACCAATATCATCGACTGCCTTATCCATCGGTGGGTTAAACCCGGCCTTACGGCGGTTAACAATCGACGAAGGCAATTCCTTTAATAAAATATCCCTTAATGGCTTTTTCGATTTTTTTAGCCCAACCAATTCATGATCATTTAATGAAAATCCAATTTCAAAAAGGTCCTTCGTCGCAAGCGGCACGCGCATTTCCTGGCTTTCGAGCATGCTCGATTTATCTGCCACCATAAAATTGTGGCTTAAAAATCCATACAAATCTAACACCATTGCCTTTTTCAAATCAGTTTCCGATTGAAACTTATTAAGTATCAACTGCAATTTATCTTTAAACCTGTCAAAGTATGGCTTTTCTACAAGCATTTCCGAGATTTCGTTTTTCGAAAAAACACCTATCAGGTTTGAGTATCCGTAAATAAAATCTTTTTCATTTAAAAAGCCGTTAAACCTCTCCTGCTTTTTCTTAAAGAAATTAACCCTCGAAAAAAATAAATTAATCACTGACCGGCCAAGGGCAAATAGCTTCCTGAACTTTAACATACGATACCTGGGATAGCCCCCAAATATCTCATCAGCGCCCATGCCGCTTAATATAACTGTATAACCTAATTGTTTTGTTTCGTGCGATAGCTGCTGGGAAGATATAAAGGTAAAATCAGCAATCGGTTCCTCTGTAGCTTTGCTTAAATGCCCTACAAATTGAAGAAAGTCGTCCCCATTCATTACTTCATTTTCTGATAAAGTAATTGCTTTCAGGTTAGCCCCAAACATGGCGGCAATTTTGGTGGCATATTCAAAATCGCTTGTCATCCCTGCCTCCTTGTATTCGGCTGCCGATGCTTGCACTACAAACGCATTCGTTTCATTACGCAGCTCGCTTAAAATGATGCTGGAATCAATACCTCCGCTAAAAAATATGCCCACTGGCACATCGCTCACTGTTTGTTCGTGAACGGATGCTTTAACAGCGGGTTCTGCATCGGCAATATTAACCGGCTTTTTAGAGGGTTGCCAGTAAATAACTTCTTCGTAAGCTACCTTTTCGGCATTGCTTATATCAAGCACGCAATAAGCCCCCGGCCTTATTTTTTTTATTTCTTTAAAGCCGGTATCAGGTTCGTACAAAAAGCCGCTCAAAAGAAATTCGGTGATCTGCTCTTTATCTAATTCCTTTTTTACGCCCTTTATTTTCTCCAACCCTTTTATTTCGGAAGCAAAGGCAAATAAACCTTTGTCATGATAAAAATAGATGGGTTTAATACCCAACTGGTCCCTTGCTATAAATACTTTTTTATTTTTGGCGTCGAGGATGCAAAATGCAAAAATGCCATTGAGTTGGTTTAGCATAGCCGGGCCATACTCAATGTACATATTTAACAAAACTTCAGTATCGCTGCTGCTTTGAAAAATGTAGCCCTTTTCAATAAGACCCTGCTTTAATTTTTCATAATTATAGATTTCTCCATTAAAAATAATGGAGAAATCTTTTGATTGAAGGTGCAATGGCTGGTTAGCTGCAGCAGAGAGATCAATTATACTTAGCCGTAAATGCCCTAAGCCAACATTAAGGTTATTATATTTATAATGATATTGCCCCTGCGCATCCGGGCCGCGATGAGCCATGGCAACTAAGCTATCCCCTAAATCGAGCTCATTAAATGAAACATACCCAGCTATACCACACATAAATATAAAATAGCCTTATTGCGTATATTCATTTTTGCTACCCATATCCTCTTTCATCGAAGGGGTACTTGTTGCATATGGTTTTGTTGCTATACAGCCTATTGAGTTTGAGCCAAATCTAAAGCCTGTTTTGCAACTTTCTATATAGGGGTTTAACACTTTATTTGATACGCAACCCACTTTGCTATCGGGATTATCAAAGAAAAAAGAAACACCGCAGCCTTCGGTAGCTATATGGTCAACTACGTTGCCGTTACCATTTATATACATCCCAACATCACATTGGCCTACCCTGCCGCCAACCCACATATTGGTATTAGGGCACCTGCTCGGGGTACTCTGGTCATAAGTAAATTTCCAACCATACTGGCCTGCGCTACCTGCTTGCCTGGATCCTTGAACAAAGCAATTTTCGAACAAGTTATAATAACTTCCAGACCCACCAACATCACCCCATAATTGAACGCCGATCTCATTGTCTGCCTTTAATGATATGCCACAATTTTTTAAACTTGAAGACGAGCACTGCCACCTGATGCCAATGGCCCCGGGGCTTGAAATGTTTATTGAGAGGTCGGATATGGTATTTCTAACAGGGAAAAATTTACCGCCTATGCGTTGAAAGTCGATTGCAGCATCGGTACCCGTGTAGTTTATAGTACACATGTTACCATAAATTATTTCGGCGTTATATTTAAGGTATACAGTTCTGGAAATTGTAAACGTCTTCCCGGCAGGCAGATTAATTACGCCCCCCTTATCTAATAATGCCTGTAATACTACTGCATCATCAGCCTGGGCACTTTTTAAAGATTTTGATGGGGCTTTCAATAACTTGTGATGGGCGCTTGAGCTTATGGTAGCAAATGCTATTACACTCAATATTAAAAATATTTTTTTCATAGTTCTGTTCTTTATTAATTCTATTTATAAATGGTTATTCAAACCCAAAATAACTCATTAAATTTTACTAATCAAAATGCAACTTGACCAGGCTGAGGTTGCTGAACCAACACCCTATTCCTTCGTTTTAGTATCGCGGCTTTTCGTTGCTTTTTTTGATTGGAAATCAAAACGCCCAATACAATTGGAAGGATTGGGGTTACAAAAAGTGCATAAGCAAAAAACGATTCCATAAAAATAAAAATAGAAACGCCCAATGCTATCAGGTAATCACTATCAGATAACAGCACTTTATTTGATTTGAAAAAAATGGACATAATGAAATAATACACAAACAGCGTAAAGAAAATCCCGTATTTCGATAAAAATCCAATAGGCGAAAAGTGAGCGTTTGCAGTTTCTACGCTATCTTTTCCTCCTGTATCAACATCATAAGTAAAACCTAACCCTTTGCCCAGGAAATAGTCCTGGGGTTTCATTTGATTTATGATAGTTTCAAATTCATTAAACCTTCCGGCGCTAATCCTATCAAGATTTTCTTTATCAGTACCCTTTCCCGAATATGAATCGAAAGTAGCAGTCAATCGCCTGATTGCTATATTATCTGAATTTTTAATAAAAACGGGTATCAGTATGGCCGATGCAATACCCAAAATAATAATATACTTAAAAAGGTCCTTTCGGCGAAAGACAGAAATGTACAGCACAAAAGTAATTACGGCGCTAAATAGCTGCGCCCGCTTACCATAAAGTAAAATAATGATAAATGACGCCAAAAGCATTAAACTACTGGAAAGCATATAATTTGAAAATGGTAGTTCCATGGGCGGGAAGATGGCGAGCCTTGTTGTCCCGGTTGAATTAAATATGAAATAGGTTACGGGCAATAGCGCCAGGCTCCCCCAAAACGAAAACCGCGTATAAAACCTGATGTAATCTTTAAAGCTTGTATAGTCCCAATACCTCGCAAATACAAATACTTTCGCGAAGAAAAAAAACGGGGTGGTAAAGTCGGTAACAAACCTTCGTGATACTTCATTATTCAATAAGCCAACTATAGTACTCACAAATAACAGGCACAGCAATATGGTAATTTGCTTGGTAAGTGTGTATTTGAACCCCAGCGCTATTATCATAAAATCAAGGATAGCACTTATGATAAGGAATTCTAACACATATGAATCCTGGTAAACTGTACGCGAGATTGACGCCAATATCCCAAACAGTGAAAAAATTGGTAAAAAAATTAAATAATATTTTATAAAACGATTCATATACTTACCCGGTAACCTTTAACAAACATTTTTATACAATCCCCGCAAATTTAAACACCTCCTGCATTTTATTTTTTTATTTTTTGTATCGACGAAGCTAACAGACCTGAAACTAATAAATGACCTTCGGCATTAAGGTGATAGCCATCCTCAAGCGTAAGATTATCAATATTATGGTTACTGAGACCTATTAATTGAACATTCGGAAAATTTTTTGCGCAGACATCAATTATTGAGTTATACTGATCAATAGCTTTTGAAACGGCCGGATTTGAAGAGATATATTTAGTGCTTGCCGGCAATATTTTTATATATAAAATGGCTGTATCTTTATATTTATTAAACAATTGTAGCAAATTATTTTCAAATTTCCTTAGCGAAACATATGCCCTGGTTTGGCTTTGCGTTCTTCTCTTCTTGAAAAAGGCTATTATTTTTTTAGATACTGGTTGTGGCATCACAGAAATCATCTTGTTTTCAAGCTTGCTGAAAAGCCTCGGCGCACAGTCAACTACGCCTATCTGAACTACCAGAATATCATTATCCGATAACAGCGAATGCGACAATTTTTTAAACCTGTTACTGGTGCTCGAACCCATAGAAAGGTTATTTACCTTGTATCCGGGCAATTTTTCCCCTAAAAGCACCGGCCATCGCTGTTCATTGCTTAAAGAATCAGGCCTGTTGAATGCCAGTGAATCGCCAACGATAACTATGTTATTCATTTATATACTTAACTAAATTTTCATTAAAACTAAATATACCTTTATTCTCAAAACGTTTAAACATTTCTTCTTTCCTGAACTCCGTATATTCGGGTGCTATTGCCGGGAAGTTGATTACCAATTCTTTTAGTTCCTGCGGTGTATAAGCAATCCCTTTGTATCCTGTTTCCGTAATATTGGCGATAGAGCTGCGGGCTATCTGGCTAAAGGCACAATAAATGGTAGGTATCCCGTAGTTGAGTAAATAATGCTCGACGGCTGAAAATTTCACGATAGCCAGGTCTGCCTGTTCAACAACTTTATTCAGTGAGTCTGTGCCCGAAAATATCTTAATATCATTAGTGTAGTCTGAAAATTTTTCGGGTTTTTCCCTCGGGTGCTGCTTAACAAGTATCTCAAGCGGCCTTGTCTGTTTTATTTCCCGCAGGCAATCTAAAATAACAAAATCGTTTTCTTCATCTATCACCGGCTGAGAAAAAACAACAACGCTAAGCTTTTCAGCTATGCTCTTCCTTACCTTAACAGCCTGCGATTCATTAAAAGTCAGATTGCCCCAATAAGCGCATTTTGAAGCAAGGTATGGGTGGTTTTGTTTAAATTCATCCATAACCCGCACCTGGTTAAACAACACTTTATCGCAAAAAAAGTATTGCGGCAAAGCTGCGGTATTCATCGCCACCGATATAAGCTGAATTGTTTTTATATTATATTTCGATCCAAGCTTAGCAATAAAGTAGGTGTATTGCGTATAAATTTCGCAGGTTATCAGCGCCTTTGGTAAATTATTCCGGGCCTTTTCCTGTCTTACAAGCACTTCCAGGTTTGCCACATATACATGAGTTTCCAGGTAATGAATTATCATTTCGGTTACCGAACTGGAGTATGAAGCACCATACTTCTTATCCAAAGATTTAAGTTTTCGCTTATAAAAGAGTTTATACTTTAATAGAATCAATAATACCTGCCAGGCGCTGCCGATAAAAGTAAAAATGGACGACTTATCGGTGCTATTTATAAAATCATCTTCGGACAAATTATAATTAGATAAAAAGCCTGCATTTTTACCTATCGTTCTTAACCCGTCGGATATGTATAGCTCCGATTGATCTCTAAACTCCTTTACATAATCAACGACATATTGCGAATGGGCCACACCTCTTGAAAGAAAGATCACCGGCTCTGCACGCCTGTCTTTTTTTAAGGAGAATGTAACGGCTTTTAAACATTGCCAGGCTTGCAATAACACTTTTAACAACAGCAATACATAACGCCTTACAAAAATCCGCTTGCGCAGCTTAAGCTTAGAATGTTCTTTTACGACAGTTATTTTTATAGCAGGATATTGGCTTTTTACAAAATTGTATAAGGCGAGGCTTACAAAGTCATAAGGTTCATAACTTAAGGGTTTGGTCACCTCTCCTTCTGCCTCGTAAAAAGGCAAATAAAAATCCTGGCGCAATATTTCGGTAAAAACTATCTCGTCAACCGGGTATTCGTTGATTAAACTATTCAGCGAGCGCCGCCAGTTTTCAAGTGCTATCATCACAAAATACAGGGATGTTTTGCTTGAAATGAAAATATCCTGCAGGTACTTTGGGAGCAAGGATTTGTATTCCTCAAAAATTAATTCCGCTGATCGTAAAAATTCGGGGTCATTAATAAGGACATTTTCGGTTAACATGTGGGCGTTGCCATATTTTTCGGAAAGGGATTTAAATTTCGACAGGATTGTATAATCTGATTTTGGCAAATCAGGCACAATGTTCTCGTTGAATACAATAAATATCTTCATGCTATAAAATAATTATGCAGCCAATATTTGCTGTATATCCGAACATTAACATTATGATAGAATAGTTGAATATATATTTTTGGTATTTACAATATGCCCTTCAATATCCAAAAGTTTTTTATCATCTCCATTTAAAAAAGCTTCTACTTGTTTATATATGCCCGGCTTAAACGCGGTATCAAGCGCATTATCAAATTCGTGCGGGGTTGTTTGAACACTGCCTTTAAGCTGCACGTTAATACCTTCCAGGGGTTTTAAATAAATCCTGCGTTTGCTTGTCAGTAGTTCCAGTGCCCAGCGTCCAGCGCTTTCCCAATTAGACAGGTAGGAAAACAAAACCCCTTTTTCCGTAATACCTGCACCTGCAAAATTGGTTTTACTATGCCAGGTTAAACTCCCGGCTTTTGAATAACAGCTCATTTCCGCCGGGCTGCCGGCTAAATAAAAAGCAAGATCAACCACGTGTGTTGAATTGGCAAAAAACCAGTTCTCCTTTATTCCCGGAGCTTTTTTTAATGGTTCAATAACGTGCGCCCATTCGGTAAACTCAAACAACATGCTTTGTAACCCGCCGTCCTCTTCTATCATTTTTTCGGCCTCTATAACCGATGAATAAAACCGCCTGTTATAGGCCACAAATACTTTATGGTTATAGGGTTTTAAATTCTCTTCGTTAGCCAGCAATTCTTCAACGCTTATGGCGGCAGGTTTCTCCACCAAAATTTTGTCGGCGCCTGCTTCAAGCAGTTTTAGCATATTGTGCATCAGGCCTTCGGTATTAGTAGCTAAAAATGCCACGGTATTTGGGGCCAGTTGATTATTCGCAAGATAACCATCAACACCCCCGATTACCGGCTTAACCCTTGTTTCTTTTTCAAAATTATCAGCCGAAGCCTGGCCGCGCCCAATATTTACAAACGGGATATCCATGGCCTGCAAAACTTTTGCATAGGCAACGGCCATAGGGCCTGATCCGACTAAAAGTACACTTGGCTTCATTATGTTATCGGACAAATTTTAGTTTCACCTTCTATTATATCATTATATTTTTTCAACAGGGCATCAATAAATGGCACGTGAGATGCACATGCTTCGTCATAGGTTGGCAGTAAACATGATCCTTTTGAGAAAAGATCATCCGCCAGCCTCGCTGTTAACGAACTTTGGTATTCAACTTTCAAAGGTTGTTTATTATCAGCTGTTTCCGAACCTATTTTCTGATAAAATAACGAGGCATTGGCTGCTTCTTCTATATGCCAGCTTTCATCAGCGGTGCTTATTAATACGCTCAAAAGTTTTGATTCACCTTTGAATGATGAAACTGAAAAAAATGACCCGTTTTCCAGTGTGCCTTTTATTGTACCCGTAAATTCCATGTACCCGGGGCGTTTGCTTTCAATTAATTCATCGTCAATCCAATCGGAGCTTATATTCTTTACAGTTGATCCGCCTAAATAAGTGCAAAGATCAATAAAGTGCAGCCCATTACAGCCCAGGCCCCAGTTTGCACCAATAACATGCATTTTTATTGCCCCCTTGCCAGTAAGTTGCCGTTTAATTTCCTGATAGTGGCCAAACATCCGCCTTGCGTGATTTACCCATGTGGGTACTGAACTTTGTTTGATAATTTCAGACACCTCATTATAGGATGCCAGATCCTGGAACAACACTTTTTCAAGAATGAGATACGCGACCTTAAACTCTGCGAGCAATTTGGTTACTATTTGTTTTCGCACATTGGCGCCTGTAGCAACGATCACCAGGTCAAAAGAAGACGGCAGACCTTCCCAACCGGTTACATAATGAACAACATGCTCACCCGGAACTTCATTGGCACGACTTTTAGCTATCTCCAATGATTGCTCCGAAGGATCGAGTACATACACCTGCTGGCCTGTCTTCGCGTTAAGCAAGCCTTGTAAATGCCTGCTCCCTAATTGTCCCGCTCCTATTATCAAATTAGTTTTCATTTTTATTGATTATTTACAAGGCATTCTCGGTTATCAATTTATCTTTTGCCGAGGCCACAAAAAAATTGGCCCGGTTAAATAACAAGTAAAGCCCATTTGCGATCAGGATCATAGAAAACTGGAGTATCAATGTTATGATCACTATTTGTTCAGTTTTTAAGCCTGAGAACTTGTAAAGTACAAGCAGAACTAAACCTGTTACCAGGATCACCATAAACCACCATTTTAAAAAATTAACTTCCCTGTTAAGCGCAATCGATATGGTGCCCGCTATACTTATACCTAAAATGTTGATCTTTAATAAAAACTGGTAAGCTAAAAAATGCGTCAGTGCTTTATATGCCGGGAAATATTTCAGAATAGCGATATTTAACAATGGGCTCACCATAACCAGCAATACCGATATCAGCAAAATAAAGCCTGCGCCGTACTTTAATATCTGCATCCTGTAAACCGAGCTCAGGCTTGCCCGCTTTAATAATATAGGCGAGTAGTAAAACAAAACGGTTACAAAAAACAGGTAAATGGTGCTGGCAATATTATCGGCCAGTTGGTAGTTGCCCTTTAAAGGTTTATTGTCCGAAAAAAAGTTCAGCAAAAACCTGTCATAAGTTAAAAAGTAGGTACTAACTATCCCCATCAGCGTCATTTTTATGCCCGATTTTATTTGAGGCTTTATGGTACTCGCAATATGCCGGAGATCTTCTTTATTAAACTTCAGCCGCAGCATTTTCAGTATGGGATAAGCCTGCACCCCATTGATAAAATTTGAGACAAACAACGATAACAGCCAGTATAAAAAAAACTGTTTTATGTCGGTGGCTAAAAAAAACACACAAACGAAATAAATGACAGAGAAAACCAGGTTGGATATATTGATACCAAGTATCTTATCCTCTAACCGTAACAGGGTTTGAAAAATACTTTGAAAATATATCATGGATGATATTACCGACACCACCCATAATTGGCCGGGCAAAATTATGATGCCGGTTAAAAAAGCGATGAACGAAATTAAACAAATGTAATAAAGCGTGTTCTTAACATAGGTTTGTTTAACCTCAAAACCACTATCCACAACATAGGCCTTTATCAGCGCCTGGTTTAAGCCCATCATCAGGTATTGTGAGTAGGTTAAAAATATGAACCCAGGGATTGTTTTGCTGTATTCTGCCGGTCCTACTTTTTTAGCAATAACAATATAGGAAAGCGCAATTATCCCGTACTCAAGATACCGTAACGCCGAAAAAAGCAAAGATTTTCTGATATGTCCCATCTTTAGCTGATAAAAAAAGATGAAAAATATGTAGTTAGTTCGTTATTATTAATTGCGTTACTCTTTGGGTGCATAGGCAGTTCTGTGTCGATTATTTAATTTTTATTTGCTAATTAAAAATGGTCTTAAAAGGCTAAAATATACTCGGCAATAATCCAATCCATCATCGTATCAATATCTACGCTCCGCTCTGCCGGCATTACCATTTTTTTAATATTACTTAAACCATGCAAGCCTGATTTTTTTAAGGAAGAAACCTTCACAAGGTACATGGAGCCATTGTAAGCAAACACCGGCGGGCACTCTTGTCGTGTACTAAAATCCGCCTTTTTGCTTTTTTGAAGGTACCCTTCGGGGTTTTCTTCAAACATACTAAAGTAAGGGTTTTCCTTTACGTTTTTAACCGATACAGCCATCTCGCAGTCGTCGGTAAACTGTTCTTTTAACCTGTCGAAGTCCTCCATTGTCCTGAACGGCGAGGTTGGTTGCAGTAAAAGCATCGCATCAAAAAATTCACCTTTCGCTTCATAACAATTCAGCGCATGCATAATTACATCGTTGGATGATGCACTGTCCGAAGCCAATTCTTCCGGCCTTTTAAAGGGAAGATCCAAACCATAATCAGCGGTTATTTTCAATACGTCATCGTCATTTGAAGAAATACAAATAACGTCATCTGCTCCCTTAACTGCCAAAGCAAATTCTATAGAATATGCTATTAATGGTTTACCGCCCAAAAGCTTCGTGTTTTTACCCGGCAACCCTTTTGATCCTGCCCTGGCCGGGATGATAATTAAAGTCCTCATAAAAAATTAATATGCTTTATATCTACCTGGGCCTTCATAAAATCCTGGTGCTTGCCTATATCTAACCAGTAGCCTAATATTGGATAGTGTACCAGGTTGCAGTTTTCTTCAAGTATTACCTTATCCATCAGGTCGGTAGCATTATAAAAAGTACCTTTTTCGCAATGTTTTTTTAATTCAAATTTCAATATATAAATGCCACCATTTGAATAGTAGGTATAAGTAGGTTTCTCTATAAATGATGCTACCTCCTTATCTTTTGTTTGCAAAACGGCATAAGGCACATCTACAATGTAAGGAATGCTGGCCAGCGCCATAGTTGCTTCTTCCTGCTTGTAGAAGTTATAAAACTCCTCGAAATCGATGTTTGTCAGCAAGTCCGAGTTCATCACAAGGATATCCTCCTGGTCTATTTTATCTATCAGTGAAATTGCACCTATTGTCCCCAACGGCTCATTTTCTTCGATATAGGAGATACGCACTTCTTTTGACGATCCATCGCCAAAATAGTCCATAATTTGTTCTTTCAGATACTTTACACTTATGTAAAACTCTGTGATGCCGTAAGCGATCAGGCGGTCGATGTTATGTTCAATAATGGGCTTATCGCCTATTTTCAACATTGGCTTTGGCACCTGGTCGGTAAAAGGTTTTAAGCGCTCGCCCCTGCCACCGGCCATAATTAATGCTGCCAGGGGCAAAACGGTTTTTGTTTTTTTTAAGTCGATGATCTGTAAAAGCTTAAAATCATCATCAACCAATGGCACTAAGGTAATGCCTGCTTTGCGGTAGGTTTTGATCAACTCAACACTATCAGCGCCTTCGGTAAGGTATTTAAACTTCGTATTCATGAACGCGCCCACGGGTTGGGAAATTTCGAGGCCGTTTAGCAGGCCCCTGCGGATATCACCGTCAGTAATGGAGCCCATCATCGTATCGTTTTCATCAATTACGAATATGGTCCGACTGGCATTTATAGATAATTCATCCAAAGCCTTAAGCGCTGCCCGCGCCGGCTTATCAATGTGAATTATGTGTTCCTCGTGCCTGATCATTTTATAAATAATTTGAAAACCTTAATACCCGTTATTTAAAAACTGATGTCATAAAATTCCTTTTTCAGCAAATTATCCAAAGGCGTACTTTTTATCACACCGATAATATCCTCGGATGCATTTTTACTGCCGTAAGGGTTTTCCACCTGTTTTAAACTTTCCCTGAATGATGAACTTAACGCTTTATCAATTGCATTTTTAATTTCAGCCAATTCCGGCCCGCAATCAATTACGCTTGCCGCTCTTATCCGGCCGCGCTGCCTGTCGCCGATATTTATGGTTGGAGTTTTAAATGATGGTACTTCAATAAGCCCGCTGGATGAATTGCCAACAACCACATCCATAAACTGTAAAGCCGATAGGTAGCGTAACTGTCCCAGCGATGTAAATGCTATTGATTTATCGCTATGCCCGGCAACGTACTTATCAATTAGCTGGTTAATTATCCTCCCGTCAGTATCGGCGTTTGCTTTTGTAAAAATAATAGCCGTATCCTTCAGTTCATCTATCGCGCCGAGCAATGCGGTAAATTGTTTTTCGGCCGTAGCATTTTCCAGTGTAACAGGATGAAATGTTACTAAAATATTCTGTTTATTAAGCTTAAATCCGATGCTTTCTTCAAAAGCTTCACGCGATAACAACTTTAACTTATTTATGTTTTCTATTCCAAGCGCGCCAACATTGTAAACCGTTCCCGGTTGTTCACCTAACTGGATGATCCTTTGCCTGTATTCTTCAGTAGAAGTAAAATGCAGGTGCGACATTTTGGTTATCGAATGCCGGATTGGCTCGTCAAAAGCCCCCTGTGTGGTTTCGCCGCCATGGCAATGCGCTATAGGTATACGGGCAACCATCGCCGCCGTTGCCGCCGCAAAAATCTCGAACCTGTCACCTAATAATAGCACAAGATCAGGGGTTAACTCCTGGTAGGCTTCCGCGAACCCGATCATCCCCAAACCCATGCTTTTTGATATTCCTGCGGGGCTATCTGAAGACAGTAGAATTTCTATTTTTTTGGTAATATGGAAGCCGTCCGCCTCAATTTGCCTATAGGTCAGGCCAAATTCTGGTGATAAGTGCATGCCGGTGACTAAAAGCTGTAGTTCTATTTCCGGGTCGTTTTGCAAGCCGTAAATTGTCCAGTACAACAGCCCATATTCGGCCCTTGTACCGGTAACTACACACACTTTCCTTTTTCCCATTATAACGAAATTATTTCATCACTTTTAAAGTCCCTTGCAGCGGTTTTTCCAATCACACCGTCCCAATTCATCGGGCTGATGCCGGTGCCGGGCCGTTTAACTGTTAAATTCTCCTCTGAAAAAACCTCACCTTTAACTATATCCCTGCCTGCAACAATACTTTTCCTTACAATTTCAATATTCTTTTTTTCGGACTCAGATGGTATTTTAAAGCCTTCGCCCAATGCCATGTCAATGTTCCTTATACTCTTTACCATCTCCTTTAACTCACCAGGCTCCAATGAGGCCGGATGATCGGGGCCTTCCATAGTGCGGTCAAGGGTAAAATGTTTTTCGATGATGGTAGCCCCCAACGCTACCGCGGCAACTGGTACTTCGATGCCCATGGTATGATCGGAGTAGCCGATCTCAATGCCCAGCTCCTCTTTTATATTCAGCATCGCTTTCAAATTCACATCCTTCATCGGGGTGGGGTATTCGGTATTGCAATGCAAAACGGTTATATTTTCTTTTTTTGCGCCTGCGGCTATTAATGCATTAACTGCATTTTTAACATCGTCCATGGTACACATCCCTGTCGACATGATCAATTGGGGGAATGCCTGTGCCATATGCCGCAAATAAGGAAGGTTGGTGATTTCGCCTGAAGGTATTTTACCGATAACCACACCCAGGCTTTTCAGGAAAACGATGCTATCCTGGTCAAATGGGGTTGATAAAAACTTAATGTCCACTTCTTTACAATGGCGTAAAATTTCATCATGCATGTGCTCGGTAAGTTCCAACTTTTTGAGCATGTTGTATTGCGAGTTATCTCCGTCGTTAAGGTTGGCCTTTTGATAATCGGCTTTCTGTACTGTTTTATTTACCAGTTTGTCTGCCTTAAAAGTTTGGAATTTAACATAATCGGCATCCGCTGCCTTTGCTGCATCTATCAATTTAAAAGCATTTTCAATGCTGCCATTATGGTTTACCCCGGCTTCTGCAATTATCAATGTCCTTTTCATAAGCCCATCCTTTTAACCGGTACACCTGCATAAGTGCCCGATTCCTCTATATTTTTTATTACCAAACTGCCTGCGCCAATAACAACGTTATCGGCTATGCTTATACCATTTATTATTACTGTACCACTACCAATAAAGCAATCATCTCCTAAATTAACATTTCCATTCAATATGGCACCGGTTGAAATATGATTGTTGCTGCCAACTTGGGCATCATGTTCAATAATGGATGCTGTATTTATGATATTATTTTCACCAATGTGCGCGCCGGCATTTACTAAGCAATTATGATGAATAATTGTACCTGCCCCAACAACTGCAAATTTAGACACTGTGGCTTTTGGCGAAATTATAGTAGCAATTTTGGCGTTCTTTAACTTCAAAGTACTGAATATCTTTTTACGAATTGCTGCGGATTTTATCTGCCCGACAGTAACTAAAAAATAATTATCTAAAGCTATTAATTTATCAATCTCCTCGTCAGTCCCGATAACAGGATAGTCTAATACCAACGGCCCTTTCCTAAAACTCTGATCTAATATACCCTTGATTTCCCAGGCACCTGTAGCCTCTATAACATCTATACAAGATTTACAGTGACCGCCGCCGCCTATCAGTATCAATGGTTTTTTAGTCATAAAAATCCTTTATTTTACTGATAACCTCGGCGATCTCCTCGTCAGTTATATTGGACGAGCATGGCAAGCTGAGGCATTGACTATATATCCTTCCAGCTACATCGCCCTCATTATAATAAATATCGCTTGAAAAAGCTGGCAGCTGATTCATAGGAACCCAAAACGGCCTTGTTTGTACACCGTGCCCATCCAGGTGTTTCAATAATTCTTTTGACCTGTCAAAAACTGCCGTGTAAAGCCAGCAATTAGGATCTGTGTTTTCTGTCACAACTTGCGGTTTAAAACCTATCACGTTTTTTAAACCCTCGTTATATAATTTGTTGATTTCTTTTTTTCGCGCTATGAAACCAGGCAATTGTTCCATTTGGGCAACGCCCATTGCTGCAAGTATATTTACCATGCGGTAGTTGTACCCTACCTCATCGTGATAATATTCTATACCCTCGGTTTTGGCTTGTGTGGTTAAATGTTTTGCTTTTTTGGCGAGGGCAAGGTCATTTGTCAGTATCATACCGCCGCCACCGGTGGTTATAATTTTGTTGCCGTTATAACTTAAACAGCCAAATATGCCAAATGATCCCGCAGGCTGGCCATTATAAGTTGAGCCCAATGATTCTGTGGCGTCTTCAACTACTTTAATGTGGTGTTTTTCTGCCAAAGGCACTAATTTACCCATATCAACCATGTTGCCCAAAACATGTACAGGGACAATTACAGGTATTTTACGGCCGGTAGCTTTATGATAACATGCGCCGTCCTTATCAATACATTCCTGCTCTAAAAATTTTTGAAGCAGATCAACATTCAGTTCCCAGGTATCCTCATAAACATCCATCAAAACTGCATCAGCGCCCATGTACTTTATCACATTGGCAGGGGCAACAAATGTTATGTTGGGTAAAATAACCAGGTCGCCTTGCTGTACACCGGCAAGTAATAAGCTTATATGCAGGGCCGAAGTACCGTTTGAAGTAGCTATGGCTTTCGCAACATTGCTAAACGAGGCAGAAACTTCCTCCATCTTATTTACATAACTGCCCACTGACGATACCCAATTGGTATCAAGGCAATCTTTTACATACTTCCATTCATTCCCGGAAAGATTGGGTACTGATAACGGTATCATATATTGTAAATATCGGCTTTATATTGTTTCAAATTTTCAGGATTCCTAAACCATGCGATTGTTTCGGCAAGGCCTTGAGCCAGATCATATTTCTGTACCCAGTTGGTATGTTTTTTTATCTTTTCGTTTGATCCGTATAAACGGAACACTTCCGATTTTTCAGGCCGTATCCTTTCCTTATCAGTAACGATAGTAGCCCTTGGGTTAATTTGCCTGATAAGTTCGTTAGCGAGGTCACCTACCGAAATTTCCGATTGTGTAGCAATATTGCAATCATGCCCTATCAACCCGTCAGATTTCGCGATCTCAACGAAGCCATTTGCGGTATCTTTAACATATAAAAGGTCGCGGGTTGGTATAACATCACCCAGCTTAATTTCTTCTTTACCGTTTAATAATTGTGTTATTATGGTAGGAATTACTGCACGGGCAGATTGCCTTGGGCCGAATGTATTAAATGGCCTCACTATGGTTAGCGGCAGGTTAAAGCTCCGGTAAAATGACTCCGCAATGCAATCAGCACCAATTTTTGATGCTGAATATGGCGACTGCGGCTGACGCGGGTGTTTTTCATCAATCGGTATATATTGGGCGGTGCCATATACTTCGGAAGTTGATGTAACCAAAACCCTTTCGATATTTAAATCTTTAGCAGCTTGCACAATATTTAACGTGCCTTTTACATTGGTATCGATATATGAATCGGGCGAATGATAACTGAACGGGATGGCAATAAGTGCAGCCAGGTGAAAAACAACATCAATATCTTTCATGGCGGTGCGCACTCCATTAGGATCCCGGATGTCACCTGTAAATACTTCTATTTTTGATAGTTGCCCCGGTGAAAATGAATCCATCCACCCCCAGCTATTAAACGAATTATAATAGGCGAAAGCCTTAACACGGCACCCTTCCTGCAGCAACTGTTCCACCAAATGACTGCCTATAAAACCATCGGCGCCGGTTACCAATACTCTTTTATTTAGTAATTCCATAACTCAACTATTATAACCTGGCATCAACAATACCCCTATTGATAAAGGCTTTGGTATCGAAAATTACTGCATTATTGCCATTTGTTAATTTATTATAATCAATTGTATTAAATTCATCGTGGGCAACTGCTAATATAATGGCATCATATGCGGTGTCTAAATTAGGCACCAGGTTTAAATTGTACTCTTCATGAACCTTTTCATTATCTGCCCAGGGGTCGTAAATATCAACGCTAATTCCAAACTGGTGCAATTCATGATAAATGTCAACTACTTTGGTATTACGGATATCGGGGCAATTTTCTTTAAAGGTTATACCTAATATTAATGCCTTGCAACCTGCTATTTTATGGCCTTTTTGTATAAGCAGCTTAACAACCTTATTGGCAACAAACAGCCCCATATTATCATTAACCCTTCTGCCGGATAGTATTACCTGGGGATGATAACCTAATGATTCCGCCTTATGTGCAAGGTAATAAGGATCAACACCTATACAATGGCCGCCTACTAAGCCGGGTTTATATTTCAAAAAGTTCCATTTGGTACCTGCCGCATCCAGTACATCGTTGGTATCGATGCCCATGCGGTCGAATATCAATGCTAACTCGTTAACAAAGGAAATATTAACATCGCGTTGTGCGTTTTCAATGGCTTTTGATGCTTCCGCAACTTTAATGCTTGGTGCTTTGTGTGTACCGGCAATTATAATAGAGCGGTACAGTTCATCAACCCTTTCCGCAATTTCAGGTGTCGAACCGCTGGTTACTTTTTTGATCTTTGTTAAAGTATTAACCTTATCGCCAGGGTTGATACGCTCGGGTGAATAACCCGCAAAAAAATCAACGTTGAATTTTAATCCCGATACTTTTTCAAGTACCGGTACGCAATCTTCTTCGGTACAACCAGGATATACAGTCGATTCATAGATCACAAGGTCACCCTTTTTTAAAACAGCACCCAACATTTCTGATGCTTTGATCAACGGGGTAAGGTCTGGTGCCTTAAACTGGTTAATAGGCGTTGGGACTGTTACGATAAAGGTATTATAATTACGCAGAGCCTCTTTATCAAAGGTAAAATCCAAACCAATGTTTTTTTCTCCTTTTTAAGCCTGATAACGCTTTCCAGGTCTTCCAGGTCGGCTTCCATGGTGCGGTCGGTGCCACCACTAAGCTCGTGAACACGTTCTTTATTAATATCAAAGCCGAGGACGTTATATTTTTTTGCAAACTCCACAGCAAGCGGTAACCCTACGTAACCCAACCCGATTACCGCAATATTAAATTGTTTAACGTCATTAAAGTCCATAATAATAAGATGTGTATAGGTAGATGATGGTTTATTATGAGAACTACGTTGTCATAAAGCTTTATTTTTTGCTCTTATTCTTGAATACTTTTTTGAAGAAAGATAACCTTTTAGGTTTATCTTCCTGGTAATAACCTCCGCCATAGCCATAACCGTAACCATAGCCATATCCGTAGCCATAACCGTAGCCATAACCGTAGCCATAACCCGATTTGTAATCGATCGCGTTGAATACTATATTTAAGTTCGGCAGTTTTTGGTTTTGATAAAAATCGTCAATTAAATAAATCTGGTTCTTTAACGTATAATTATGGCGTACAATAAACATGGTTGAATCTGCAAATTTGGATAAAATTTGCGCATCGGTAACCAGCCCCACAGGTGGCGCATCAATAAGTACGTAGTCAAAATCTTGCTGTAACTCTTTCACCAATGTTTCAATCCTCCCATTGGTAAGCAACTCTGCAGGATTAGGCGGCACAGGGCCGCAGGTAATTATCGAATAGTTCTCCAGCTGTGGTACAGGTTTAATAATGTCTTTATAAGACATTTTAGAAATTAGATAATTGGATATACCCTGTTCATTGGCAAGGCCTAATGCAACGTGTAATTTTGGCTTGCGTAAATCCAGCTCGAGAATGATTACTTTTTTTCCAGACATTGCAAGGCTGGCGCCAAGGTTTAACGAAACAAAGGATTTACCCTCGCCACTGACGCCTGAAGTAAACAGCAACACTTTATGTTCATGGCCTGCGCCCACAAACTGCAGGTTAGTACGTAGTGTTCTTATCTGTTCAGCTACTATCGACCGTGGTTTTTCCACTACAATAAGTGACTTAGTGTCGTCGGAATGCGCAATTTCAGCCAAAACCGGTGCATTGGTTATTTTTTCAATATCGGATCGTTTGGTGATCCGATTATTAAGCATGTGCCTTATATAAATGATAATTACCGGGAAAAATAAACCCAGCATAAAGA
>Ga0207052_10052_pt1 | contig 38041 bp, 49 predicted proteins | sample Alteio_BWMinCont_62_FD_153294 | JGI IMG/M metagenome (GOLD analysis project Ga0207052, IMG submission 153294) | Enriched cells from forest soil in Barre Woods Harvard Forest LTER site, Petersham, Massachusetts, United States -... | ecosystem: Environmental > Terrestrial > Soil > Temperate forest >...
AATTGTGGCACAAGGATCACCTCAAGACATTCAAAAAGTCAAAAAATCCCTCACGGGACAATATCTTTCAGGGAAATTAAAAATCCCTGTTCCCAGCCAACGTCAACGTTTTGATGCAACACGTTGCATTACGATTAAAGGCGCCAGCGGGCATAATTTACAACATATTACGGTTCAAATCCCATTGGGATTAATGACTTGTGTTACTGGGGTATCAGGCTCGGGTAAATCTACGTTGATAAACGATACACTTTATCCCATTGCTGCCCATTTATTGAATCGTGCTGGATTCACACAAAGTGCCGCTTATGAAAGTATTACGGGTTTAGAGTTATTAGATAAAGTCGTTGGCATTGATCAAAGTCCTATCGGCAGAACGCCGCGCTCGAATGCGGCGACTTATACGGGGTTATTTACCCATATACGCGATTTATTCGCCGGCACCAATGAGGCGCGTTCACGGGGATATCAAGTTGGCCGCTTTAGCTTTAATGTCAAAGGGGGGCGATGTGAAGCCTGCGAAGGCGATGGGTTAATCAAAGTAGAAATGCACTTTTTAGCCGATGTCTATGTGATGTGTGATGTCTGCAAAGGCAAACGCTATAATGACGAAACCCTTCAAATTCATTACAAAGGAAAAAATATTCACGAAGTTTTGGAAATGACCGTTGAAGATGCGCAGGATTTCTTTCACGCTATTCCTGCTATTTCACGTAAATTAAAAACCTTAATGGATGTAGGGTTAACTTATTTAAAACTGGGGCAAAGCGCCACGACACTTTCTGGCGGAGAAGCCCAACGTATTAAATTAGCCAAAGAATTATCGCGCCGAGATACTGGCAGCACGCTTTATATATTGGATGAACCTACAACCGGGTTACATTTTCATGATGTGCAACAATTGCTAGATGTATTATCGCATTTGCAAGCCGGTGGCAATACCATTTTAATTATTGAACATAATTTGGATGTGATTAAAGTGGCCGATTGGTTAATAGATTTAGGCCCAGAAGGGGGCGATAAAGGCGGGCGATTGGTGGCAATGGGAACCCCTGAAGACGTGGCAAAAGTAAAAGGATCTTATACTGGGCAATTTTTGGCGAAGATGTTAAAGGCGCAAAAAACCAAAGGAAAATAATTTTACTAAGCGACTTCATTCATATCAAAATCTGGAAATAGCAAAACTGCAGGATGTACCCGTAAGGCTTTGGCAAGGACGAGTGCCCTCTCTCGACCAATCTGGCGAGACCCATTTTCTAATGCAGAAATATTGGATTGCGAAATGCCACTTAGATCAGCCAAGTCATTTTGTGATAACGCTTGAAGTTCCCTTAACATTTTCAGGGCTTCACCAGGGGTCACATGAGTATGTACTCTGGCGCGAGCAAAATCTTTTCGATTAATCGTTTTCATCAAATAACCCTCTTAATATTTATGTGGATTAATATCAATAACATATATTTCAAAATGTTCAGCACAAGGCTTATAAATAACTCTCCATTTTAGATTAAGCCGCGATGATCGATACCCTTGCCACTCACCTTTCAAAGCTTCATCATGCAAGCTTTTAATTACTCTTAAACCCTGCAATCCCTCAAGTTCCACAATGCGCTTCCAAAGTTCATAACGCTTCATGATGTCTTTTGGGATCTTACTGATTGATTTTATTAATGATTTTTTTTCAAATACTACCCACATACTCAATAGTATATATATTCTATTAGGTATAGTCAAACACTTTAAAATAAGATTACCTACAACATTGTAAGCAGATCCGTTCCCTTACTTATGTCGTTTGTGGAAATCTGTGTACAAACTATATCCAGCTGAATAATTATCTAGTAAAAATATTAACAATAACGTCCTAAAACAATTACACAATATCAGGAGATCGGAAAATTACAAGAAAAAGAACAACAAGAAATAACGCGACGCGCATGGCAAAAAAGGTTTGGCGGGGGATCTGACAATAAATAGCTTTTAGTTTATCCTTAAATAGACAATGCGCGGCGGATTTCAGGCAGTGCTTTTATCGCCGCGGCTTTACCTGCTTCGTATAAATCTTCATTAGCGTGATCAGCAAACATACTATATTCATCAACAGCAGGATGGATCAAAATATCAGGCAAATTGGATTCTAATCTTGAAAGATGAAAATAAGAAATATGTAGGCTGCGATATCCTGCTTCATAAACATTATTCACTTTGCCATAATCCGGCGATCGTTTCATGTGGTGTATGCGCACAACTCAGGCATAATAATAAAATTAGTATAAAAACATTGAAAAATAGTATTTTAACGTAACGCATGAATATTATTGAAGAATTTGTTATTGATTGAAGTCTTAAATATTCTAACAGAATCATTGATTTTATCAAATTTCAGTACAGTATGATTTACAATTAAAAATCCCCACCCTGTAATAAGGTGAGGATTGCTGCACATCATTTTAATTCAAGGGAGGCGCTGAGGGCCGGAAACTCGTTCCAATGTGCTGTGTCGTCGACGATGAGGGATTGTAAGGTGGCGGATTATTGTATGCAGGTATAAACGTTTTAGCGATATGCTGCGTCGTCGAAGGGGGGGGATTATTCTTTGCAGGTATAAACGTTTTAGCGATATGTTGCGTCGTCGAAGGGGGGGGATTATTCTTCGCAGGTATAAAGGTTTTATTGATATGGTTCGTCGTTGAAGGTGGTGGATTATTGTTTGCAGGTATAAACGTTTTAGCGATATGCTGCGTCGTCGACGGCGGTGGATTATTATTGTTCACAGGTATAAAGGTTCTGTCAATATGCTGCGTTCTCGAAGAGGGCACATTATTGTGCCTAATGGAATGCACAGGTTGATGATGATATTGATTTTCATGAATCACAAGGGTTGGTCTTGGTTCAACGAAACTATAATCATGCTCAACTATCGGGGGATCTTGATCAATAAGAGGGCGTCTTGGCTCTAAAGCAGCAAAGCCACCGAACAGCAGCCCAAACCCTGCTCCCCATAGTAAAGACATCCCAAAACCTACTCCTACTGCTAATGGAGCCACAAATGCCACTATCCCAACAGCAAAACCAAATTTTATTGCGCTCATGATTGATTCCTTAATAGGCTGGAACGGTAACGTAATCTGTTCTTACATAGCTATCTACATTGTCTCCAATATACCTACCATAGCTATCATAAACAGGGGTAATGACTTCATAAGGAGTATTCACTGCCACTGTCTTATAAGGGTTCGAGGGCGCTGAGAGGATTGCTGCAACGACCAGAAGGCCAACACCTGCCGCGATGACATAACCTGCACCATTTGCAGCAGAAACAACCTCAATTTCATTCATTGTTAAATCGCGCATTATTTTTTTATCCTTATTTTAAAGATGATAATCTTGAAAGAGCCAAAGGTACTCAATGTTCTGTTGATTGACAACTAAAAATATAAGATTCTGGATAAAAGGTGAAAAAAAAACGACAAGTGGTATACCCTTCACAGATGAATAAAAAAAACCGAGACAAGCTCGGTTTTTTTATGTGAGAAAAACTTATTCGCTGGCAACAGCAAGTTCTTGACGCTCAACAAGCTCTACAAATGCCATGGGTGCGTTATCTCCTGCTCTAAAACCACATTTTAAAACACGTAGATAACCACCGGGGCGTTTAATATTACGGGGGCCAATATCATTGAACAATTTAGTGACGACTTCACGATCACGCAAGCGATTAAACGCTAATCGACGATTAGCAGGGGTATCTACTTTTGCTAACGTAATTAATCTCTCAACCACACCACGCAGACTTTTTGCTTTTGGCAAGGTGGTTTTAATTTGTTCATGGCGTAACATAGAAACCGCCATATTCTGAAACATTGCCTGACGATGACTGCTTGTTCTATTAAACTTTCTACCCGATTTACGATGACGCATAACACTTTCCTATAAGACTGCTACTAATTGGAACTACCATCTTTTTTATCTAAACCGGGGGGAGGCCAACCCTCTAACTTCATACCCAGCGATAAGCCCTTAGCAGCAAGAATATCTTTGATTTCGGTCAAAGATTTTTTACCAAGATTAGGGGTTTTTAAGAGTTCCATTTCAGTACGTTGAATTAAATCACCAATGTGAAAAATATTTTCCGCTTTTAAGCAATTCGCTGAACGAACCGTGAGCTCTAGCTCATCTACTGGTCGAAGCAGCATAGGATCAATACCTATTTCTTTTTTCAATTCAGTCGGTCTTTCTTGTCCCTTTAAGTCAACAAAAACAGAAAGTTGGTCTGCTAATATTGTTGCTGAACGTCGAATTGCTTCTTCTGGATCAATGGTGCCATTCGTTTCGATATCAATAATCAATTTATCGAGATCAGTACGACCTTCTACACGAGCACGTTCCACTGAATAAGTAACACGCTTTATAGGGCTAAATGAAGCATCTAATTTTAAATGCCCAATGGTAGCGCCTTCTGTGATTTCAGCCGACTTTCGAATAGTCACAGGTTCATACCCTCGACCACGCTCGACCGTTAAAAGCATTTTTAACTTACCGTGAGGTACCGTTATATTTGCTATCACATGATCAGGGTTGGCGACTTCGACACTAGGATCCAGTTGAATATCTCTGGCACAAACAGGGCCTACGCCAGATTTTTCTAACTGTAATTCCACTAGATCCTTTGTTTCACCTAACATTTTAAAGGCAACACCTTTAAGATTCAGGAGAATTTCAATAACGTCTTCTTGAACACCTTCTATTGTGGTGTATTCATGTAATACACCCTCGGTGACGACTTTAGTGACAGCACAACCTGTCAAACTCGAAAGCAAAATTCGACGTATCGAGTTGCCTAATGTATGACCAAACCCGCGTTCCAATGGCTCTAAGGTTACGCGTGCTTGATTGCGACCCTTGTCCAGAACAGTAATAGACCGAGGCTTTAAAAAATCTGCTACCGCACGTTGCATGCAACCTTCCTCCGATTGGAATTACTTTGAGTAGAGTTCTACTACTAATTGTTCATTAATATCTGAGGGTAACTCATCACGATCAGGTACCCGTTTTAATTCGCCTGAAAATTTCTTGGCGTCAACCTCAACCCATTCTACCCACCCTTTGTCTTCTGCTTGCTTTAACGAATCAATAATCCGAACTTGTTCCATTGCGCGTTCACGAACAGAAACGATATCACCAGGTTTAACAAAGAAAGAAGGGATATTGACTGCTTTACCATTGACCATCATCGCTTTATGAGTGACAAGCTGGCGGGCTTCTCTTCTCGTACAAGCAAACCCCATTCGATAAACAATATTATCTAAACGTGATTCTAGCATTTGTAAAAGTAACACACCCGTAGCGGCTTTTTTACGCGCAGCTTTCTGATATAAATTTCTAAATTGCTTTTCTAGTAGACAGTATTTATAACGAAGCGCTTGCTTTTCTATCAACATCAACCCATAGTTAGTTGGCCTTCTTTTTCTGCTAGGGCCATGTTGACCTGGAGGATTATTAATATCACATTTTGTTTCAAGCGCACGAGTTTTACTTTCTAAATCCTTGCCATACTGTCTGGATTTAACACAAGTAGGACCGATATATCTCGCCATGATAATTTACTCAACCTTTTATAAGTTATACACGTCGTTCTTTAGGGGCACGACAGCCATTGAAAGGAATACCTGTAACATCGTAAATAGCCGTTATTTGTACAAAATCACGAACGGCTCGAACAGAAGCATCTCGACCTGGTCCTGGTCCATAAATCCTAACTTCAGCATACTCTGCACCATACATTTCATGCGCTTTTTGCACCGCTTTAGCAGCAGCAACCTGACCTGCAAAAGGCGTGCTTTTACGAGAGCCGCGAAATCCGCAACCACCCGCTGTTGCCCAAGATAAAGTGTTACCTTTAACATCGGTAACCGTAATTAGGGTGTTATTAAACGATGCATAAACATGCACGATGATGTCAGATACGACTCTCTTCGTTTTTTTCTTCAAACGGCCTTGGCCTTTGCCACTTTTACCTGCCGTGCCACCAGACCCCGTTGTCCCAGTATCTGTACTCGTACCTTCTTCTTCAACAACTTGCGTGTTTTCAGCCATGTCTTAGTCCAATATAAATTGTATTCTGTTAATTAATTGCTTATTTGCTAATTCGATTACCACGAGGTCCCTTTCGCGTACGCGCATTGGTCCTCGTACGTTGCCCTCTGACAGGCAAACCAACGCGATGTCGTTTACCTCGATAGCATCCTATATCCCGTAAACGCTTAAGTCTCATAGAAACTTCACGTCTAAGATCCCCTTCGGTTATATACTGACTGACTGCATCTTGCAGGGAGCGAACTGAATCATCATTCAGATCTTTTACTTTCGTCGCACCGTTAATCCCTGTTATGCCACAAATTTTTTCTGCGCGTGAGATACCAATACCATATATGCTTCGCAAAGCGATACGAATATGCTTGTTAGGCTCTAACTGCACGTTTTGAATTCGAACCACTGTCGTCATTGAGACACTCCTAAATTACCCCTTGCGCGCGTAGACGCAACAGATTACAGCACATGAGTTAAAAAATCAATTGTCCTTCTACCCTTGACGCTGTTTATGGCGCGGGTCTAAATCACAAATAATGTATTTTTTTTTCTTTTTATCTCGTTCATTAGTTCTTGATACCACTTTACAGCCTTTACACATTTTCTTAATTGAGGCCCTAACTTTCATACAAACACCACACCCATAGACTAATTTAACCAAATAACCCAAAACCACCGGGACCACTACTTCCATCTCGACCCTTGAAGTTAGCTTTTCGCATTAATGATTCATATTGCTGAGACATCAAGTGAGCTTGAATTTGTGCAATAAAATCCATAATGACAACCACTATAATCAAAAGGGAAGTACCACCAAAGTAGAAAGGGACATTCCAACCTAAAACTAAAAACTCGGGCAAGACAGATACAGCGGTAATATATGCGGCCCCTACCAGGGTTAATCGCGTCATCACTTTATCAACATAAGAAGCAGTTTGCTCACCCGGACGGATGCCAGGAATAAAAGCACCCGAACGCTTTAAGTTATCTGCTGTCTCACGCGGATTAAAAACGAGAGCCGTATAAAAAAAACAGAAAAACACAATGCCACTACTAAATAAGAGTATATAAAGTGGGTGCCCTGGAGATAATGCCATCGAAATATCTGTCAAGAACGAAGATTTTGACTGACCAAACCATTGGGTAAGAGACGCAGGCAATAAAATCAAACTTGAGGCAAAAATGGGCGGAATCACACCAGACATATTGATTTTCAAGGGCAAGTGACTCTGCTGAGCAGCGTAAATTTTACGCCCTTGCTGCCTCTTAGCATAATTAACCGTAATACGTCTTTGACCACGCTCTACAAAAACAACAAATGCCGTCACGGCTAACAAAACAATCACTAAAAAAACTAAAGCGATAGGCTGCATTAACCCTTGTCTGACTTGTTCAAAGGTACCACCGATAGCTTTGGGTAATCCTGCTGCAATACCCGCAAAAATAATTAAAGAAATACCATTCCCAACGCCTCGTTCTGTGATTTTCTCGCCTAACCACATTAAAAACATGGTGCCTGTCACTAAAGAAACAACCGTGGTTAAATAAAATAATATGCCCGTATTAAACGCCGTACCCGCTCCTGCTAAAAACTTACTCATTCCTATAGCTTGAAAAGTCGCCAATAGCAATGTGCCCACGCGAGTATATTGTGCGATTTTACGACGACCCATTTCTCCTTCTTTTTTCAACTGCTCGAGTTGAGGAGAAACTACGGTCATTAACTGCATAATAATAGAAGCAGAAATATAAGGCATAATCCCCAACGCAAAAATGGATAAACGCTGCAGGGCACCCCCCGAGAAAACATTAGCCATCCCTAAAATGTTGCTTTGATTACTCGAGAAAATCTCAGCTAATCTAGTAGCATCAATACCAGGAACAGGAATATGTGCACCAATTCGGAATACAATCAAACCAAACAAGACGAATAATAATCGTTGCTTGAGCTCGGCTAGACCACTTAGTGCACTCCCCTTACTCAATGACTTTGCCCCCAACCTTTTCCACAACGGCTCTTGCGCCTGCGGTTAAAGCAACACCAGAAAAACTTAATGCATGTTTTAATTCTCCGCTTAAAATAACTTTAGCGTGCTTAACATTCGCATTAATTAATCCAGCTTCACGTAATGTCTGTAAATTTACTGTATCACCTTGAATTTTATTCAGATCACTTAAGCGAATTTCAACAGTATAAAGTGCTTTTCGAGAACGAAAACCTACTTTTGGCAATCGTCGTTGTAAAGGCATTTGGCCGCCCTCAAAACCTACTTTATGATAACCACCCGCGCGCGCTTTTTGCCCTTTATGGCCAAGTCCACAAGTTTTTCCTATGCCAGTTCCAGGACCGCGTCCTACACGTAGTTTAGTCTTTTTTGCGCCCGCTGCAGGCTTAATGGTATTGAGTCTCATGATGCTCATTTTATTTGTTCAACCTTCACCATATATGAAATACAATTGATCATGCCACGATTTTCAGGCGTATCTTGAACATGCACCGTATGATTGATTCTACGTAACCCCAAACCTCTCACATTAGCTAGATGATTTTCCGTTTTTTTGGCAAGACTCTTAATTAAAGTCACCGCTAAAGTTTTCGTCACTTTAGACATTTGTTTCTCCCAATACTTCTTCAACGGATTTCCCACGCTTATCTGCAATAGTTTGCGGAGAATGTGACGTTTTTAAAGCCTTCATCGTAGCACGTACCACATTAACAGGATTCGTTGAACCATAGCATTTTGCCAAGATATTATGAACTCCGGCCACTTCAAAGATAGCTCGCATCGCGCCACCTGCAATGATCCCTGTTCCTTCCGAGGCTGGCTTCATGAATACTTTTGAAGCGCCATGATTAGAAACCATAGAATGATGCAATGTACCTTCGACCATCGGTATATCAACCAAATTACGGCGGGCATTTTCCATTGCTTTTCGGATAGCCTCTGGCACTTCGCGTGCTTTTCCTCTGCCAATACCAACGCGGCCATGTCCATTACCTACAACGGTTAACGCAGCAAAGCCAAATAAACGACCTCCCTTCACCGTTTTGGAAGTTCGTGATACTTGAATCAATTTTTCTTCGTACTGACCTTCAGTAGCACGCTCGGCTGCACGTTCAGCTTTCTGACTATCTGTGCCTCGCCCTGCTGCTCGTTCGGGCTTTCCTTGATCTCGCTTTAATGTTGATTTCATAAGTTGCTGTCCTCTATACCGTTAAGCCGTGTTCACGGGCTGATTCAATCAACGCGGCAACTCGACCATGATATTTATAACCTGAACGATCAGAGGCAACTGCCTCCACACCAGCTTCTTTAGCTCTTTGGGCAATAAATTTGCCTACCAATTTGGCCATATCGGTCTTTGTTTCTTCAGCATTAGCGGCATCTTTAATCGCTTTCTCCAAGCTAGAGGCGCTAGCCAATATCTTACCACCCGTTGGGGCAATAATTTGCGCATAGATATTTCTTGCTGATCGATTAACACACAATCGCACGGTACCTTTTTCATGGCCCAAACGCTTAATGTGTTCTCGCGTACGACGCACTCTTTTATGGCGCGCATTGCGTGTTTTATTCATAGACTATTTCTTCTTCGTTTCTTTAATGATAATAACTTCATCTGCATAACGAATACCTTTGCCTTTATAGGGCTCTGGTTTACGCAGACCTCCACAGATACCTCTGATATCTGCCGCTACCTGTCCTACTGATTGTTTATCTATTCCAATAACTTCTATATCAGTGACAGTTGCTGATTTTAATTCAATACCTACAGGTGCAATATAAGAAACAGGATGCGAAAGACCCAGCGTTAAATTCAAAACATATCTTTTGTCTTTACCTTGACTGACTTGAGCACGATAACCCACGCCGACTAATTGCAGTTTTTTACTAAAACCTACCGTAACCCCTGTCAAATTATTATTCAGCAACGCTCTGATAGTGCCAGCAATAGCATCTGCATTCATCATTCCAGCATTCGCTGAAACTTGAATTTGTTTATCTTCTAATTTAACAGAAACCGTCTCATGAAGAGTGAGCTTCAGCTCGCCTTTTGCCCCTTTGATAGCAACTTCGTTACTATCAATTCGTACTTCCACACCAGCAGGCACTTGGATGGGTTTTCTTGCAACTCTTGATGACATGCTTTATACCCCTACACTACATAACACAGAATTTCACCACCCTGCCCATTCGCCACTGCCTGTCTTCCCGTCATCACACCTTTGGAAGTCGTTACAATAGCAATTCCTAATCGATCCATCACTTCCGGCATATCCTTTTTAGAAGTGTATTTTCTAAGTCCCGGTTTACTAACACGTTGTATCGATTCAATAACGGGCTTGTTATCAAAATATTTCAAAATAATCTTCAATGTAGGTTTACTATCTATTTCCTCTTGAAAATATTCAATAATATACCCTTCGTCTTTGAGAACATTCGCTATTGCTCGCTTCATTTTAGAGGCAGGCATTGACACATCTTTCAAACCAGCAGTTTGAGCGTTACGGATTCGAGTCATCATGTCTGCGATAGGATCTTGCATACTCATATTATTCCCCTTGTCGCTACCAGCTTGCCTTAACTAAACCAGGGACTTCTCCCGTCATCGCACGAATTCGCAACTCGTTACGACATAGACCAAATTTTCGATATACACCACGAGATCTCCCCGTGATCTTACAACGCTTAGTGCCACGAACAGCACTTGAATCACGCGGCATTTTCTCAAGTTTGGCAAGCACTTCAAATTTTTCAGTTATATCTAAATTCGGATCATTTAACTGCTTGCGTAATTCTTTACGCTTAAGCAAATTGTGTTGGTGCAATTTAGTTCGCTTTATCTCGCGGCGAATCATTCGCTTACTAGCCATTTGTTTTTACCTCAGCGGTTTTGATTTCACGAAAAGGAAAATTAAAGGCTTTTAATAATGCTAAGGCCTCTTCATCTGATTTTGCGCTAGTGGTAATGGTAATATCCAATCCACGAATGGTGTCTACCTGGTTATAATCAATCTCAGGAAAAGTAATTTGCTCTTTAATCCCTAAACTATAATTCCCCCGAGAATCGAAGGAACGTGGGTTTAAACCACGAAAGTCACGTACACGAGGTAAAGCTATGCTAATCAACCTATCTAGAAATTCATACATGCGTTCACCGCGCAAGGTGACTTTACAGCCAACTGGCCAGCCTTCGCGAATTTTAAAACCTGCAACAGATTTACGAGCAAGCGTGACAACCGCCATTTGACCTGCTATCTGCGTCATGTTGTCTTGAGCAGCTTTGACAACTTTTTTATCGTCAGAACCTACACCCATGTTAAGCGTAATTTTTTGTATTTTTGGAACTTGCATCGCATTTTCATAATTGAACTGCTTCTGAAGGGAAGGTATCACTTTATCTGAAAAATGCTTTTTCAATCTTGCTGTATTAGACTTGACTGTCTTTGCTGTCTTTGCTGTATTAGACATCGACCACCTCATTAGATGACCTAAAAAATCGAACTCTTTCACCATTCGCTAAGGATTTTATGCCAATTCGACTGGTTTTATTCATATGATCTACCAATGAAACCTTACAAGCAGGCAGGGGAAACTCGCGCGGAATAATACCGCCCGGCTGCTCTTTTTGTGGATTTGGTTTAACATGTTCTTTCTTAATGTTAACGCCCTCCACGACTACCCATATTCCTGTTCCAGATCTTCGAGCTTTTAGCAGTACCTTCAATACGGTACCGATTCGGCCTTTATCCTTCCCTGAAATTACTTTTACTTTGTCACCCTTTCGGATCTTACGCATGGTTGTATTCTCAATTGTTATAGCACTTCAGGTGCAAGTGAAATAATTTTCATAAAATTGTTTCTAAGCTCTCTTGTCACTGGGCCGAATATACGGGTCCCAATAGGTTGCTCTTGTGCGTTTAAAAGCACAGCAGCATTACCGTCAAAACGAATTAAGGACCCATCATCACGACGGACTCCTTTTCTTGTACGAACTACAACTGCAAATAACACATCACCCTTTTTTACTTTTCCACGAGGAATAGCCTCTTTGACGGTGACTCGAATAATATCACCTATCCCAGCATATCTTCGCTTAGAGCCTCCAAGGACTTTGATGCACATCACACGACGGGCACCACTGTTATCGGCCACGTCCAGAACTGTTTGTGTCTGAATCATGAAACTTTCCGCCTAAAATCAAAAGGTCGAATATTCTAACACTGTTATCGACTAATTTAAATGTACCAACTATTCTGATTTCTCTAAAACTTGGACTAATTGCCAAGATTTAGTTTTTGAAATCGGTCTAACTTGCTCAATTGAGACCAAATCACCTAAGTTGCTCTCATGCTTGGGATCATGAATATGAAACTTCGTTTTGCCTCTCATCACTTTTCCATAGCGCTCATGTCGACGAGTCCACTCTACCTCAACGGTGCGTGTAGCTTGCCTTTTGTCGCTAATTACTCGACCGATGAGAGTACGCGATACTTTCTCTACGATACTCATTCACTACTCTCCGTTATTCTCAAGTTCAGTCATGATAGTTTTGACACGGGCAATATCGCGACGCACTTGCTGCAATTGATGCGTACCCTGTAATTGACCGCTACCATGTTGCATTTTGAGTTTAAATTTTTTCTTTTCTAAATCTCTTAGCATACTCTTCAGTGTCGGCTTGTCTTGCTGGCGCAATTCATTTGTCTTCATTACATTATCTCTCGTTCAACAAACTCAGTTTTTACTGGCAGTTTCGCAGCAGCTAATTTAAAAGCTTCTCGGGCCTGCTCTTCGGTTACCCCTTGAATTTCATAAAGCACCCTGCCTGGTTGGATGAGCGACACCCAATACTCCACATTACCTTTACCAGAACCCATTCGCACCTCAAGTGGCTTCTGGGTAATAGGTTTGTCTGGAAAAATACGGATCCATATTTTCCCACCACGCTTTACATAACGGCTCATCGCACGTCTTGCTGCTTCAATTTGACGTGAGGTGATGCGACCACGACCGACGGCTTTTAATCCAAAATCACCGAAGCTGACATTTTGTCCTCTCGTAGCAAGGCCGCGATTTCGCCCCTTCATTTGTTTTCTATATTTGGTACGTTTAGGCTGTAACATAATGTCCTCTACTGCTGTTGCTCAGCTTGAACACCAAGATTATCTCCGGTTAAATCTTTATCAAAAACTTCACCTTTGAAAATCCAAACTTTTACGCCAATAATCCCATAAGTGGTTTTAGCGATGGCGGTAGCATAATCAATATCTGCCCTGAAAGTGTGCAAAGGCACTCTACCTTCTCGATATACTTCAGTCCGCGCAATTTCTGCGCCCCCTAATCGACCTGCAACACAAATTTTAACGCCTTTAGCGCCAAAACGGAGTGCATTACTGATCGCTCTTTTCATCGCACGGCGGAACATAACACGTCTCTCTAGCTGTTGTGCTACGCTTTCAGCTACAAGAAAGGCATCTAATTCAGGACGACGAATTTCTGCTATATTAATATGCACAGGCACACCCATTAAAGCAGAAACCTTTTGTCTTAAACTTTCGATATCCTCACCCTTCTTCCCAATCACAACACCAGGACGTGCCGTATGAATGGTGATTCGAGCATTTTTAGCCGGACGTTCAATTTGAATCCGACTGACAAAGGCATTTTGTAACTTCTTTCTCAAAAAATCACGTGTCTTTAAATCATTCAACAATAATTCAGAATAATGCTTTTTATTGGCGTACCACATTGAGCGATGCGTCTCAACGATGCCTAAGCGAATGCCTGTAGGATGAACTTTTTGACCCATTACGCCCTCTCTCTGCGTTCTTTATCAGACACCACAATTTTAATATGGCATCTTCGCTTTACGATACGATTGCCTCGCCCCTTCGCTCGTGCTTTGAAGCGCTTTAGTGAAGGCGCATCATCAACAAGAACAGTTGAAATTTTCAATTCATCTATATCAGCACCTTCATTGTGCTCCGCATTTGCTATAGCCGACTCTAGTAATTTTTTAAATAAACCAGCAGCCTTTTTACGAATAAAATTCAATTGGATAATGGCTTTTTCAACAGCCATCCCACGAATTTCATTCGCAACCAGCCGCGCTTTTTGCGGTGATAAACCTGCGTTTCTTAATATCGCTGAAGTTTCCATATACTACCCCTTCGATTGTGCTTTGGCCTGTGGCGCTTTAGCACCCCCGGTGGTCTTTTTATCGCCAGAATGATTACGAAATGTGCGCGTTGGAGCAAATTCGCCTAGCTTATGACCCACCATATTTTCGGTCACTAAAACAGGTACAAAAATTTTCCCGTTATGAACCATCAGGGTTGCTCCGACAAATTCAGGAAGAATAGTACTCCGACGAGACCAAGTCTGTACAACAATACGACCCCGTCCGCCTGCAGTTTGTCGAGTTTTAATTACTTTTTCCAGTAGTACAGGACTACAATATGGGCCTTTTTTTAATGAACGTGCCACCGATTAACCCCTTTCACTCTTCTTGTTACCACGTCGACGAACAATAAATCGAGTGGATATCTTACGACGATTTCGTGTTTTCTTCCCTTCTGGCTTACCATTTTTATTACAGGGAGGACGTCCACCAGAAGTACGACCTTCTCCGCCCCCTAATGGATGATCTACAGGATTCTTCGCGACGCCACGAACAGTCGGTCGAACTCCTCTCCATCGTTGTGCACCTGCTTTGCCGATAACCCGTAAATTATGTTCTGAGTTTCCGACTTCACCGATGACTGCACGACACTGGGCCAAAATTTTTCGCATTTCACCTGAACGCAATCGTAGCGTGGCATAAGCGCCTTCTCGCGCTAAGAGTTGCGCATAAGCACCTGCACTGCGTGCGAGCTGCGCACCTTTGCCTGGTCTTAATTCAATACAATGTACCGTTGCACCAATAGGGATATTTATAAAGGGTAAACAGTTTCCGGGATGAATAGGAACCTGCAATCCTGACTCAACAGTTGCTCCGACTACCAAGCCCTTGGGTGCGACGATATATCGTCTTTCTCCGTCAGCATAAAGTAGCAGCGCAATATTAGCACTACGATTAGGATCATACTCAATCCGCTCAACTCGAGCAGATATGCCATCTTTATTTCTTTTAAAATCGATTATTCTTAATCGACGCTTATGGCCGCCACCACGGTGATCTACTGTCACACGACCAATATCATTTCTACCATTAGTCCGATTCTTTTTATGCGTCAAACTTTTAACAGGACGCCCTTTATATAAACCTTCCGTTTTAATATTTATTTTAAAACGTTGACCTGGAGAGGTGGGCTTTAGTTCAATAATTGCCACGATACAACCCCTTTTACTCAAGCTCTGCAAAGTTGATTTGATGACCTGCCGCTAATTTAACGTAAGCCTTCTTTTTCTTTTTGGTACGACCTTCAATTTGTCCGAAAGTAACGAAAGCTCGCCCCTTTATCATAGTCCGTACTGATTCTACTTTGACGTCTGGAAAATATACTTCAACTGCTTTTTTAATATCTTTTTTGGTTGCATTGACATTAACCCAAAAAGCAACAGAATTTTCACGCTCCCCAGAACGGGTTGTTTTTTCCGAAGTTAAAGGTGCGACTAAAACATTTGCTAATGAATTTAATTTCATCGAAGCACCTCTTCCAGTTTTCTTAATGCATCAACGGTGATCAATACATGATCATACTTCAATAATTGCACAGGATTAATTCCACTTACTTCTTTCACAGCAACATGAGGCAAATTGCGAGCAGAAAGATAAAGATTATCTTCAAACTTGTTCACGACAATTAAAACACGGTCTAAATTCAATTCTTTTAATCTATCTAGCAGCGCTCTTGTCTTTGGCTCTGCCATCGTAAACTCATCAGCGACCCGTAAACGATCTTGGCGAATCAGCTCTGATAAAATAGAACACATTGCACCGCGATACATTTTTTTATTTACTTTTTGACTATGATCTCTAGGGACCGCAGCAAAAATTCTTCCCCCTTTACGCCAAAGCGGGCTTCGAATCGTCCCCGCTCTCGCTCTTCCTGTTCCTTTTTGTCGCCAAGGCTTCGCGCCACCGCCGCTAACTTCAGCGCGAGTTTTTTGCTGTTTCGTACCAGCACGCGCGCCTGCCATCATCGCAACAACGACTTGATGCACTAAGGCTTCGTTGAAGTCTCGCCCGAAGGCAGCTTCTGAAACTTCGATATTTTCTGTGCCATTATTGGTAATGGCTAAAGCAAGCTTCATTCTACCCTCCTTCTAGGCAGTCACAGCGTCTTGCGCTGTCACTTTGACCGTGCGGTTAACAATCACATTTGTACCAGGACATCCAGGGATTGCACCCCTAACCAGTAATAAGTGTCTGCTATTGTCGACACGCACCACTTCAATATTCTGTATTGTGCAACGCTTTGATCCCATCTGACCGGCCATTTTCTTGCCTTTAAATACACGACCTGGAGATTGGTTTTGTCCAATGGAACCAGGTGCACGATGTGAGCGAGAATTACCATGGGTAGCATCTTGCGTTCTAAAATTCCAGCGCTTTACCGCACCAGCAAATCCTTTCCCTTTAGAAGTCCCGATGACATCGACTCGTTCACCGACTTTAAAATGCTCAACGGTAATTTCATTTCCAACTGCAAAATCCTTTTCTTGGATTTCATCAAGACGGAATTCCCATAAACCTCTCCCAGCATCACAACCTGCTTTTGCAAAATGTCCTGCAGAGGGTTTATTGACACGAGAAGCACGGCGCAGGCCCGTTGTTACCTGAATCGCTGAATAACCTTCTTTGCCTTTAGTCTTAATTTGCGTGATTCGATTAGGCAATACCTCAATTACTGTCACGGGGACAGTGCTGCCCTTTTCCGTGAATAAACGGGTCATTCCTATTTTTTTACCGACCAAACCAATTGCCATTTTTTGCTCCGTATTTCTTAGCTTTAGCTTACTGCAATCCGCACGTCTACGCCCGCAGCAAGATCTAATTTCATTAAGGCATCTACTGTTTTATCAGTAGGGTCCAGAATAATCAGGAGTCGACCATGCGTACGAATTTCATATTGATCTCGCGCATTGCTATCAATATGCGGAGAAACTAAAATCGTATGTCGCTCTATATGTGTTGGCATTGGAACAGGACCACGCACTTGCGCACCTGTTCTCTTAGCTGTTTCAACAATTTCTTTCGCTGATTTGTCAATCAGCTTATGATCAAAGGCTTTTAAACGAATTCGTATTATTTGATTTTTCATGTCTATCCCCGCTGCTTACTCACCACTTGTTCTGCAATATTCGCTGGTGCCTCAGCATATTTCTTGAATTCCATCGTATAGGTTGCTCTACCCTGCGTCATTGAACGTAATTGGGTGGCATATCCAAACATTTCTGATAAGGGAACCAAAGCATTCACTGTTTTACCTGCTGGCGTATCATCCATACCCTGCAAAATTCCACGACGTCTGTTGAGGTCTCCCATGACGTCGCCCATATAATCTTCTGGGGTGACGACCTCTACACTCATAATCGGCTCTAAGAGTTTCGGTTTAGCCTTTAAAGCGCCTTCCTTAAATGCCATCGAACCCGCAATTTTGAAGGCCATTTCATTTGAATCTACCTCATGGAATGAACCATCAAAAAGGGCCGCTTTCACATCCACCACAGGATATCCAGCTAACACACCGTTTTGCATTTGTTCGATGATGCCTTTTTGCACAGCAGGAATATATTCTTTAGGAATCACCCCACCTTTAATTTCATCTACAAATTCAAACCCTGCGCCAGGCTCACGAGGTTCAAGACGGATCCAAACATGACCGTATTGACCACGACCACCAGACTGACGAATAAATTTACCTTCTTGCTCTACCGTTGCCGTAATCGACTCACGATAAGCAACCTGAGGATTACCCACATTGGCTTCAACAGAAAATTCCCGCTTCATGCGATCTACCAAAATTTCTAAATGAAGCTCGCCTTGACCCCCTAAAATAGTTTGCCCCGACTCTTCATCAGTAGAAACACGCATAGAGGGATCTTCTTTTGCCAAACGCCCTAGTGCGATACCCATCTTTTCTTGATCTGCTTTAGTCTTAGGCTCAATTGCAACAGAAATAACCGGCTCTGGAAAAGACATCTTTTCTAAAATAATGGGCTTATCCAAATCACAAAGTGTGTCACCTGTTGTCGTATGCTTTAACCCAACAACCGCAGCGATATCACCTGCTCGGACTTCTTTAATTTCTTCCCGAGAATTTGCGTGCATCTGTAGAATTCGACCAAAACGTTCTTTTTTATCTTTAATTGTATTTTGAACAGTCGTTCCTGATGTCAGCGTTCCAGAATAGACTCGAAAAAAGGTTAAAGTTCCGACATAAGGATCATTCAAAATTTTAAATGCTAATGCTGAAAAAGGCGCATTATCTTCGGGAGGACGCGAAATTTCTTTTTTAGTTTGTTCATCTTCGATCCCTTTGACCGGTGGCACATCAATCGGTGCAGGAAGATAATAAACTACCGCATCTAAAAGCGCCTGGACACCTTTATTTTTAAAGGCAGATCCACATAACACAGGCACAATCTCATTATTGATAGTTCGAGCTCTTAGACCTCGATGAATTTCCTCAATGGACAAATCCCCTGACTCCAAGTATTTTTCCATTAATTCTTCACTAGATTCTGCTGCGGCTTCTAACATATTTTCACGAAGTTCTTTGCATTGATCTAGCAAATCAGCAGGGATCTCACGCTCTTCAAATCGCATGCCTTCTGTTGCTTCATCCCAATAAATAGCCTTCATTTTAACGAGATCAACTACCCCTTCGAAATTATCTTCAGCACCAATATTGAGCTGCAGGGGAATAACATTCGCCCCTAAACGCTCGCGAAGTTGTTTTACAACCCGCATAAAATTTGCGCCTGCTCTATCCATTTTATTGATAAAAGCCATTCGAGGAACGTGATATTTATTTGCTTGACGCCAAACCGTTTCAGATTGAGGCTCTACTCCTCCGACACCACAGAACACAGCGCAAGCACCATCTAAAACTCGTAACGAACGTTCTACTTCAATCGTAAAATCAACGTGACCAGGCGTATCAATAATATTGATACGATGCTGATCCATATTTCCTGCCATACCTTTCCAGAAGCAGGTCGTTGCAGCAGAGGTAATCGTAATGCCACGTTCGCGTTCTTGCTCCATGTAGTCCATCACAGCAGCGCCATCATGCACTTCGCCAATTTTATGAGAAACGCCAGTATAAAATAAGATTCTTTCTGTCGTCGTTGTCTTGCCTGCATCGATGTGGGCCATGATGCCGATATTTCTAACCAAATTTAAAGGGATTGTACGAGGTGTCACGTGAACTCCTGGCCTTATTTTTTACCAACGGAAATGAGAGAATGCTTTATTTGCTTCAGCCATACGGTGCGTATCTTCTCTCTTTTTCACTGCACCACCTTTACCACGGCCACCGCCTTCTTCATCTGCTGCATCAAAAATTTCTGCGGCTAAACGTTGAATCATCCCTTTTTCACTTCTTTTGCGCGAAAACTCAACTATCCAGCGCATTGCTAATGCAACACTACGGGATGCCCTGACTTCGACGGGGATTTGATAAGTCGCGCCCCCCACTCTTCGAGATTTCACTTCTACTGTAGGACGCACATTTTCGAGCGCCCGCTTAAAGGTATCTACAGGATCTTTACTACCACGCTCCCGTACGATTGCGAAAGCCGCGTAGATGATTTTTTCAGCAATTGATTTTTTACCATCTCTCATCAGCTGGTTAATAAATCTAGCAACTATTTCACTTCCGAAGACAGGATCTGGCAGCGGATTACGTTTGGTAACAACTCTTCTTCTTGGCATATTCTAAATTCCTACTCTTTCCACCCTTTAAATAATAAGCTAAGCGGCTACCTTTGGTCTCTTTGTACCATACTTAGAACGGCCCTGCTTACGATTGTTAACACCAGAAGTATCCAAACTACCTCTGACGATATGGTAACGTACACCTGGCAAGTCCTTTACGCGGCCTCCCCGTATCAGCACAACGGAGTGCTCTTGTAAATTATGCCCCTCACCGCCGATATAGGCTGTCACTTCGTAGCCATTGGTTAGCTTTACGCGGCATACTTTCCGCAATGCGGAGTTCGGCTTTTTTGGCGTAACCGTATAAACACGGGTACAAACACCACGCCGCAGAGGGCATGACATTAGCGCTGGGCTCTTAGATTTCTTAATAACCGAATGACGTCCTTTACGGACTAGCTGATTCACCGTTGCCATGACTTGTGAGAGACTCCTCAATTTCTTATATAATAGGGACGAAAGCAATTCGCTCCTTTAAGCTATAGGAAGCGAATGCTAAAGTCATTTGAGCACTATGTCAAGCGCTCTAATCGTAGGGCTACCCGTAAATTACTATGTAGCCCATTTTTTTCTATTTTCTATGAGGTAGAAGAATTCAGCATCTCACTCAATGCATGCTCTACTTCACTCGCTGTTACTTTGTGACCTTCTTTAGAGGCCTTCAGCAAGGCTTGCTGACTTTGGCGACGCTGTAAATGACTCGCTAAGCCAGTTCCTGCAGGGATCAGACGGCCTACAATAACGTTTTCTTTCAGTCCGCGCAACTCATCTTTTTTACCACTCACTGCAGCTTCTGTCAGAACTCGAGTGGTTTCTTGGAAAGATGCTGCCGAAATAAAGGATTCCGTCGCCAAAGAAGCCTTGGTAATACCCAGTAATATCGGCTCTATCCGAGCTGATAGCTTATTCTGCGCGCTTAACTCTTTATTCACATCATTTACTCGGTAAACTTCAACTTGCTCACCTTTCAAGAAGCGTGAATCACCAGAATCGGCGATAATGGCTTTACGTAGCATTTGCTTCACAATCACTTCTATGTGCTTGTCATTAATGTTTACGCCTTGTAAGCGATAAACATCTTGTACTTCATTTACAATGTAGTTTGCTAATGCACCCATCCCCAAAAGCCGTAAAATATCGTGTGGATTAGGCGGGCCATCTGCTATCACTTCACCACGTTCTACAAATTCTCCTTCAAAGACACCAACATGTCGCCATTTTGGTATCAACTCTTCATGCACGTCTCCGCCTTCTTGCGGTGTAATCACAAGACGTCTTTTACCTTTAGTCTCTTTCCCAAAACTGATAATTCCTGAGATTTCAGCCAAAATAGCAGGTTCTTTCGGTTTACGCGCTTCAAACAGATCCGCTACACGTGGTAAACCACCCGTAATATCGCGTGTTTTAGAAGTCTCTTGCGGGATACGCGCTAACACATCACCCACTTTAATTTGTTGACCATCTTCTATATTAACGAGGGCATTAGCAGAGAGGAAATAATGTGCTGGTAAACTGGTCCCTGCCAAACAAAGATCTTCGCCATTTTCTCCAACCAGTTTCAACATAGGACGAAGTTCTTTACCAGAACTTGAACGATATTGCTTAGCATCAGAGATTACGATACTGGATAATCCAGTCATTTCATCGGTTTGTCGATGCATGGTCACGCCTTCGATCATATCGACGAAATTCACAACCCCTGCTACTTCCGTAATAATTGGGTGCGTATGTGGATCCCAAGTCGCAACAGTCTGACCACCTTGCACGTCATCACCTTCTCCCACCGTTAACACCGCACCATAAGGGAGTTTATAACGCTCACGATCTCGACCGTGCTCATCCATGACGGCTAATTCACCTGAACGAGAAACAGTCACAAAATTCCCCGCATCATTCTTAATAATTTTTATATTATGCAGTTTTATTCGGCCTTTTGATTTTACGATGACGCAATTTTCAGCAGTTGCTCGACTTGCTGCACCACCAATATGGAAGGTACGCATCGTGAGCTGTGTACCAGGCTCACCAATACTCTGCGCTGCAATAACGCCAACCGCTTCACCGATATTGACCAAGTGACCGCGCGCTAAATCTCGGCCATAGCACATTCCACAAACACCATGTCGTGATTCACAGGTAATGGGCGAGCGAACATAAACTTTGTCGACTGTATGTTCTTCGAGAATTTCTACCCATTGCTCATCTAACAACGTATTAGCGGGTGCCAAAACTTCTTCGGTACCCGGTTTGATCACATCCGCTGCTACCACACGGCCTAACACGCGCTCACGCAAGGGTTCAACAACATCCCCCCCCCTCAATATGCGGAATCATCGGCAAGCCTGCATGCGTACCACAATCCACTTCACTCACGACCACATCTTGCGCAACATCTACCAGTCGCCTCGTGAGATATCCTGAGTTTGCCGTCTTCAATGCGGTATCGGCCAACCCCTTACGCGCACCGTGCGTTGAGATAAAATATTGTAATACACTCAAACCTTCACGGAAATTTGCCGTAATAGGCGTTTCGATAATAGAACCATCTGGCTTTGCCATCAGGCCCCGCATTCCCGCCAACTGCCGGATCTGAGCAGGACTCCCTCTTGCGCCAGAATCTGCCATCATATAAACAGAGTTGAATGATTCTTGAGAAACTTCTTTTCCAGTGGCATCTATCACTTTTTCAGTTGATAACTGATCCATCATGGCTTTAGCAACTTGATCATTCGCGCGAGACCAAATATCGATGACTTTATTGTAACGTTCACCGTGTGTCACAAGACCTGAACCATATTGCGATTCAATTTCCTTGACTTCATCTTCTGCTCTTTGAACAATTCCATTTTTCGCATTCGGGATCACTAAATCATCGATACCAATAGAGCAACCAGAAATCATCGCGTAACGAAAACCAAAGTACATTAATTGATCGGCAAAAATAACCGTCTCTTTCAACCCAACTTGGCGGTAACATTGATTAATTAAGCGTGATATTGCTTTCTTCGTCAGCGTTTGATTCACCATAGAAAATGGCATGCCTTGTGGCAATAATTCTGATAACAACGCACGACCAACCGTTGACTCTGTTAATTTACACGCACCATCAATTAAGACGCGAACACGTATTTTGGCATGCAGATCAACGACTTTCGCAGAATAGGCACGATGTACTTCGCTGACATCAGCAAATACCATACCCTCGCCTTTGGCATTAATCTTTTCGCGAGTGACATAGTAGAGTCCCAGCACCACATCTTGAGAGGGCACAATAATAGGCTCACCATTCGCTGGTGATAACACATTATTGGTGGACATCATCAGTGCTCTTGCTTCAAGCTGCGCTTCAATCGTTAACGGTACGTGGACAGCCATTTGGTCACCGTCAAAGTCCGCGTTATAAGCCGCACAAACCAGAGGATGCAATTGGATGGCTTTCCCTTCAATCAATACGGGTTCAAAAGCCTGAATTCCCAAACGATGCAACGTTGGTGCACGATTCAGCAAAACAGGATGCTCTCGAATGACTTCTTCCAAAATATCCCAGACTTCTGGTCCTTCTCTTTCGACCATTTTCTTTGCTGCTTTGATGGTCGTTGCCAGGCCTCTCAGTTCTAGTTTGCTAAAAATAAAAGGTTTGAAAAGCTCTAGTGCCATTTTTTTAGGTAAACCACATTGATGCAAACGCAAAGTGGGTCCCACAACAATAACCGATCGTCCTGAATAATCGACTCGTTTACCTAATAGATTTTGACGAAAACGACCTTGCTTACCTTTGATCATATCCGCTAAGGATTTCAACGGTCGCTTGTTAGAGCCTGTGATAGCACGTCCTCGACGACCATTGTCTAACAGGGCATCCACCGCCTCTTGCAGCATACGTTTTTCGTTGCGCACGATAATATCAGGCGCATTGAGATCTAATAATCGTTTCAAACGATTATTTCGATTAATCACTCGCCGGTATAAATCATTCAAATCAGAGGTCGCAAATCGTCCGCCATCAAGCGGAACCAATGGACGTAAATCTGGCGGTAAAACAGGCAATACCGTCATGATCATCCACTCAGGTTTATTACCCGAATCCAAAAATGCTTCAATCAGTTTGAGGCGTTTTGCTAATTTTTTGCCTTTTGTCTCTGAATTCGTTGTTGGAATTTCTTCACGGATCTGTTCCGCGATGGTTTTTAAATCCAAACCCTTGAGTAATTCTTTGACTGCTTCTGCGCCCATTCTGGCATCAAATTCATCACCATATTGTTCTATGGCATCCAAATAGGCTTCTTCAGAGAGCAATTGACCTTTTTCAAGAGGCGTCATGCCAGGCTCAATCACGACATAGGCTTCAAAGTATAAAACGCGCTCAATATCCCTCAAGGTCATATCTAGCAATAAACCAATCCTGGAAGGCAATGACTTTAAAAACCAAATATGCGCAACTGGGCTTGCTAACTCAACGTGACCCATTCGCTCACGACGTACTTTTGCTAGGGTAACTTCGACTCCGCATTTTTCACAGATCACACCACGATGTTTAAGCCGTTTGTATTTACCACACAAACATTCATAATCTTTAACGGGTCCAAAAATTTTGGCACAAAATAATCCGTCTCTTTCCGGTTTAAAGGTTCTATAATTTATTGTCTCAGGCTTTTTCACCTCGCCATAAGACCAAGACTGAATGAGTTCTGGTGGTGCAAGCCCCACAATGACTCTATTAAAATCATGTACTTTAGCTTGCTGGCGTATGATAGAAAGTAAATCTCTCATTATGACTCCAACCGTTTAAGAATCGTGCTCTAATTCCATATTGATCCCTAAGGATCGGATTTCTTTGACTAAGACATTGAAGGACTCAGGCATACCTGGCTCCATGCGATGATCACCGTCAACAATATTTTTATACATCTTGGTACGTCCAGCGACATCGTCAGACTTCACCGTCAGCATTTCTTGCAACGTGTATGCTGCACCGTACGCTTCTAGTGCCCACACCTCCATTTCACCAAAACGCTGACCGCCGAATTGTGCCTTACCGCCTAGAGGTTGTTGTGTGACCAAGCTATAAGATCCAGTTGATCTGGCATGCATTTTATCATCGACAAGATGGTTCAATTTCAGCATGTACATGTAACCAACGGTAACAGGCCTATCAAATTTTTCTCCCGTACGACCATCTATCAAGCTTGTTTGACCGCTCTCTGGCAAATCTGCCATCTTCAAAAGCGCTTTAATTTCAGCTTCATTTGCACCATCAAATACAGGGGTCGCCATTGGAACGCCTGCGCGCAAATTGTTAGAAAGCTCCATTAACTCTTCATCTGAAAATTGTTTAAAGTTAATTTTATTTCCCACACTATAGACTTGCTGCAAGAATTTACGGATATCATCTGTCTTGCGTTTTTCATCGATCATTTTACCCACTTTGTGGCCCAATCCTTTTGCTGCCCAACCTAAGTGCGTTTCTAATACTTGACCAACGTTCATACGAGAAGGCACACCTAGAGGATTCAATACGATATCAACAGGGGTTCCATCTTCTAAATACGGCATATCTTCTACAGGAATGATAGTAGAAATCACCCCTTTATTTCCGTGACGTCCAGCCATTTTATCACCAGGCTGTACGCGTCGCTTAACGGCTAAATACACTTTGGCGATTTTTAGCACGCCCGGCGCTAAATCATCTCCCTGTTGTAATTTGGCACGTTTTTCGTCACGTCTTTTTTCAAAATCTTCTCGCAATTGATTAATCTGTACTTGGATAGCTTCCAGTTTTTTATTGGATTTATCATCACGCAGACTAATTTCAAACCATTTTTCTTGAGGCAATTTCTCAAGATAAGCCGAGGTAATTTTATCGCCCGTTTTCAGTCCAAGTGGACCACCTTCTGCGACTTTACCGACCAACATTTTTTCAGCACGCTGATAAATATCGCCTTCTCTTATTCTAAACTCATCTTCTAAATCTTTTTTGATACGTTCAAATTCCATTTTTTCAATCTGGAGCGCACGCGCATCTTTCTCTACCCCATCACGAGTGAATACCTGCACATCAATAACAGTACCATTCATCCCTGTAGGAACACGCAAAGAAGTATCTTTCACATCAGAGGCTTTTTCCCCGAATATCGCTCTTAGGAGTTTTTCTTCAGGTGTTAACTGAGTTTCACCTTTTGGTGTGACTTTACCGACTAAAATATCCCCAGATTCTACTTCAGCGCCAATATAAACAATACCGGACTCGTCTAATTTAGATAATGCGCTTTCTCCCACATTAGGAATATCGGAGGTAATTTCTTCAGGGCCTAACTTTGTATCACGTGCAACGCAAGTCAATTCCTCAATGTGAATGGTTGTGAATCGATCTTCTTGTACGACACGTTCTGAGATTAAAATAGAATCTTCAAAGTTATATCCATTCCAGGGCATGAAAGCGACTAATAGATTTTGACCCAATGCCAGCTCACCCATATCGGTAGAGGGGCCATCTGCTAACACATCGCCTTTTCTAATTTGATCGCCTTTTAGCACCAAAGGACGCTGGTTAATACAAGTATTTTGATTAGAACGGGTATATTTTGTCAGATTATAGATATCTACACCGGCTTCATTATCCTGTGTTTCATCATCTGCCACTCGAATGACAATACGCGCACCGTCAACGGAATCCACAATACCACTTCTTCTTGCAACGACGGTTACGCCAGAATCGGTCGCTACCGTACGTTCCATTCCTGTCCCAACTAAGGGTTTTTCAGATTTTAAAGTGGGAACAGCTTGCCGCTGCATGTTCGATCCCATCAATGCACGGTTAGCATCGTCATGTTCAAGAAAAGGGATTAATGATGCCGCTACAGACACAATTTGCTTTGGCGACACATCCATGTACTGAACACGCTCTTTCGTTGTGAAGGTAAATTCAAGCTTATGGCGACAAGGAACTAATTCATCCACAATTTCTAATTTTGCATTTAAAGACGCATTTGCCTGCGCAATAACATATTCACCTTCTTCAATCGCCGATAAATATTCGATTTGATCGGTAACCTTTCCATCAACCACTTTACGATAGGGGCTTTCTAAAAACCCATACTCATTCGTACGAGCATAAACGGAAAGTGAATTAATTAAACCAATATTCGGACCTTCCGGTGTTTCAATCGGACAGACTCGACCATAATGCGTATGGTGTACGTCTCTTACTTCAAAACCTGCTCTTTCGCGTGTTAATCCGCCTGGTCCTAAAGCAGAAACCCGTCTTTTGTGCGTCACCTCAGACAAGGGGTTATTTTGATCCATAAACTGTGATAATTGTGAAGAACCAAAAAATTCCTTAATGGCGGCAGAAACGGGTTTAGCGTTAATTAAGTCTTGTGGCATTAAACCGTCTGATTCAGCAACACTGAGCCGCTCTTTAACCGCACGCTCAACACGAACCAATCCAACTCGGAATTGATTCTCAGTCATTTCACCCACACTACGTACGCGTCGATTCCCTAAATGATCGATATCATCCACTTCACCACGACCATCACGAATGTCAATCAAGGTTCTTAGTACTGCAACGATGTCGTCTTTTGAGAGAACACCTGGCCCTTCAATTTCTTTACGCCCCACACGACGATTGAACTTCATTCTGCCAACAGACGAAAGATCATAGCGATCTTCAACAAAAAATAAATTTTCAAATAATGTTTCAGCGGCTTCCTTAGTAGGAGGCTCGCCTGGGCGCATCATGCGGTAGATCTCAACAAGGGCTTCTAATTGAGACTTAGTCGGATCGATACGCAAGGTATCAGAAACATAGGGTCCATGATCTAAATCATTGGTATACAGCGTTGTAAATTTCTTAACCTTAGCATTAATTAACGCTTCCAATACTTCTGAGGTAATTTCAGCATTCGCTGCTGCCACAACTTCCCCAGTTTCTTCATCGATAATATCCTCGCCGAGTGATTTACCAAATAAGTAATCTCGAGGGATTTTAAGCTGATTAACACTCCCCTCTTCCATTAACCGAATATGACGTGCCGTGATTCTTCGGCCTTCTTCAACGATGACATTCCCTTTACCATCTTTGATATCGAATAAAGCGGTCTCACCACGAAGACGAGTAGGAATAAGCGTCAAAATAAATTCATTTTTCTCGATATGGTATTCATTTTTTTCAAAGAAAATACCTAATACTTCTTCCGTGCTATACCCTAATGCACGTAACAAAATAGTCGCCGGAATTTTGCGTCGACGATCAATTCTGGCAAAAATACAATCTTTAGGATCGAATTCAAAATCTAGCCAAGAACCACGATAAGGGATGACGCGAGCAGAATATAATAATTTTCCTGAAGAATGTGTTTTACCTTTATCGTGATCAAAAAACACCCCAGGAGAACGATGTAGTTGTGAAACAATGACACGCTCTGTTCCATTAATGACAAAAGTGCCATTGGGTGTCATGAGAGGGATCTCCCCCATGTACACTTCTTGCTCTCGAATATCTTTTACTTTTTTGGTCTCACCGGTAGATTCTTTATCAAATAACACCAAGCGTACCAAAACACGCAAGGGAGCAGCATAGGTTAATCCTCGCTGCTGGCATTCTTTCACTTCAAAAGGAGGTTCTCCTAAAGAATAACGAATATATTCTAATTGTGCGTTCCCTGAAAAACTTTGAATCGTGAAAACAGACTTGAATGCCGCTTCTAAACCAATATTTTCTCTTTGTTCAGGGGGAATATCATCCTGCAAAAATTTTGATCTATATGATTTTAGCTGAATATCCAATAGCGGAGGCACTGCCAAAGTATCTAGACGTTTGCCAAAATCTGCACGGGGGCGTTTTTTCTCAGTGTAAGATAAATCCATTGAGAGTCCTCAGCTTTAATTACCTTGAAACGAAAAAGGGCCAGCAGCAATTGCCACTAACCCTAACCTTACAAAACGATATTGGTTGTTATTTAATTTCAACCTGTGCACCAGCTTCTTCAAGTTCTTTCTTGCATTTTTCAGCATCCGCTTTAGAAACAGCCTCTTTAACAGGAGCAGGCGCACCTTCAACTAATGCTTTAGCTTCTTTTAAACCCAAGTTAGTCATTGATCGAACAACTTTAATAACATCGACTTTCTTTTCACCAAATGCTTTTAAGATGACATCGAATTCAGTCTGTTCAACCGCCGCTTCGCCACTTGCAGCAGCAGCAGGGCCTGCAACGGCAATTGCAGCTTGGGCACTAACCCCTAACTCGTCTTCCATTTTTTTTACGAGTTCAACGACTTCCATGATAGATAGCTCTACGATGCTATCAAATAATTTTTGTACTTTTGCACTGTTCTCAGACATTGTATTCTCCTGGTATCAAGATTCTTTTTTCTTACGATAATCTTCCAAAGCTCGTACTAAACTGCTATGCGGCTCGGCGAGTGTACGCACAAGCTTTGTAACAGGTGCAAGCAATGTAGCCGCTAATTGTGCATACGCTTCATTACGCGATGGTAACGAAGCTACCGCATTCAATTGATTTGCATTATATAATTGTCCAGCAACAGAAAGCGCTTTAACTTGAAAGGATTCTCGATTTTTACCAAAATCCTTAAACAGTCGCGCAACGGCGCTAGGTTCATTTTCTGCGAAACCATATAGAAGCGGGCCAACCAAACTTGCTTCCATACACTCAAAAGAGGTCCCTTTAAATGCCTTACGCGCTAAAGTGTTGCGTATGACACGTAAATAGACACGGTTTTGTCGTGCTTTTTGCCGTAATTCAGTCATTGCAGGAACATCAAGTGTTCGATAGTCTGCAACCACTAAAGTAATGGCTTTACTTGCTACTTCCGAGACTTCGGCGACGATTGCTTTTTTATTCTCTAAATTTAACGCCACCACTGTTCTCCTATAAGGTAATTGCGGAAACATGTTTCCACCTACGTAGGACTATTAAGTTTCTCACACCTACGGTCTCTGACTTCAACTGTAACCACTCTTCACCCTATAACCAGAAGAAGAGAGTCTGCTACAGTCCACTTTACGCTGTTAAGCGCCTAGTGTTCCTTGATCAACCACCAAGCCTGGGCCCATTGTGGTCGATAAAATAATTTTTCTTAAATAAACCCCTTTTGAAGTGCTGGGCTTAGCTTTGCGCACATCCGCAATTAATTTTTCTAAGTTTTCACGCAACGCCTGTACTTCAAAGGTGACTTTTCCAATGGTACAGTGGACGATACCACCTTTATCACTTCGATAAGATACCTGACCTGCTTTGGCATTTTTAACGGCTTTAGCCACATCAGGCGTTACCGTTCCAACTTTAGGATTAGGCATCAACCCTCGCGGACCCAGTATACGCCCTAATTGTCCAACGAGTCGCATAGCATCCGGTGTGGCAATCAATACATCAAAATCCAATTTCCCGGCTTCTGCTTTTTTCTTAATTTCCTCAGCTAAATCGTCAAAGCCAACGTACTCAGCGCCTTCAGCTTTAGCCGCTTCAGCATTCGGGCCTTGCGCAAATACAGCAACACGCACTGAACGGCCGGTACCATGTGGCAACAATGAAGCTCCACGTACGCCTTGATCAGATTTTTTAGGATCGACTCCCAGCACAACCGCAACATCTACGCTCTCAACAAATTTAGCTGCAGAAACTTGCTTTAATAAGGTTAATGCCTCATTAACATTATATTGCGTGGTAGGTGACACTTTTTCACGAATGGCCGCCATTCTTTTTGATGTTTTTGTAGACATGTCTTAAACCCCTTCCACCGTAATACCCATACTACGTGCACTACCTGCAATTGTTCTGCAGGCTGCCTCTTCGTCTTTTGCAGTGAGATCGGGCATTTTAGCTTTAGCAATTGCCTGAACCTGTCCACGGGTGAGTTTACCTACTTTTTCAGTATTAGGCTTACCACTCCCTTTAGCGGCTCCTGCTGCTTTCTTGATTAAAAAACTTGCTGGGGGGGTTTTAATTTCAAAAGTAAAACTACGATCACTATATACGGTAATAATGACCGGTAAAGGCGTTCCTTTTTCAAAGCCACCTTGTGTTTGAGCATTAAATGCTTTACAGAATTCCATAATGTTCACACCGCGCTGACCCAGTGCTGGGCCAATGGGTGGAGCAGGATTTGCTTCCGCTGCTTTGACTTGCAGCTTGATATAACCAGTAATTTTCTTTGCCATGATTTCCTCTTGTTGGGTTCAAACGCTTTTAAGCTCCCCGTTTACGCTTAAGTTTTCTCTACCTGCCCGAATTCTAGTTCCACAGGCGTAGAGCGCCCAAAAATAAGCACTGCCACTCGCAAGCGGCTCTTATCGTAATTCACTTCTTCAACGACACCATTGAAATCCGCAAAAGGGCCACTGGTAACACGGACCACTTCACCAGGTTCAAATAGTGTTTTTGGTTTCGGCTTCTCGACACCTTCTTTGATACGAGCCATAATCGCTTGCGCTTCTTTCTCGCTGATAGGCGCTGGCTTGTCACTTGTCCCACCAATGAAACCAGAGACACGATCGGTATGCCGCACTAAGTGCCAAGTCTCATCATCAAGCTCCATTTGTACTAGCACATAACTTGGATAAAATTTGCGCTCACTCTTTCGCCTTTGTCCGTTACGGATCTCAACAACTTCTTCTGTTGGGACTAAAATTTCTCCAAATTTTTTCTCAACATGGTGCAGCTTGATAGTTTCTTTCAAATTTTTAACGACTTGGTTTTCATATCCCGTTCGCGTCTGTACAACATACCAACGTAATGCGCCTTGTTCAGTTTCCATAATCAACGTGCTCCGTAACCGGTAAGCCAAGCAACCGCTTTTAACAACAAAATATCAACCCCCCAAAGGATACACGCTACAATCGCAACCACACCTAAAACCATCATGGTGGTTTGTACAGTTTCTTGCCGACTCGGCCAGACCACCTTGCGTAGTTCTGCTCGTGATTCTTGGGTAAATTCCCAAAACTGCCGCCCTTTGTCCGTTTGAAGTACCAGTAAAATCGTCATACCTGCTAAGAGTATTAAAGCAAGCACACGAATCAGTAAAGAATATTCGCCGTAGTAATAGTTACCTACAATACCCAATACAATCAAAGTAATAGCTAAGGCCCATTTAAGGGAATTCATGATACCACCTAGGGATATAGATTGTTGGTTCATTAATAGTACTACCCTTACTGGCAGGCCAGGAGGGAATCGAACCCCCAACCTGCGGTTTTGGAGACCGCCGCTCTGCCAATTGAGCTACTGGCCTATCACAAAGAAAAAGCAACCCAATTCAGTACTGAGTTGCTTTCTCTTATTCGCTAAAAATTTACTCTATAATTTTAGAAACGACACCAGCACCCACTGTCTTGCCACCTTCTCGAATTGCAAATCGTAATCCTTCTTCCATCGCAATCGGAGAAATCAGAACAGCATTAATCTTGATGTTGTCTCCAGGCATGATCATCTCAACACCTGCTGGCAACTCAATAGAGCCTGTTACGTCGGTCGTTCTAAAATAAAACTGTGGTTTATATCCTGCTACAAATGGTGTATGACGACCACCTTCTTCTTTAGTCAGTACATAAATTTCAGCTTCAAATTTAGTATGTGGTGTAATAGTACCCGGCACAGCGACGACTTGTCCGCGCTCAACGTCTTCACGTTTTGTACCACGTAATAAAATACCAACGTTATCACCCGCCTGACCTTGTTTTAATAACTTACGAAACATTTCAACGCCAGTAACAATAGTTTTCTGGGTAGGTCTGATACCAACGATCTCTACTTCTTCGCCGACTTTTACAATACCACGGTCAATTCTGCCCGTCACAACCGTACCACGACCTGAGATAGAGAATACGTCTTCAATAGGTAATAAGAATGGCTTATCAATAACACGTACTGGCTCCGGAATATCATCCAGCGCTTGTATTAATTTCAAAATTGCTGGCTCACCGATGTCACTTTTATCGCCTTCAAGCGCCTTGAGTGCTGAGCCCCTGATAATAGGGATATCATCGCCTGGAAAATCATAACTGCTGAGTAAATCTCTTACTTCCATCTCAACAAGCTCTAGGAGCTCTTCATCGTCAACCATATCTGCTTTGTTCAAAAAGACAACGATGTAAGGCACACCAACTTGCTTTGCGAGTAGGATATGTTCTCTTGTTTGTGGCATAGGGCCATCAGCAGCGGATACGACTAGAATCGCACCATCCATTTGTGCCGCACCCGTAATCATGTTTTTGACGTAGTCAGCATGTCCAGGACAATCCACATGAGCATAGTGCCGTTTATCAGATTCATACTCCACATGCGAAGCAGCGATAGTGATACCACGCTCACGCTCTTCTGGAGACTTATCGATATCAGCATAGGCTGTAAATTCTGCTTTGCCCTGAGCAGCAAGCACTTTGGTAATAGCTGCAGTCAAAGTGGTTTTCCCGTGGTCAACGTGACCAATGGTACCAACATTCACATGCGGTTTTGTTCGTTGAAATTCCGTCGACATAGGATCTTGCCCCTTGAAAATTACGCTACAATTCTAAAACTAAATAATTAAAACTAACTCAAAAACGTACTTACAACCTGGAGCCCACAACCGGGATTGAACCGGTGACCTCTTCCTTACCAAGGAAGTGCTCTACCACTGAGCTATGTGGGCTTAGTGGCCATTCGCAGCTCTTGGAGCGGGTGATGGGAATCGAACCCACGTCATCAGCTTGGAAGGCTGAGGTTCTACCACTGAACTACACCCGCGACACTCTACTCTTGCGCAGGATTTCAGCTTCAACTCTGGTGGAGGGGGAAGGATTCGAACCTTCGAAGGCATAGCCGTCAGATTTACAGTCTGATCCCTTTGGCCGCTCGGGAACCCCTCCCGAAAATACGAGCAAGCATTTTCCATAAATACCAGAGACTTGTCAACTTTTTTAAAAGCGACAAAAAATCTGGCTTATCCCCACCAAATGACAAAAAAGCTAAAATATCTCATCTGCACAACATACTTAAAACCTTGGTGCTGGCAACAGGAATCGAACCCGTGACCTACTGATTACAAATCAGTTGCTCTACCAACTGAGCTACGCCAGCTAAATTCCAACTGTTTGGCCCAAAGCAACTAGGCACTTAGCCGTAACATTCTACTGAGGTGGGCGCAATGAAGCAATCAATTATTTTATAAAAGGCGAGCAGCTAACCTCACCATATCGAACTGCTTTGAGTATTTCCCCTACTTTTACGCATAACTCACCTCGTTCGTTGACGCCTTGTGCGATCCCTTCTTCCGTGAGCGCACCACAGGTCAACACCACTTTTTTTCCCGTGAGTAAATCAAACGTTTTCCAACGTGGCAAAAAGGGCGTAAAACCTTGTGCTTGAAAGCAAGTTAACGACCGCAACAAGGTATTAAGTAGATGTGCAATTAATTGGTTACGTGAGGGCGTTTTTCCCCATATTGTAGATAAATCCGCATAGGCTGCGCTAGCATTTTCAAGAGAAGACATATCGACATTGAGTCCAATCCCGATAACAACATCTGCTTTGACGTTTGAACCCACACTTTCTATTAAAATGCCACCGAGTTTTTTATCTTTAACCCAAAGATCATTAGGCCACTTAATACCCAATGCGGGCGGTAAAGGCGCAAGCATTTTAAGTGCGTCTAAAACCGCCAAGCCCACAGCCAAACTTAACCCAGAAAGATCATGCAATTTACAAGAAAAATTCCAATAGAGTGATAAATAAATATTAACGCCAAAAGGCGAGTGCCATTTTTTGCCCTGCCGACCTTTTCCTGCCGTCTGCCCTTCTGCCACACACACGGTGCCATTGGGGATCCCATGCGATATTCTCTGAATAAGATAGTCATTGGTAGAAGCGATAGCATTTACCACATCGATGCGAGGAAAAGATTTTTTAATTTCTGGGGTTAAATGCGATAAAATCGACTTTTTACAAAGTAATTCAGACGGATTGTGCCATCGATACCCTCTGCCTGAAACAGCATGAATGGGCACTTCGAGTTTACGCAAAAAAGTCATGCCTTTAAAAATAGTGGAACGACTTACGTTCAACGATGCAGCTAAGGCCGTGCCAGAATGAAATTTACCATCGCTTAATATTCGCAAAGCGTCATAGGCTACTTGCATAGAATAGTCCTAGAACTTGATATGCTAAAAGCTGCTTAGTTTATTATGATTGCACTGGACTTCCAATCGTCAGATCTTTTATTAAGTTTGCAAATTAGCTTTTGTTGTATATACAATTTTTCTCTATTTTTTCTCTATGGAACTTTTCCTCTTCCCACTAGTCTTCAATATTGAGTGAATTGCTTAATTGGAGGATGTATGAAAGAAGGCGATCTTACCATTGCCCAAAGAGAAATGGTTTTACAATATCAGAAAATTTTAAAAGAAATACTTAAAAAAGATATTTCTTCGATCAGTGACGAAAATGTTGAAACGTTTATTACCAACTTAAGAAAAATAAATGATCTCTCCAAAGAAAATATTGAAACAATCAGAAAAAGCTTTGGAGATAATGAAATCGGATCGCTTATTGAAGATCAAGCAGATGTGATCGTTAATGTCTTAATGCGAGAAAAATTTGTCAAAAAACATTCTTATCGTAATGATTCAATAAAAAAACACAAAGAAAATATCCTCTTCATAAAATCGCTGTTAGCGACACCAGAAAAATTTCATCCGCATAACAATACCACCTATGCTGAAAGCGTTTATGTTCGATTAACAAGAGCATTAGCGCATACAAACATAAAGGACATCACTAAAGATGATGTGGATAGGTTTATACGTTTTGCAAAAATAATAGAAAAACAATCGTCTCCATCACGCCCCCCCCCTTCATGATCACTTAGCGCATTTAGAATATAAAGCGTTGGAAAATTTGCTTAAGCATGAAAAAAATGAACAAAAAGCAAACACAGGGGGGCCTATTTGGAATTGCCTCGGAAGTTGCTTTATTACAGATTCTAAAGATTTACATGAAAAAAATATTCAATTTTTAAAAACATTTTCCAAAAATATAGAAGAAATGTTGAAAAAAGAATATCCACATAGTGTAATTTCGAAGCGACCGTATTGATAGGTTATAGATCATGCTGAAAAAGCTCTTCCTTCACTCAAGACAAGCTTTCACAGCGATTGATGGTTATAGTGACACACCTTGACCTAACAATGTTAGCTTACCTCCTTATATCTTGGAGAATTTATTCTGCATAGCCTTGTAAAACACCCTAAAATGGTCGATACTCCGGACAATCCGAAGTACTACTTTAGAATTACCGGATATTTTAAAGTAGTAAAAAAAGTAAGAGTGAAAAAACAATAGTTGTCATTGATGAAATACAAAAATTTCCTCCTCTTTTAAATGAGGTACATCGATTAATTGAAAGTCAAAAAATTCGTTTTTTACTGACAGGCAGCAGCGCACGTAAATTGCGACAAGCGAATGTCAACTTATTAGGGGGAAGAGCTTGGGAAGCTGAATTATTCCCATTAGTCAAAAATGAGATCCCTGATTTTTCATTAGAGCGATACTTGCAAATTGGTGGGTTGCCTCATATTTATCTTAGCAATGAACCTGAAGAAGAGCTTGTAGGTTATTCAAATATGTATATGAATCAGGAAATTTTAGCAGAAGCACTCGTTCGTAAAACACAACCTTTTGTAAAATTCTTGCAAATGGCAGCGCTTATGAGTGGTAAGTTGCTTAATTTTACTGAGGTTGGAAGTGATGCTGGTGTAAGTTCTGCCACTGTTCGAACATATTATCAAATTTTAGAAGATACTTTATTAGGAAAGATCATCGAGCCTTGGACAAAAACCATAAAACGTAAAGCGGTTAGCACTGGGAAGTTCTATTTTTTTGATGTGGGCGTACGTAATCATATAGCTAGAATACAAAGTCTTTCAAATGGAACAGATGCCTTTGGTCAAGCGTTTGAACATTTTGTATATCAAGAAATTCGTGCTTATCTTAGTTATACGCGCAACCAGGCTCCATTAACTTTTTGGCAAGCAAAACATGGTCAAGAAGTGGATTTTTTAATCGGTGATATGTTGGCAATCGAAGTGAAAAGTAGTCAGTCTATTACTTCGAAACATTTAAAAGGATTAAAGGTATTGCAAGAAGAAAAAATTTGTCAGAAATATATTTTGGTATCTCTTGATCGTGTCTCGCGAATTGAAGAAAATATAGACATTGTTGGCTATGAAGAATTTCTTACCGAACTCTGGCAGGGAGAATATGATAAATTTATGAAACTAGCAGGTTCTTGATCTGTGAAATGAGTTGTACAATCAAAATTTTTTAGCTACCATTTAGCAACTAAAAATTCAATGAGATATTTGATGCTAAAAAAACTTTTCTGCCTTTTGATGTTATCTCTTTTTTACTGGAGTTGCCCCGCAGAAGAAGCTCAACCCATTCAAAAGCTCCATTCTCCCTATCCCGATGTCTGGGGTTATGATTTATCTCATTATCCTGCTTTTAAAGATGGCAAAGGGTTCGTGAACGCTTATCGAATGCCCGATGGGGACATATGGTTTATTGCAACTATTGAGTACAAGCTGAAAGACCCCTTTAAAATTCCAAATGAATTTATTGATCAAAAATATTTGTTAATTAAATTTTTCAAAGGCGAAACAAAAGAACTGAATGAAATGGAAGAGAACCAATTATCTCTTCCTTCAAGGAATTGGATATACAATTCTGATACAGTAAAATTTAAAGATGAAAGCACGCTCAAGATAGATTATAATTTTATTCCAAAACTCTGTTATACGCCAGATTTTCTTCAGATTCACTTTATTAAAACTGACCAAAATAACACTCAAACAAAGCATGCGTTTCTTGTTGCTAGTCCTAGTGTTGAAATTTGGGAAGACAAAGGCCTATGTGAAATGAAAGGTGCTCCATTTTTTTATCAGAAACTCCATGCTTTAAATCGACTAATTGATTTGAACGATGATAGTTTCATCGCTTATTCTCGCACTTCAAATATGATAGTACGATTTGATAAAAATTTTAATTCCAAGTTTAAACCA
>Ga0207052_10054_pt2 | contig 36931 bp, 32 predicted proteins | sample Alteio_BWMinCont_62_FD_153294 | JGI IMG/M metagenome (GOLD analysis project Ga0207052, IMG submission 153294) | Enriched cells from forest soil in Barre Woods Harvard Forest LTER site, Petersham, Massachusetts, United States -... | ecosystem: Environmental > Terrestrial > Soil > Temperate forest >...
TTCCAGTTATGCCGGCAGGCTTTTCCCGGTTTCGAAAAATTGGAAACTTCGTATTGTTCAAAACCTTGTTGGCCGAGGAAATCTTGCGCCCATGCGTACTCGTCGGCGACCAAATCCTCCGTCGGGAGAACCAACCCCTCCGCTACTTGTTTTGCCAATGGCGTTCCCTCTTCAACTTGTAAAGCATATAAGGAAAGGTGTACGGGTTTGAGCGATATGGCCTTTTCGACTGACGTTCGGAACATTTCCAATGTTTGTCCGGACAATCCGAACATTAAATCCAAGTTGATATTCTCAAATCCCGCGCCCCGGGCGTCCTGATAGGCTTGCTCCACCCGGTCCCATTCATGGCCTCGGCCCAGTTTCCTTAAAATCTCTTTTTGAAAGGCTTGTGCACCAAAGCTCAGGCGGTTGATCCCAAGGCCGCGGTAACTTTTCAGTCTTTCCAAGTCAACTGTTTCAGGGTTGGCTTCCATGGAAATTTCGGCCTCGGGTTCAAAGCCGGCTTTCAAACGAAGGGCCTTTAGAACTTGTCCAAGTTTTTCCGGCGGCAGGAGGGATGGCGTCCCTCCCCCGAAATAAACCGTTTGAAGCGGTCCCGCCAAAGAGGAATCGCCGATCTCGGAACAAAGGGCGTCCACATAAGAAGCGATCTTGGATTCCTGTCCCGCGAAGGACGTGAAATCGCAATAACTGCAGATGGAGGTACAGAAGGGAATGTGGAGGTACGCGTTCAACTTAAAACCTCTTTCACCACGGAGACACGGAGGCACGGCGAAAAAAATGAAGAACTTAAAACAGACATATGTTTTAGCTGTGTCCCTGTGACTCTGCGGTAAATGATTTTATCCATCAATGGACAAACCGGAACATCCGGTGGAAATCCGGGATGAAATTATTGCTGTGCCAATAAATGAACCAGGCCTTGCCCTTGATGAGCTTCTCATCCAGCTGGCCCCAATAGCGGGAATCCATGCTGTTATCCCGGTTGTCCCCCATCATGAAATAATGCCCCGCTTCCACCGTCACGGGCCCGAAATTGTCCCGGGAGCCGTAGAGAGGGCGGTCGAAGTAATCATAGTCCGCCGCGTTATAAACATGGGGGTCGATGTGTTTGGCAAAAGGCTCGTCCTGCTTGATGCCGTTCACGTAAAGGACTTTATCCTTGTACTCAAGGATGTCCCCGGGAGTTCCCCGGCAGCGTTTGATGAAATCCTTGGAGTGGTCCTTGGGATAGACGAACACCAAAATATCCCCTTTTTCCGGCTTCTTGAATTCCAGGAAGCGCGGCGTTTTGTTCAAAAGGGAATAACCGTACTCGTATTTTTTCACCAAAATATAATCGCCGATGAGAAGCGTATCTTCCATCGAACCCGAGGGGATGGTAAAGGGCTGGAGCAGCACCGCCTTGAGGGACAGTGCCACCACCATGGCTACCCAGAGGGAATCGATGGTTTCCACCGTCCCGGCGTTGGCGGGATTCTTCCGGAAGGAAGGGATGCCCCATCGCAGGACCGCCTCCACGACGGTCAAGACCGCCGCCATGATGTAAAGAACCGTGTTCAAATTTTCCATTCAAGACTCCTAAATTTTTTAACCACGAAGTTCACGAAGCAGGGCAAAATCATTTCCGAAAGACTTTCGATTTACTTCATTACCTTCGTGTACTTCGTGGTGAAGATGTTGTTTTAATCCTCGACTTTCAAAACCGCCAAAAAAGCTTCCTGTGGTATTTCGACGCTTCCGACCGACTTCATGCGCTTCTTTCCCTCCTTTTGTTTCTCCAAAAGCTTGCGTTTTCGGCTGATATCGCCCCCGTAACACTTGGCCAAAACATCCTTCCGCCGGGCCCGGACGGTCTCCCGGGCGATGACTTTCCCGCCGATGGCGGCTTGGATGGGCACTTCGAACAGCTGTTGGGGAATGATTTCCTTCAATTTTTCCGCGATTCCCCGGCCCCTTACCGCCGATTTGTCCTGGTGCACCATGAAGGAAAGGGCGTCCACCACCTCACCGTTTAAAAGGATGTCCACTTTCACGATGTTCCCGGGCCGGTAATCGATGGGTTCGTAATCCAGGGAGGCGTAACCCTTGGTGCAGCTTTTCAACTTATCGAAAAAATCCATGACCACTTCGACCAACGGCAATTCATAGGTGACCACGGCCCGGGTGGTATCCAAAAAGCTGGTATTTTTATGGGCCCCGCGCCTTTCCTGGCAAAGGGTCATGACCGGGCCGATGTAATCGGCGGGCACGATGATTTTAGCGTCGATAAAAGGCTCCTCAATTTGTTCGACCAGGGAAAGATTCGGCAGTTTGGTGGGGTTGTCCACATAGATGGTTTCCCCGTCGGTTTTCTTGACTTTGTAAACGACGCTGGGCGCGGTGGCGATCAAATTGAGGTTATATTCCCTCTCCAGCCGTTCCTGGACAATTTCCATGTGCAAAAGTCCCAGGAACCCGCAGCGGAAGCCGAAGGAAAGGGCCACGGAAGTTTCAGGCTCATAGGACAATGCCGCGTCGGATAGTTTCAGTTTGGATAAGGCTTCCTTCAGATGGTCGTAGTCCTCCGACATAATGGGGAATAAGCCGCAAAAAACCATGGGCAGGACGTCCTTAAAGCCGGGCAGGGCCTCGGCTGTCGGATTCACCTCATCCGTAATGGTATCCCCCACCTTGGCGTCGCGGACTTCCTTGATGTTGGCCGCCACATAGCCCACTTCTCCCGCCGAAAGCTTCTCGGCTTTCTCCATCTTGGGCTTGAAGACGCCGATTTCCTCGACCTCGAAAACCTTATTCGTGGCCATGAACTTCATCTTGGTGCCTTTTTGGACGACCCCGTCCAGGACACGGACGAAAATCATCACGCCTCGGTAAATGTCGTACATGGAATCGAATATGAGGGCCTTGAGGGGTTTCTCCACGTTCCCCGTGGGATGGGGCACCCTCTGGACGATGGCTTCCAATATATCTTCGATACCGATGCCTTCCTTGGCCGAGGCCTTGATGGCGTCCTCGCCAGGGAGGGCCAGGGATTCCTCCATTTGCCTTTTGCAGCGTTCCACATCCGCGGCCGGCAGGTCGATCTTGTTGATGACGGGGATGATGGTCAGGTTCTGGTCGAGGGCCAGGAAGGCGTTGGCCAGGGTCTGGGCTTCCACTCCCTGGGAAGCGTCAATAAGCAGGAGCGCCCCCTCGCAGGCTTTGAGGCTTCGGGACACCTCATAGTTGAAATCCACGTGGCCCGGGGTGTCGATCAGGTTCATCTCGTATTTATTTCCGTCCTTGGCTTTGTAGAAGAACCGCACGGCCTTGGCCTTGATGGTGATGCCCCTTTCCCTTTCCAGGTCCATCTGATCCATAAGCTGGGCGCGCATTTCCCGCGGCGGGATGGCGCCGGTGAATTCCAACAGCCGGTCCGCCAGCGTGCTTTTGCCGTGGTCAATGTGGGCGATGATGCAGAAATTTCGAATGTGGTCTAACGACAAGTGGATCCCCTTAGGGCCGGGTTTTAAAGGGGCATAGTATAGGGCAGAGGTTGGGGAAAAAGAAGTTTGGAGCGAAGGAGATGGAAAACCGGTGAAAACAGGTTAAACAAAAAAGGCGGCTCCTTCGGAGCCGCCTTAAAATGAATCTTTTAAGGCAGGAATTGGACGTTATCCACCCAATAATCCGTATAGGTCGCGGTGGGGGGAATCTGGCCCGGCACATTGTCGCTGAATACCCACTGTAAAAAGACGATTTTATTCAAATGGCTGGTTAAGGAAGAACCATTGGGTGTGATGGGATTAGGGGCAAAAGCCGGACTGAAAGCGCTCCAAACTAAACTGACGGGCTGCCATCCAGCACCTGCGGACACATAAGACAAGAGAGGAACTTGATAGTGACTATTGCACTCCTTGCCAGCCAGACAGAGCCCACCCGCTGCCCCTTGCAAAGCGGGAGGCGGTTCAGTTTGGTCGATCGCGATTTGAAAAACGGGATTCGTGTTCGTATCGTCGGCTTGGATGTTAATCAGAAACTGAATTCCGGTGAAGGAACTGGCGTCGTAATAAGTGCGTGTTACCGCATTATAAAGGGGACAAATCAACTGGTCCGCCTCATATCCGTTGCCTATTCCGGTGGCCAACAATGGCGCGAAAACATGGATGGCGAAGTTGCTACTGTCCGTGGCGTCCGGCACCGTGTTGGGAACCACGAAAGGGTTGTTGACCTTGTTCGGAGCGGCTGCGGTTCCCCCATAGGTGGTGTTTTGCCAAATCATTCCGGAGTTCCAACCCTGCAGGGTGGAGTAAACACCGGTGGTTCCCAACTCAAAATCGGTAATATAGTACGGTGGAGGGGCGGCTGTTGGTTGCAAGACAGCCGGAAGGGGCGGAATTTTCCCGTTACAACCCTGGTTCATCCAAAGGATACCCGCCAGGGCGATGGTTATAAAACCTGGGTACCAGAGCCATTTTCTTTTTAACATTCGATCTTCTCCTCAAACCCGCATTAGAAAAATTCTACCTCATCCACCCAAAAGTCGATAGTGATCCCGCCATTGGGGGTTTGTACGTTGTTATTGCTTTCCTCCCATTGAAGCCAAAGAACCTGTTGGAGGTTCACGCCGGTCAAATTGGGCGGTCCATTCAGGGGAAAACCGAAACCTTGGCGGGTTAAATCGGTGAATTTGATCGAATAGGACTGCCAAGCCCCGCCTGTACTGGTCAAAGTAGCGGTGAAATGGTCGTAACATTTATTGGTACTGTTGTTGCAAGCCCCGGAGGGTAAGGCCTGGGTCTGGATGGTGGGTATCTGGAAAACCCGCTTCACGGCCGAATCCGCGAGGGAGGTTTTGAAGTAAAACTTAACACCAGTAAAAAAACCCATGTTGTACTGGTTCCCGTTTTCCATGGGCACTTGGAAATCCACGGCGGGATAGATGCCGGTCCCCGGGTCATTCAAGGTCCCGAAAATACGTGCGGCAAAACGGCTGTTATTCGCGCCGGGCCCGGAAAAAGTCAAGGTGGCAGCTTCATTATTGGGAAAATTATTGACCACCTGCACGCTGCCCGGAAATTGGAGGACGTTGCCCGGCACTCCCGGCTCGGCAAGATAAGGGTTGATCGGATACCCTTGAGTGAGCGGAAACCCGTTCGTATCAGTGATTGGGCTCGAGGGCGGTTGGAAATAAACAACAGTAACGGGTGGAATTGAAGTCGTAATCGTAATTGGTAATTCATCAAAGTTGACGACCAATGACTGGTTGAAAATGGAACCAGGGGCCGCATAGGCTCCAACGGGCACGGTCCTGGGCTCGCAACCCCACCAAGCCAGGGTGCTTATGACGATCCCCATGGGAATCAGGAGTTTAAAATTCGATTTCATAAGTCAACTCCATGAACTGGTTGTACAAAATCCCAACGGGCCCAACCGGAGGCATATTCCCGTAGGTAAAATCGTAATCCAGGTAAAAACTGGAATTCCGGTTCACCTTGAAGACGCTGGAAAATTCAAGGCTTTGGATGCTTCCATCGATATTGATCAAATCATACTTACCCAGGTCCGCGTTCAAGTTCTTGAAACTACTGTCCTCATATAAGTAAGGATATCGGGCGTAAAGGGTTCCCAGGTAACCCACTTCCGTTCCTTTCGCGGTCCTAACGCTGTAAGCCGCTGAAAGATCCCAACTGGGCAGGACCCCCACCCGGATTCCTCCTAATAGCAATGAACTGTTTAAAGTGCCGATCGAACTGCTGGTTTGTTCATACCGCGCATCGGCGCCGATTTCCAAGTCACGGTCCCAGCCGATAAGGGGACCGATATTCAAGGAGGGGCCAAAATTGACGTAAGTGAAATTCCTCACCAGTGTCACCAAGGCCGGGGCCGAGTTACTTTGGGCGTATCCGCTACTACCGAGAAGGGTTGCCGGAGAGTCCACCGGGGTAAGGCCCGTATCGGTGACATTCGGTACAAGGTTACCACTGATTTCCTTCACGAAATAGGCGGCGCCCATGATCCTCAAGACCTTCTTTTCAAGGGTTTTAACCTCTAATTCCCCCCCGATGCCTTGGCGGTTGGGGGTCGCCATTCCATAAGGGAACGTATTATCCTGGGTCCGATCATAAAAACTGAAAATTCCATCCGGCCTGGTTATATCGGTTAGGAAATACTGGCTGCGAATGGGTTCCTGGAATAGTTCGGGAGAAAGTGTGGAATTGACCCCGTTCGCAAGAGTGGTAACCCCGTCCTGGCGTGTCTGGGCCAAGGGGGAATAATAATAGGGGCCTACATCCAGAAAATTGAGGGTAATCTTCGAATCCCCCAGCCGCAAATAGGGGCCGCCAATCATGGCGTAGTCCGTGAGAATCTTGCTGTTATCCTGCTTGTCATCCTGGTAGCTGGAAAAGGCCATGTCCGCCGAACCGCCGAAATAAAAATCTCCCCCGAACCCCATCCGCAAATCCGGCGTCCAACTCCCCACCAGGTACTGGTGGGCCCAGGTCGTGGGGTCAAACTGGTTATAGACCGCGTTAGGCGCGTTGGTGGAAAGGGGCTGGTCCAGGACGACGCCATGGACGTCCACGCTCAACTGGACTGACATTCCACCCATGTTCCATTTCTGGGACTTGAGGCCGGCTTCACCGGCGAAGATCCAGTCGGTGAAGTTGGTCGGCCCGAGGAAAGAGCCGTTTTTCGCGTCAGCGCTAAAGCCGTTGGCGATCATGTTGGCGAAGAGGGAGGTTTTAAAGCTTTCCAATAACGTGGAGTCGGGCCACATGATTTGCGTGCCGATTCTCAACCCCCGGAAAGGCCAATCAGGTTCGTTGTTGAAGAAACTCTCATACTTTGCCGTATCGTCCATCCGGGCCATCATTTCAGGCTTGTAGAAAAGATCCAGGTTGTTCCGGTTCCAAAGGGTCAGTGGCGTGTAAGCCTCGTCAAAATCCCCGATAGTGGCCGAAAACCAATCTGGATTGAGTTCCAGGGTGATGCGCCGGAACAAGAAGAAATCGGTACTGACATCGGGCTGGAAATTGGTTCCAAGACGCAATAGGGCGTTCCAACGCACTTGCTTGGAAATACTTCCAAAGGGTTGCAAATCAAGGTAACCATATCCAAGCATGTAGTTAGAGGCATTGAATGTGTTGGGGGAAAAATTCCCGAATAACTGGCGGGATACGGCGAAAGCCCTGCCCAAGCCATGGAAAGCGACAGTGGGATACTCAAGGATGCCGTTTAGCCTTTTCATGAGATCGTATTGGGTTGAATCCAGGGCCGCGGATTGGTCTTCCACCGCCTTAACCTTGTCCTTGACCTCCTTCAACTCAAACTGGTAGGCCTCGGAAAGAGTCTTGAGGTCCTTTTCCGCCTCAGCCTCATCGGAAGAATTAACCGTTGTGGCAGGCGCTGACGCCGCAGGAGCCGCCGGGACGGCGACGGGCGCCTCCGTAGCGGAAGCGGGCTGTGCTGTATCGTCTCCCGGCGGAGGCGGAATTTCATCAGCCTGGGCCACCACTATTTGTTCCTTTTCCCGGGCCTTCAAAATCAATTCGGCCACCTCAAAGCGGGTCAGGATTTTTGTGGAATTCCCCTCCGAAAGCCATCCCGTTTTTTCCAATTGGGCCAGTTGGCTGTAGGTGGCGTCCCCCGCCGGAACCACCGCGAATAGGTTTTCCGGGGATTCACCCCAGGCCCATCCAGGCGAGAGGAGAAGGACCAGGACGGCCATCCGGAAATTAGAAGGATACTTCATAGGAAGCCCTCCAAATCTGCTCGCGCCGGTCATAACCGGGGACGTCGCTCCAGGTGTATTGGTTGAGGAACAGATCGCCCTTGAAACGGATGTTCGAGGCCAGTGGCAGCTCAAGCCCGAAGGCCCAGGTGGTCTTTTTGATGTTAAGCGCCGTGTAGGAATAACCGCCGATACTGGAAGTATCCAGGTAGAAGGGATAGTTGGCGTAAGTGGAGGGATTTCCCTGGCCCGTTAGGATGTATTCATCACCCGAGGATTGAGCATATTGGTAAGCCGCCGAGGCCACCAGGGCGGTCCCGGGAAAGCTGAAATCGGCCGATCCGATAAAAACCCTCGTCTCAAAGGGATTGCCGAGGCCCAAATCCGTCGTTTGGGTCTTGTAATCGAAAGCCAGGAAATAGCGTTTTTCCTTTTCGCCCAGGCCCTTGGCGATATCCGCACTGACAGCCGCCTCCCATCCGCCGAAGGTCCGGGGCTGGGTAAACTGGTTGTTGTTTTCCACGGCCACGGCCCCGTTACCGAGACTATTGAGCACGAAGTTGGCTTGGATCTCATGCATGCCAAGACCCGGGGTATTGAGGACATAAGACGCCTGGGGAGTGAGCCAGCCATCTTTACCGATGTCCATGGACAGCCCAAAAATCATTCCCAACCGGTTAGGGGTGGAATCCCCGTAAGGAAGGATATTTTCAACCATTCGGTCGTAAATGGCGAAAGCCGGACGGTTGACACCCTGGAAGACATAATCATTCAGGTATCCGACCACCCCGTTATCCAGGTACAAATTGGTGCTGAGGTATCCCTGTGCCCCCGGCAAGGCCGAGTAGCGGTTGGTTTGGGCGCCGGGCGAATAGAAAAAGGGGCCGATATTCATGTATTTGGCCGTCAGGTGCGCCCCCTCGATATTGAGCGAGCCATCGGCCAGTACCGCCCAATCCTGGAAAAAGCGCTGGGAATTATTATCGTCGTCCTGGTACTTGCTGAAGGCCCCCTCGGCGGAACCGCTTAAACTGAATTTGTCCGCGAGGGGCAGGGTGGCGCGCAGGCTGCCGCTGCCGATTTGGTATTGCCGGGGAAAAGAGAGTGGCAGATTGGGATCATAGGGGACAGAGGCGCTGTTCGGATCATCCCAGAGCAGGAGCCCCGTTCCCTTGAACTCCAGGTTGTCGTTGAAGAAACTCAGGGAAGCCTGGCTTCCAGCGTAATAACTGGCGAAACTGTCCTGTGTGGCGGATTTCATCTGGCCGGCCATGGTTTGGAGCTTGAAATAGCTCAGGACCGGGCTTCCCGGCCAAGCCACGGCCGTGGAGGCCCGCAAGCCGCGCATGTGCCAATCGGTCCCATGGTCCATGTAAACGAACTCCTCCAAGTCCTTGCGCGTCCGATTGAAGGAAGTCGGCTCGATAAAAGTATAAACCGGGACCTCATAGTTCCAAAGGGTGAGGCGGGTGTACTTCTGGTAAAAATCCCCGGCGGTGAAACTCCCCAATTCGTTGAAGTTGGTCAGGGAAATCCACCGCAGAAGGAGCTGGGGCGTGATGGGATCGACGTAATAAAGCCCGATGGTCCGGACCACGCGGAGCCGGGCGTCGAAAAGCACGAAAGGAACGGGCACGCTTTTCAACCCAAAGTCGATCAACATGGCGTCGTTGTAATCCATGTTTCCATAGAGGGCGTTGGCGCCGAAACCCCGGAAAGTGTTGAAAAAACCGCGGGAGTAGCCGTACATGTCCGAGCCTGTTCGTTTGAGGTATTCCTGCTGCAGGTCCTCGAAATGCAGCCGGCGCCGCCGGTTTTCGTCCAGCTTGTCCTCCAAACGGGCCAGGTCCAGGTCCATGGCGGACAGCTCATTTTTAAACTCTTCCACCAATTCCTTGAGGCTTTTCGAGTCCTGGGAAGAGGTGTCCGCCGGGGCGGCAGCCGGACCGGGAAGCGAGGGTTCGCCCGGCAAAGTCGAAGGGGGAAGGATATCCGCTTGGGCCATGACCTTTTGGGCCGCCTGGGCGGTCAATTGGACCACCTGCAAATTGGTCAATTCACCCAGGGGTTGCGAGGGCTTATCCACCAATCCCCCGGACACCAGGTCATAGAGGCGCGCGCTGATCCAGGGGTCCCGGTCGGTGGAGGAAAGGGTCCCATGGCTGGCCCAAAGGGGAACCGTCAGGGCAAAAGCCAGGAACCCGCTAAATTGGATTTTCATCCGTTTTTTCAATCGAGAAACCCTTTCCTTATTAAAAAACAAAATAGATCTGGGAGAATATTTGGTCGCCTCGGTAGCTGTTGGCGGGCACATAGGCATCCTGGAAAATCAGGTGTTTGTAACGGATTTCCCATTTCGCGCCGCCCCAGGGAATATCCCAGGAAAACCCGGCCCCGAACGAATCGGTCCGGTAATCAACGAGAGGCCAGGTATAAATGCTCTTCCAAATTTCCAGGCCGTAATCGACGGACAAATCGACGTTTTTCCAGGCCTGGAACATCAAGGTTCCGTCGTACACTTTCTGGTCGAACAAATCGGAAATATCCGTTTGAGTGGGATCGGTGGCTTTTCCCGAAACTTGGTTATCGGTGAAGAAAAAAGAACCGTAAAGGGGCGTTTCCAGGCCAACCATTTTGTTGAGTTTCAACTTGGTGGTCAGGGTGACGTAGTTGTAGGACTTCAACTGCGTCAGGTTGGTGTAAATGTTCTGCCCGACCATGAAAGTCGAAGGCGCATTAGCGGAGGTGTAGACCATGGGCTGGCCATTCGCGCCCAAAACCGGCTGGATCAGGGGAATCCTTTCGGTGCTCATTTGAAATTGGTACCGCACATCGTCGCCTAGGACATCCCCGTCATTGCGAATGGCTTGGATGTTGTTGATATAGTCCTGGCGGACTTGGTACCAAGGGGGGGCGCCGTAGCCACCCCAATAGTCCAAACCCCAAAGGCCCTCATCATCCGGATAGTAAAAGGAAAGCATGTTCACGGGCTCAATGACGTTATACCCCTGGGGGTTATAAACCGTCCCAGGAGTGAAGGCCGCGTGGTACTCCGTTTTCCGGCTGACATCGAGGTTGACAATGATGTTGTCCAGGAAGCTGGGCCAGCTTTTCATCCAATCCTGCTTGCGTCCGTTCCAACCCAGGTTGACCCGCCATCCATAGCGGTCGCTGATGAGGTTGTCCACTTCCCCGACCGCGCCGTAAACGTCGGCAACGTGGTCGGGCGAAAAACTGATGCCGTAGCGGCTGAAATTGATGCCGCTCATCATGACCTTGCTCTGGAAATTAGCGTAATCGTCGCTGATGGCCGAGTAGAAAACCGTGAGGGGGTAAAAAGCCAGGGATGCCTGCCCCGCGCCCGCCTCGATGGGCTTGGGGCTCGTCGGGTTCAAAAGGTCGGAGCCCGTGTAAAAATGGGAAGCTCCCCACTCGACATTGAAATAGACCGGCTTCAGGTCGACGGCCATATCGGCGGAATAATTCTTCAAATCCAGCTGGGGCGTCTGGCTGTTCCCGAAATTATCGTTCACCCAGTAGGTGGCGACCGACGTGTGCAGAAGCCCGTTGGCCCAAGGCTGGGAATATTTGAGGGCCTGCTCCCACCGCTGCGTCTGGGTGGAACTGGTGCCCATCCTTCCAATTAGGAAATTGACCTTCGCGTCGCTCGAAACCAGCGGCAGGTTGGTGCCGGTCATGTAAAGGCCGTCAAAAACCCGGTCGTTGGTCGATTGGACCCCAACTGAGCTGGTCGGCACGAACCCAACGCTGTCCATGTAATCGTCCCAAGTCTTGGCATCCTTGTCCTCGTTGAAATTCTTGATCTCGAAGGGGCGCTCAAAGCGCCGGATGGAAGTGGGTGAAATGCCCCGGGTGAAGTCCCCCAGGCTGGTGTCGGGTTTGTAAGCCTCCACTGCGATATTGGTATCCCACCGGCCAAAGGGGCCGTCCACGATGAAATTCACGGCCGGGCCATAGGGCGCGAGGGAAACCGGCCCCCCATTGGCATTCGAGGAAGAAACCTCTCCTATAAAACCTACGTCGATAGACCCTTTTCCCCCCAAGTCCGTGTAAATCTCCATATTTATTTGGTTGATAATTCTCGTCGCGTTTTCCGATGCGATACCGGACAAGTGCAAATCCTCGAAACGCGTGTAGGACTTGGTGTTCAAATGCGGAATACCCCCCGACTTGTTGGCTTTTTTCCAGACTGCGTCCACCTCGTCCTGGATGGTTTTCAACTTTTCCCATTCATTTTCCTGTTCTTTGATGCGGGTGTCGTCCAGGGCCATGCGGGTCCTGAGATAAGCGGATTCTTCCTTTAAATCTTTCAGCAGTTCGTCGATTTCGTTCCGGACGCTTGAATTCACCGTGAGGGGGGCGGGCTCGGGAGTTGCCACCAGGGCCGGCGGCAAGGTCATGGGTTGGGGTAAGGCTTGAGGAGTGGCGGTCGGCTGTATGGGTTGGGGCTGGAACAATTCAGGCGCCGAAATCTTCGCCTTGGCCTTTTCGGTGTAAAAAGCCAGTTCCAGTTTCGTCACAATCTTGCCCTCGTCCAAAACGGCCTTGTCCTGGGGATCGAGAAGCCCGTAGTCGCCTAATTTCTTGACCCTTTGGTATAACTTTTGGTCCGGCGTGAATTCCTCGCCGGGGTTGGCGGACAAAGGCGGGACACCCAGGCAAGCTAAAAAACAAAAAAGAGAAAGCCCCGCCAGGAAGGTTTTTACCCTTAAGCCCAAGATGAACCTCGGAAATGGTTTATTGAAGAAAATAAAAGAAGCGCTTTAAAAAAACCGCACGAATAGGCAAAACGTGGCTGGGGAAACCGGATCTCCCCCCATTACCCGGCCTAGTTATCCTTAGAAAAACTCGACTTCATCCACCCAATAATCAATGTTGTAGGTGCCTGCGGCGTTATTGGCCGAATTGGCCCATTCCAAGTCGATGAACTCCTTTAAATGGTCGGTCAAGTCCGGAGGCGTGACGGGAGAACCCCAACCTGATTCCCGCTTCAAGTCGGCAAAGGCATAAACCTTCTGGGTCCAATCGGGGGTAAGGGCTAAATCCGCCCCAAAGTTGTTGTAGCAGTCGCTCGCACAGGCCCCGCCGCCGGAAGTGGGAAGGGTCGGCGCCGTGCCGATGGCAAAACGGCGTTTCAGGGCGGCGTCGGTGGCGGGGCATTTATAATAAAACTTGATCCCCGTAAAGGCGCTGGCGTCGTAATAGCCGCTGTCCTTTAATTTTCCCTGCAGTTGGAAGGACGGGTAAACCTTGTCGCCTTTGTCCGTCAGTTTCCCAAAAACACGGGCCGCCTTGGGGCTGTTGTTTGCCCCGCCATCGACGACGAAGTCCGAATCAACAGTATTTCCCCCTTCCGTGATGGCCAGCCACTGTCCGCCTCCGCCGTTGAAAAGCTTGGAGTTCACGTTTTTCGAGCCATCGTCAAAATTCCCGATGACGCAGGCTTCCTTCGGGACAATGACTTTCTTTTGGTTCGCGTTGGGGTTGGGAAGCCCGAGGGCGAGGGAGGCGTTTTTGGACCCTTCGTTCACGAAGACCGCGCCACAGCCGGCCAGGAATGAAATCCCAAACACAACGGATAAGAAAAAAGAGGAAATTCTAACGGAGGCCATATCCACCCCTTCACGAAAAACTGGAGTCCAAGCAAATTTCTTTAAAAAATATTTAAGTTTTTGCCTGAGTGCTTGTCCGAAGATTTTACGGGCAAGTGGCGGCCCGGCGGGCCGTTCTTCGACAAAGCCCCGGTATTTTACTCGAAAGGTTCAAAAAAGCGGGAGTGTTTTTTCGGGAACGTGAAAGCCTTTTTCGCCATCCGAAAGGCGAAAAGTCCCTAATGATTGACTTTCACGATCCACCTTCTGACATGACCCAAAAGCCCAGGTTTTCCTGGTGATTTATTTCGACCTTGGAATTCGTGGAGAATAAAAACGCTTTTGCGTTATCCGGTGAAAATCATTCCGTCAAAGGTTTGCCGTTAAACGGAAAAGACCCTATTGGTTGTCGCCGTGGGAATGATCCTGGGGGGATTTCCCGGGGGAATCAGAGTCGGAAGGGTCCGGGTCTTCCTGGACATCCATGTGTCTTGACACGGCGCCGGAGGAAAGTTTTTTCAAATAAGCGAAATCAAAAGCCCGCATCGGTTGGCCCGGTTTTTCCACCATGACCGCCGCCATGTAGCGGTTGTCCCTGTCCGGGTGGTCTTCCCGGGGGATGTTCACGTAAAGGCTCTTCACCTTGACCATGTTGCCCGCCGGAAGGTCAAAAGGCCCCACCGTGGCCAGGTCGACGTAATAATTCTTGGTGGTATCCAGTTGATGCAGGATCACCCCTTTTAAATTTTCAGGGGAATGATTCCGGACGATGACGCTGATAGGGACCGGAACCCCGGCCGGAATATCCTTCGGAGCCAAGAGGGCCACTTCGATGGGGCACAATCCTTGGGCCTGTTCGAGCGCGGTAAAGGCCTTGCCTCCGGCGATGGCCCATTCCATCGAGGTGTAAGGCCCCTTGATCCCATAGATGATCCGGTAAAGGTCGTGCCAGAACATCCCCACGCCGGCATTGACGGTGAACCAGTTATGGAACGTTTCAATTTCACGGTTATAAAGTTCCTCCGGGCCGGGGGGATCGAGGGATTTCTGGACCCAATTGAAGTCCACCATTTCCCCCATAGCGTACATTCCATTGGCGCGGGAGAGATATTCTGGCCACTGCTTTTTCATGGACTCCAGGGTGTTGCGGTCTCCCTCGTAAAGCATGATGTGGTTGTAATTGATCCCGGCGTCCACAAACATGGCGGGGTCCTGCCCGTGCTCGTGCCCCTGCTGCCAGCCCAAGGTGAAAGTGAAGACGGGTTTGGTCAACTTGACCTCGTCCAGGATGCTTTTCAACGCTAAGGCCACCTTATGGGCCCGCCACCACTCGAAAAGGGAGACCACTTCCTTGTTTTCCTTCAACTCCACCGTTTTGGCCAGCCAATGGATCCGCTCCTGCTTGGACATGCTCCAGTAATTGGCCGGGCCCGGCACGCTTAGGTCCTTCACGAATTCATCAACCATTTCGTATCCCGCGAAACCCGTGCGGACATAATCCATCCCCACCATGTCGACTTGGTCCTCTTTATCCAAGGCCTTCAGGATGTCGATCACGTCCTGGCGGCGCTTGGGATCATTGAGGGAAATAAACCGGGTTTGGACGACCTCGTCCGTGTCCGGGTCATACCCGAGTGAAAATTCGTAAGGAGCCTGGTTCCAGGCGTCCCCGACCACTTTAAAGGTGGTTATGTAGGCGGCGAATTTCATCCCGGCGTCGTGAGCCGCGCTCGCGTACTTCCGGGCCGTTTCCATGTCGCCGCGGCTGAATGGAAATTCCCTCGGGTTTAAATGGTCCCAAATGGAGGTTTGGCCCGCGAGATAGCAAAAAAGGTTCGCGCCCATGAACTTCGCCCAATCGATGGCGTTGTCCGAATTCATGGAGTCGCTTCCGTCCAGGGCCGGCACGGCGCCTTTAATGAGCTGTTTGCCGCCCTCCATGGTCAGGGCCGCGTATCCCGGGTACAGGCCCTGGGGTTTCAAGGGTGAAATCGTGAAAGCGGACTCAAAAGTTTTGGGCGAGGCCCATTGGGGCGCGGAAACAATGACCTCGGCCAGGTAGGTTCCGGGAGAGGGATTGTACGGGATTGGCCAATTGCCGATAAATCGGCCCTTGGTCCCGTCCTTCTTTAAGTTCAACCGGGTTCTCCCGTCCACCATGGACACTGGATTCCCTCCCCGGTAAACCTCGACGACCGCGCGCATTTCCGAAAAATAAGGCATCTCCTCGGAATTCACCCGGACTTCAAAAGGAACCATCTCATAGCGGAGAAAATTGCGCGCCGGCATGACGGCGATCACATCCGGGATCATTTGGGAGACGGTCGGGACCAGTGAGGAGGTTTTCTTGCCGTCGGGGGAAAGGGTGGCTTTCGCGATAAGTCCGCCGCCGATTAAAAAAGCGGTTATAAGGACCCAACGAAGGGTTTTTTGGCTTCTAAGCCCCGAAAATACTTGATCCAGTGGAACTGAAACGAGCGTCCTATTCCAAAATGGGGAGGTTTTTGGGGTAATGAGGGGGGGCTCCGGGAAAGCCTTCTCCAGGGCCTTTTCTTCGGATTTTTCCGGGACAGATTCAACGGCCTGTTCAATGAAACTCGACCTTTCCTCCGTGGTCATGACGGAAGCGGAAGAATGAATCAGGGAACCGGACTTCACCGAAGTTCCGGAAATAATCGAGGCAATGACTTCTTCCTCGGTTTCCGTCACCGTGGTTTCGATGGAATCAAAAGAAGGAGACAAGGGTGTTTCGGCTGGAGGCGAAATCGGATCTTCGGGGAGGAGGGCTTCCGAAATTTTCGTCTTTGGTTTGCTCTTAAAAGCCGATGTAAGCCTGTTCTTAATGGCCAACGTGCTTTTCTGCACGGTAAAAAAGAAACCTTCCGTGTTTTTCGACCCGGATTCCGATAAGCGGCCAAGGCCCAAGGACGTTTCTTGGGTGAGTTCTTTTAGCCTATCCCCCGCTTTGGCGGTGGAATTTCCAACGGATCGGAAAAGGGAAAGGATGAAATGGGCCGCCGAACGGAAAACCCATCCTATGCCGCGGAAAAAAGCGAATAAAATGGAACCCAACAGGCTGAAAGCGGCGCTTCCCTGCTGGGACGCGGCTTGGAAAAGCGTGCCTGTTTTTTCCTTGAAGGCTTGAAAATTGGCCGACACGTTGAGGGCTGTGGATTCGGGTTTGGCCAGGCGGAAAGGTTCCAACTGGGGTTGTTCGGCTTGGGATAAAAGTTCCGGGGGAAGGGGCGTTTCGCGGGTGAGCTTGACGACCGTTTCCACGTGATAGGTTTGGGGAAACATGTCCAAGGGCTGGACCCAATCCACCGCGAACCCATGTTTCACCAGCAAGGCCAGGTCCCTGGCCAAGGTGGAAGGATCGCATGAGACGTAAACAAGCCGCTCCGGATGGAAAGCCGTGATGCGGGCCAGGACTTCCGGTAAGACGCCTTTGCGGGGAGGATCCAGGATGGCCGCGTCCATTTGGCCGAGGCCCTTATCCTTCAAGCCCAGGAGAACCTGGGCCACGTCCCCTTCTAAATAGTCAATGTTCCCCTTATGGTTGAGGTCGGCGTTGACCTTGGCGTCTTCCACCGCCGGGCCCACTTCCTCCACTCCCACCACGTAGTCGGCCTTGTCGGCGACCGCCATGGCCAAAGTACCGATGCCGCTGTAAAGGTCAAGAACCGTTCCCCATTTTTTCTTGTGAAGCGGCTCCCCCAAGGCTTCGCGCACAATGGTGTGAAGCATATCGGCTTGTTGGGTGTTCACTTGAAGGAATGATTTAAGGGAGACTTTCAATTGAAGGCCGTCGATGACCTCGAAATAATGGTCCCGGCCCGCCAGCACCCGGGTCGTCGGCCCAAAGACGATGTTGGTCCGGGAAGGGTTGATGTTTTGTAAAACGCCCACCAGGCCCGGATTTTCCGCCATCAATTCCGCGGCGATGCGGGGCAGTATCTCGCCCATTTCCTCCGGCATCACCGTGGGTTTCTGGAGCCTCTCTTCCGGCAGCTCATCACGGGTCACGAAAGCCAGGAGGATTTCCCCCGTTTTGACGCCTTGGCGAACCGCCAAATGCCTTAAAAATCCAGTGTGTTTCTTTTCCTGGTAAGGCGTCAACCCCGACCGGTCGATCTTCGTCAACACTTTTTGGATGAGATCGTTGAGGGCGTCACCTTGGATGGGGCAGGTGTGGTATGGCACCAAATGGTGGGAGCGGGGTTCGTAAATGCCTGAGATGAAGTGGCCTTCCCTCATGGAAAGGACCGGCATGGCCTTGTTGCGGTAGGCGTAAGGATTGGGGGAAGGAAGGCAGGGTTGGACAGTGACGTTGGTCAAATGACCGATGCGCTGGAGGGCGTCCACGACGAATTGGCGTTTGGTCTGGAGCTGGCGGGGATAATTAAAATGCTGCCATTGGCAGCCGCCGCACTCCTCGAAAATGGAACAAGTCGGGGTCACACGGTCAGGGGAGCGCCTTAAAACCGAAAGGATTTCTCCGGTCGCGTAATGATCCTTGACCTGGGTTATTTTAGCCCGGACCCGTTCGCCGGGCAGTCCCCCTGGGACGAAAATAGCGAAGTCCAGGTAACGTCCCACCGAATCCCCGCCGAAAGCCAGCGAGGTGATTTCAAATTCAATTTGATCCCCGTGGCGAACGGGTTTAACTATGTTGGTGTTCATGAGAGTCCTGACAACGGTTGTCCGATGCCGCTGTCGGTTATAGGCTGACAAGCGGCGAATCAAAGCGGACAACTCAATTTGATCGTTCGGATCGTTCGCGTTTTAATCACAACAGGAAAAAGATAAAGGCGGAGTTTTTATCCCCTCCTGACATATATCCCGCTTCATATTTTAACGATTTTTCATGGCAGAGCAACCCTAGTCACGTGAAACCGGCCTTATGTTATACTGCCGCACCCCCAGTCATCCGGATGCTACGAAGGTTCGATGCTTTTTCCCAATCCTACTCTGCCTTCCAAATTCCGGGTGATTTCCTATCAACCCAGGGGATTCCCGTAACCACTTATCCAGTAATGCTTATACCCAGGGCCAATAAAAGGGTTTTGGGAGGGAGGTTTACGCCCTTTCCTTTAGGACTATCGATGTTGAGGTTTTGGACATCCAACCCGGCAAAAACCATGACCCAGGGCTTTACCTGCCCACCGCCTATTACCCTTATGTGGTTTTAACTTCAGGGGGCTAGCGGGCAAAACCAATTCTCGGTTAAAACCGGTATTGTCACTACTTTTCCATCGGTTACCTCCCCCCATGATCCCCGATGGCAATCCGGCGCTTATTTCGCGTTCCAGCCGGCTCACTTCCTTCAAAACCAGGACTTGAATATTTTTACGCCAATTCTTTCCCTTTTTTTGCCCGACGATGTCACCACCACGGCCGATTATTCCACTTATGCGGTGGAGCCGCTGTATGAATTGCCTTTGGCCTCTAAAATCTTTTTTTCCATCACTATGATCAATTACGATTCCGGCTTCGAGCGGACCGTTCTTTTTAATTAACTCCGTCTTATTCAAAACCCCGACTAAATATCATCTTTCTCAATATGAATCCATGGACGCCAGTGCGCTTTTCGCCTTTCCCTTCCTTGACGAAAAACGAAAACCTCAAATGGGGCGGCAGCACGGATGTTTTCTTCAATACTGCGGATCTTTTGCGGCCGAATTCGGCGGTTTACACTAACCATAACCGGCAGCAAATCAATACTCGTTTCGGAATCGGGCTGGAGAACCCGAAAAAATATAGTTTTGACTCCAATGAAAAAGCCGGGACTTCACGGTTGGAAGCCAAAACATCCGGTTAGCCGCGAACGATTACATAACTGATACCGGTTCAATTTTTCTTTAGAGGGAATGCCAAAATCCCCAACCATGAAGTGAAATCTCTTGGTTTTCAGGAGAGATTCTTGCCACACTTCATGATAAGAGTTTATGTTTTATTTTGATTTTTTGCGGGAACTATTTTTTAGGCGTTTCTTTTTTGGGGGCGGGCAGGGACGCGTCACCTTCCAATCGTAAGTTGTCCAAGTACACGACTAAAGGCTCGGGAAGGCCCGCCATATCCACCGCGAATTTAAAAGTCCGGATATTCGCCAAATCCAGCCGCTCCTTGATGAGCTCATCCAACGGAATGGAAATATTAGTGACTTTTTTCGGCGTCAAGACCCCCGATGTTTTATAGACGAAAGCGTGGGAGTCGACGATTTGAATATAATAAGTGACCGGTTGGATTTGGTCGTTGAAGACGTCCAATTTTAAATCCGTGTATTCCTGCCACTCGTAAACGGAAAGTTTGGTTACCGAGGTGTTGTCCAAGGTGATCTCGGGCCGCCAGGAAGCCTGCCCGGCTGCGGAGTAGAAAACCTGGGAGGAATTCATGGGGGACACCCCGGGAACCGGCGTCACGTAAAACTGTTGGGTGGAAAAGAAGGACACCTTAGCGCATTTTTTCCCGTGGGTTTGGTTTTCCGTGGAAGGCTCGACCTTCGCGTATCCCCCTGTGGTCCAATCGAAATCGTCCCGGGGATACTCAAAGTCATCGATCATTAAAGTCTTCGTGGTGGTTTTATGCCGCTTGAAAACACGGCTGAGTCCAAGGCCCACCACCAAGGCATAGAGAAGAACCAGCACCAGGAGGATACCTAGGATTTGCATGAATCGTCGCATGTCGCTTGTCCCAATGAAACGGAATTGAAGGCGGTGCCGAGCCCAAAGTGCGCCGATCGGAGAAATGGCTTACTTCAGGGGAGGCATTGTATCAGCCGATAAGGGCTCCTGCAACTTAGAACCTCTGACAAAACCTGCGCCAACGCTAAACCCTACTTCAACCGCCGATAACAACCGATGGACGCCGATACAATTGCTAGTGTTTTTAACGTCAAATCCAGTTTCGGCGATTATTTAATTTTATCTGCGGTTGCCATTTCAAAGTCTTTTGGAGTTTTGTTAGGGCCTCTTAAATTAAATGCGGCCAAGTCCTTAAAAAAACAATCATTTTCACCGCCAAGAAATGGGATAAGCCAAAATGAATCCTAACAGGCTGCTGAAAAAGTAAAAATGGGCCCACAAAGCAGCCTGCTACCCCAAAGATTCCGCAGGAATCGTGGGGTTTCTACAAATGTCGTCAGCTGAAAAAGTCCGTTTTGGGGACTTTTTCAGCACCCTGCTAATGAAAATTCAAAATGTTTTTGGTTTCAACTTCCTGATTTCAAATCAGGTCAAAACCATTATTTTTTAGATCCGCTGGATTGGCGAACGATCAACTGGGTTGGGATCAAAACTTGGCGGGGCTTCCAATCGTCCGAATGGTGGATTTTCTCTATGAGCACCTTGGTGGCTTCCTTGCTGATGAGCTGGTAGTCCTGCTGGATGGTGGTGAGGGAATAGGGCGGCGTGCAGGCTTCCGGAATATCGTCGAATCCCGCCAAAGCCATATCGGTTCCGACGGAGAGGCCCTTTTCCTCCACCGCATCCCAGGCGCCCAAGGCCATTAAATCATTGGCGGCGAAAACCGCGGTGGGCCGGCCCGGAAGGAACAGGAGCTTTTTCATGGCCTCCCCTCCGGCTTCTTTCAAAAAATTCCCCTCGACGATGTATTCCTCGGGGACCGGAAGGCCGTGTTTTTGCATGGCTTGTTTGAATCCCAGGAGGCGGTCCGCCGCGTTGCGTGAGATTTCGGCCGGGCCCGAAATGCAGGCGATTTTCTTGTGCCCCAGCTTCACCAAATGATCCACCACTTGGCCAACCGCCTGGATGTTATCGCTGTCCACGAAATCGATCCCGGGGTCATCGGTACGGTAGCCGATTAAAACGATGGGAATCCTGTGGTCCATCATTTGGATGACGTCTTTTTCCTCCAGGTAAGGCGAAACCATCAATACCCCATCCACCGCGTTTTGGAAAACCTTCCGGTAAACCACTTGCGGCGCGAAGACGCCCGCGATGGTGTTGATCAAGAGGCCATATTGCTTTTCCTCGACCACTTCGTTAATGCCGTTCAAAAGCTTCGTGTACCAATCGCTTTGGATGTTGAACTGCTTGCCCGCCCAGGAAAAGAAAACCTCGATGATATTGGTTTGTTTCACCACCAACCCCCGCGCGATGGGATTGGGCTTGAACTTCATTTCTTTAATTACTTCAAGGACCTTGAAGCGCGTTTCTTCCAAAACGTTGGGATTGTTGTTCAAAACGCGGGAAACCGTTGAAATGGAAACCCCGGCTTTCGCGGCAACGTCATAAATGGTAATGGACAAGGCTGCTCCTTTTAATCCCAAGAACTTCTCTTGGGAGCTGTAAGCTTTCAAAGCGCTTTCATTCAACTACACAGTTATCCATTTAAGGGAGAGGGGAAAATTCATGCGGTCTCTCACAAGGGATAAAGGAAATGCACTGTGGAATAGCATCTGATTATACCTTTCTTGTCCAAAAAACACACCTACGGACCTGTAAGGTAGTGTCTCAGTTTGAATTTATCCTTTCCCCCTCACCCCATCCCTTGCCCCTTGCGGGAGAGAGTAGGGTGAGGGGTGATTTTCAAACTGAGGCACAACCACCCGTAAAATTGAATTGCTTGAGCCGAAAACCCCGGCTTTACATTCCGGTTTCACCCGCCTTGGAATTCGGCCAAGTGAACCCGTGACGCGGGTGTGGAATATTGTTAAAATCCCCGGACTTAAGCCAAAGGAAATTCATGGACATTTTTTTAAAAACCGCCATCCAGGCGGCCAAAGCCGCCGGAAAAATCCATAAAAAATATTATGGCCGGACTCTCAATATACGGTTTAAGTCAAAAAACAAACTGAACCTGGTGACTGAGGTAGACACGCTTTGCGAAAAAACAGTCATTTCCATCCTCCGGAAGCATTTCCCTTCCCATAACTTTTGGGGGGAAGAAAGCGGCAAGGGTGCCGGCACTTCCGAATATACATGGCTGGTAGACCCCTTGGACGGCACCACCAATTACGCCCATGCCTACCCTTTCTTTTGCTGTTCCATCGCTCTCGTTCAAAACAACAAGCCTATCGCGGGGGTGGTTTATGACTCCCTTCGGGATGAATGCTTCTACGCTGAAAAAGGCCGGGGCGCCTTTTTAAACGGTCAAAAGCTCAAAATTTCCAAGGTAAATACCTTGTCCGAAAGCCTGGTTTGCACCGGCTTTGCTTATGCCGTTCGTGAAACCTATTACAACCTGGATAACTTCCGGCAGTTTGTTTTGAAAGCCCAAGGGGTAAGGCGGGATGGATCGGCGGCCATGAACCTGGCCTATGTGGCGGCGGGCCGTTTTGACGGCTTTTGGGAGAGGGGCATCCAAGCCTGGGACATGGCGGCGGGAACCTTGATGGTTCAGGAGGCGGGCGGCAAAGTGACGGATATTACCGGCAAGCCTTTTGGCCTGCTGGCCGAAAACGCCCTGGCCACCAACGGAAAAATTCATGGACAAATATTCAGGATTTTGAAAAATGGAAAGGACGAAAAAACCTGGGCTCTCAAACATCCGTTGAGGTAGTTACCGGCCCGCGCAGGAATCGAATCATCAGCTTAGACTTAAAGTCACTAACGAAACCTGAAAAATTTCACCTCCAGCCCCCTCCAGTGGCCGCAAAGTTCGCGAGGAAAGACATTAAACTTGTTTAAAATTAAAGGATTTGGCTTTGCTTTACTTTGTGCCCTTCGTGCGTTGCGAAGCAACATTGTGGTGAAATTAGGGTTTTGTTAAATGTTCTTAGAACCTGTGTCAAAACCCTTAATCTCTTGCCTCAAAGGACACAAAGCCAGGCAAAAATCCTGATAATGGACAAAGATTTCAATTCGTGATCTTCGTGGTGAGAAAAGTTTTCTTAAGCCCTCTTATACTGAAAGCCGCTATTGGGTCCAACCGGCCAAAAACTCCTCAATTAAAAAGGGCAGGTCATCGTGATAGCCGCCTTCCAACAATGAGAATGTTGGAATCTTTAAATCCTTAAGCCATTGCCCGATTTTCCGGTAATCCCTTTTCGCCAGTCCAAACTGGGTCAAGGGGTCTTTCTCGTAAGTGTCAAACCCCATGGAAATCCCCACTAGGTCCGGCTTGAAATTCCGGATTTTTTGAAGGGCGCTTGCCATCGCGGGAAAATAATCCCTTTCTTCCGTGCCGGGGGCCAATGGATAGTTGACGCAATTTCCCCGCGATTGCCGCCCGGTACCGGGATAAGCCGGAAACTGGTGGAGTGAGACGTAAAAAAAATTCTGCTTTCCAAAGCAAAAATCCTCGGTGCCGTTACCGTGATGGCAGTCCAAGTCCAAAACCGCGACCCTTTCCGCCTTGCCCCGCTGGACCATGTCCTGGATGGCTACCGCCATGGAATTAAAATAACAGAATCCCATGGCTTGTTGGGGCGTGGCATGGTGGCCGGGAGGCCGCATAAGGGAAAAAACGGGAATTCCCTTCAGGCTTTCCTCGGCCGCTTGTAGGGCCGCGCCCGCCGAAAGAAGGCTGCAGGTATAAATACCTGGGGCGCCGGGCGTGTCGGGATCGAAATATCCCTCTTCCTGGACCAGGTGTACAAGGCTGTCGCCGTGGACTGCCTTGATTTTTTCGACCGACGCGAGGGATGGTTCTTGGAAAACATCCGGGGACCACAGAGTTTTTAAATGCTCGAGGGATCGGAGGACCCGGGCCGGCTGTTCAGGATGGCCGGAAATGTCGTAAAGCCCGGCTTTAACGGTGGAGATGACTTTAAGGGGATTTTTTGAATTCAAGTTTTGAGTTCTAAGTTTTTAGTTTTGGATTAAGGAAATTTTCGATAGATTTTCCATCGAAAATCTTCAACGATTCAAAATTCATAATTCGAAATTGTTTTCACTTGCCGCCACCGATCTTGCGAATTTTCTCGGCCAGGAGAAACTTGTCCAGCCGGATGACGTCTTTCTTGTTGATGGCGAGGATTTTGAGGCCCGCCCGGTAAGTGGAGCCGTTGCTTCCCGCGTTTTCGACGGTTGCCCGCACCACTTCCGCGATCAGGGTGATGGGCGCGGGATAATTGGGTAAATAGAGGTGGATCTCCAGGGCCATATCCGGCGGGAAAGCCATTTGCCCCACCAATGACATGCCGCCCATGGAAATGTCCCTCGTAACAGCGTGGACAATGGCTGATTTTTTGGAGAGTTCGGGCAACTGGTCGATCGTGGATTCGCGGTAGGCGGGATTGGAAAGCGTATTCACCAATTCGGCCTTCGGAATCAGGCAATAGGTTACCTTGACCGAGGCGTCGATGCGTTCGAACTGCCGTTTTTCCATCCATCCCGTATGTACCGAAGCCATTTTACCCCTCGAACACAAGTTGGCAGTCGACAGTCGGCGGCTAAAACAATCCGAATGAAGTTTCCGCCGACCGTCGACTGTAGGCTGCCTTTCACTTCCAATGAATGCAAGCCACCGGGCAGCCATTCATAGCCGCTTCGATTTGTTTTTCCGTGTCCCCCTGCGGGTTATACACTTCCGCCAGGCCGTCGGAAGTCATCCGAAAAACCTTGGGTGTTTCCGCCACGCAAGCCTCGCACCCCGTGCATTCGTTTTGGTCCACGTAAGAAATCCGGTTTAACTTCTTGGTTTCACCCATAACGTTATAAATCCCTAATGCATTGTTTGGCCATTAAAGCCGTGCTTTTAAAATTGGATGCTAAAGTTTGTAGTACCAGCAATATCCGTGCCGTTGGATTCTCCCACTACCTGCCAGTGAAAGCCCTCTCCCACGTCAAAACCAAGCACATATTTAGGTTCAAAAATAATCGGCGCATTATGATTCCCCACCGCCAAAGACACTGTTGAACTGCCTTGTGGGGTGTTCGTGGGAAGTGGACCTGTCACCGTCTCCGTCACCGAACCAGTGATATTGGCCGAAACATCACCTGAATTCCTTTGAAATCCCACAGCCGCGAAGGGATAAATAATTCCTAAATCTTTCCCCACCATCAATTTGGCTCCAAAACTTTTGACATCCCAGCTTTGGGTAAAAGTATTTGTTCCCGTTAGATTGTCGTTATATTGAAGGCCCGTTCCCGGATCGGTGTAAACCGCGTTTTGATTCACGTTTGTCGCGAGGGCAAAAGTCCCATTCATTGTATCCCAACTGGCACCCACCGTCACGGTGGGCAGGTGCAAGCCGTCGAATATTTTGTACCGGAAATCCAGGCCCCATCCCGTGTAATTGGCGGAAAAACCCAACCCCAAGTTGGATAAGTCGATCTGCGGCAAATAGGTAAGCCGGAAACCCACATCCAAGCCTTTGAGAAGGCCGACCCGGACTGTGGCAATGGGAAAAGGGATCGGAACAATGGAAGGAAGGCTCACATTTGACGAAACCAACAGCGCTTGAAGCGGCAGGCTATTGAGATTGGAAAGCCCGACAATATCGGCGCCCGCACCCACACTCACCTCAACTTTGGGCGAACCTAGCAATTCAAAAACCCCGGGAGGGGTGCTCCAGCCAAGAGTTGAATAAAAGCCCATACTTTTGGCGAATTGGCCATTGATGTAGCTCGATATGGTTTGGTAATCGGCGTTCATTTGGTTGATGAAATTTTGGTTGGGGGTTTGAGCCCAACAGAAAGAGTGGCTTCCGAACCATCCCGTTAAGATGAAGAAAACGATTCGCCCGGTTTTGCGAATAAACATTCTTTCCCTTTCGGCCCAAATCAGGTTAACTGGAAAATACTAGCAGGGTGCTGAAAAAGTCCCAAAACGGTCTTTTTCAGCTGACGACATTTGTGGTAACCCCAAAATTCTTGCGGAATTTTAGGGGTAGGCAAGCTGCTTTGTAGCCCTATTTTTTTTCTTAGCAGCCTGCTAGAGATTACTTTAAGCCAGGACACTGAAAATGAAAAGATTTTACCTTAAAACGAGTGAATTATGGGTCCGGGGGACGTCCTTATGAACTGGTCCGATGGCCCCCTGGTTCCCGGTGTATTTATGGAGCGGCTTCACCGTTTTGGCGCATTCGTAAAAATAAAAGGCCGGAAGGAATATTGCCATGTCACCAACTCCGGCCGCCTCAAGGAACTGCTTTATCCCGGCGCCCAAGTCGCCCTGGTAGACCACCTTGCAAAACTTAAAACTCAAACCTTAGGACTCAAAACCGGCCGAAAGACTCGTTATGCCGTCCGCTTGGCTTACTACCGGAAAAAATGGGTCTGCATCGAGGCCAATATCGCTCCCAAGCTTCTGATGGAGGCCTGGAAAGAACGGCGGATTCCCGGCCTGGCTTCCTACGACCGGCTCCAAGCCGAGGTTCCGCTGAATAGCCATACCCGTTTTGATTTCCAGGCGGGTAATTCCCGAACCGGTGAAAAGGCTTGGGTGGAGGTGAAATGCGCGACTCTCGTGGATAGTGAGGGTATCGGACGTTTCCCCGACGCCCCTTCAGAGCGGGCTTCAAAGCACTTGAGTGAGTTGATGGAGCAGGCCAAACAGCCGAAAACCAAATGCTTTGTTTTTTTCGTTTTGCAGAATCCGCACGGGAAAGCCGTCGGGCCCAAGGACGACACGGACCCGCTCTTCGGGAAAAAATTACGGAAGGCCTCCCGGTCTCATGTAACCGTGGGGGCCTTCCGTGCGCGGGTGAATTTGAAAGGAGCCCGCTTGATCCAGGACATCCGGGTTTTATTATAGGCTGTACTTGACCACCCTGGCGTTTCCGTTATCCGTCACGTAGATGTTTCCCGCCGCGTCGATCGCGATGCCGACCGGGCTGTTCAAATGTTGGCTGGAAGGGCCCGTCTGGCCCCATTGTTGGACGTAAGCCCCGTTACCGTCGAACTCCTCGATGCGGTTGTTGCTGGAATCCACCACGTACAAGTTCCCTTTAGCGTCCAGTTTCACGTCGGTCGGGTTGGAGAGCTGTCCCGCTCCCGATCCAGCCTGGCCCACGACAGTGACCGTGCCGGTCACGCTGTTGAACTTCGTGATGTTGTTCCCCTGGTAATTCGCGACGTAAACATTGCTGTTGCCGTCGACCGTCAATCCGACGGGGTAATTGAACTGGTTATTGGTGCTTCCGCTTTTACCAAATTGGCCTAGGGGGGTGACGCCATTGAATTGCGAAACCATGTCGGTAATATCGGTCACGAAAAGGTTTCCGTTAGAGGCCATGGCCACACCCTGGGGATAGGAAAAGACACCCCCCTCCGGGGTGGTGGCTTTCACTTGGTTCACGAAAATCCCGTTCATATCCGTCTCCTGGACCCGTTGGTTTCCCGCGTCCGCCACGTAAACATTATCGTTGGCGTCCACCGCAACCCCGAAAGGCTGGATAAATTGAACCGGCCCGCTTCCGGCCTGTCCCCAGCGGCTCAGGGCCGCCCCCGTGGAATCCAATTTGAAAACAACGCTTAAATCCGCGTCGACCACGTAAACATGGTTGTCCTTGTCCACCGCGATCCCCCTGGGATTGCTGAAATTGATGCTATTGGCGCCACTGACCCATTGGGCCACGAAATGGGGCGCGGTAACCGGCGCCGCATTGTTGGCCACGCTGGGCGCTAAGGGAAGCAACCCTTTCGTGCAAGCCATCGGGCCCGCCAGAATCGCACCCATCACCAGGACTAAGAGTAGGTTTTTCATGAGACACCGCCTTTTTGGATTCGTCAATCACTGCGCACTCATTAGTAAAGCAACTGTGGTGCCAAGCGGCAGGTGGGGTATTTGGCCGAAAAAACGCCTTTTCCGCGAAAAAAGACATGGGGAAAATGGGTCAAAAGGAATCGAGTGGGTAAGAATAACTCAGCGGTAAAAAATGGAATGTGGGAGTAAAAAATGGGAATCATGCGCTTGGCGTACCACAAAGGATTGCCCGCAGTTATATTTACCTTCTCCCCTTGAGGGAGAGAGCATAAAGGCTTAAAAAAGGATTTATGAAATGAGTTCTAACTTATCTTTTGAATTACTCGAATCCGTAGAACGAGTAGGGAATACTCCTTGAATCCGTTACCGTGCTATTCACGTAAACGTTCCCATAACTACTGTCATACATCCAACCGGTCCCGCTGCCGGTTGGTACCGAACTTGCCGCCGTCATCGTCACTAAAGACCCAACCGGGCTGCTGGTACCGCCAACGAAAGCCCCGGTGACTTTCACGGCTAAAATATTATCCAGGTACTTACTAAAAGCATATCCGCTGAAGGATTGCAGGGTCGTGGGCCAAATACCCTGTTTATCCCCGTAATAAATGGAAATCGCCGACTTGATGCCGGCCAAGTTCCCTTTGGTTGCCCCTTCCCTGGATTTTTCCAACATTTGGGCGAACCTTGGAATCGCGATCACCGATAATATGCCGATAATCGCCACGACGATCATCAGTTCGACCAGGGTAAAACCATTTTCTTTCAAACGGATCATCTGTTGCCTTTCTTAACCTTCTTGAATAGCCAAGTTTCCAGTTCGAACCCAGCTCACAAAATGGCTTCCAAGCAAAACCATTTCAAAAATCATAAAGTCTCAATGAAGAATACAGGATTACGGGGGGCTTAAGGAAATGAAATGGGCAAGATGCAATCAAAATGGCGCTTTATTGGCTTGATGAACCGATAAGGCGGCTCGGGAGAAATAGCCTGATTGAATTCGCCAACGGGGTTTCAACGGTGAAAAATTTCAAGACCCATATTTTCGAAGGGGATCGGTTTCAAGTTTACCCAGCGCCTTGACCGACCCATTGGGGAATCTTAAATCCCTTGATCCACTCCCTTTTGGTGTAAGGTTTCAAATCCAGGATGGGCATTCCCTCCCATGCGTCCAATCCCTCCACCTGAAGCGCACAATCCAGTCTTTTGATTAATTTCACTACCGTGAAACCTATGGGATTGGGGCGATGGGGCGTGCGCGTGGCCAAGAAGCCTATCCTTGGAAAAGGCTTCAGGGTTCCGGGATGAAGGGTCAAATCGGGCTTGTGGGACCGGTGAAGCCAAAAGAAAACCATGAGGTGGGAGAAACCTTCAATGCCTTGCAGGGCCTTCGACCATCGGCGGGTTAAAACAATCTTTCCTTTTTGAACGTATCCAATGGGTTTGATGACGAATATTTTGGGGGCATACCGATTCCGGGGGTGTCCACGGCGGGGTCAGGAAAGCCCGCCGTGGAAAGTTGGCCCTGTTTATTTCTGGGCGTCCGCCTTTTTCTCCAGGTCCATTCCACACTTGGGACATTTGCCGTCCGCCGTTTTAGGGCCGCTGTAATCGCCCATGGGGCAAACCCAGGTCTCCTTGGCGGCCTTCTTTTTCGACGACTTTGCCTTCTTGGTTTTGGCTTTAGGCGCCGGCGTGGAAGCCGGCTGGGCTGATGCGGCGGCCGGGGAAGTATTCACCGCCTCATCGGCTTGGGCAAAAGTCACCGCCAACAAGGCCACTCCCAATATCGCCAACAAAACTTGAAATGTTCTTTTCATCCTCAAACTCCTTTTTTTCGATATGAAACCCGGATTCCGTTGCCAAATCCAGGGCCTTAAAACGGTTCCAATCTTACCCTTTCCATGGATTCGATTGCTACGATCAAGGAGGGTTAAGTTTTGGAAGCTTTTGCCGTTAAGTTAATTGAGAGGAGCTCAGCGATGGATCCAATAACTAAAATTGATAATTTAACCTCGGCTTTCGACAGCCAACCCTCCAAAAAAACCTCGCCTTATGACCAGGCCTTGCAAACCCTTGAGACTTTCATTGATAAATTGGTGACGGCGGAAAACAACGCCGCCAAGACCGACGCTCAAAAGGCCATTCAAGAAGCACAGCTCTTGCAGGCCTATGAACGGAAAGTCGCCTTTCTTTCAGGCCAGATCCACCGGGTCGAAAGCGAATTGTCCGCTTTGGAAGGTTCCCTGGCCCAGGCTTCCGCTACCACGGGCCAAAGCCCGGTTCTTGACTCTAAAAGACAGGAAGTTATTTATTGGCAATCCCGTCTCCGCCAGGTGGTTGAAGCGAACCAGCTGAACCAAGGTTTATAACCGGACAAACGCCTTTTGGACGACTCCTCCCGGTGAATAAAATAAAAAAAGGAGCGCCCGCTCGGGCGCTCCTTTAATATTTCCGCTTTGATTCTTAGAACCCATAACAAAACCTCGGTTTTACCACAGCGGTGCTTCGCACCGCACAGAGACACAGTTTAAATCCTTGGAATTTTGAGTTTTCCTTACTGTACCTCTGTGGTTCCGAAGGAACCTGTGGTGAATTTGGGTTTTGTTAGAGTCTTTTAGTACATAAAAGTGGAAAACTTCCCTAAATTCTTCTCCACGTCCTCCTTGCAGGTTTTGCAGCAAAGCATGATTCTTTTTCCGTTGGACAGCTTCACTTCCACCTGGTTCTTCACGTTGAGGATATTAGTCTGCCCGGCCGCCGGACAATAGGCATACCAAGCTCTCGATGCCGCAACTCCAGTCGGGGAATGAAGGGCGCCTTTATGCCATGGCGTGACTTCATCCATTTGAACGGTATCCCGGGACGTGACAAGAGCCCCCAGGGGAGAGGTAAGGGCGGGATGGTTCCCCGCGAAACTTGCGGCGGTTGTTCCAAGAATCAAGGCTAAAGTCAGAACAAATGTTAAAGTTTTCATTGTCGTTTTCCTTTTTAAGTTTCAAGTATGGGTGAATAGGCTTTTAAAAGCCGGTTGGGGGAATGCGGAAAGACGGAATCTTTTGGATTTGGTTAAAGCCAAAAGCGCGGTTAGCCTTTCCACAACCCTAACCGCTGGTTGGGAAGAATCTCAAATCCGAAGGATGGGCGAATAACCATGAGGGGAAACATCGGAAATAACGGTGCTTGGGATAATGACGGACGTGCTGATCCGCGTGGTTTTCAGTTCACCGGAGGGGGTCACCTGGCATCCCGCGGAAGGCTTCTTTGGTTGGGTATAAGCCAAGGCCTTTGACGAGGCTTTTTTCATGTTAGAACAGCTTTTGTAGCCCGGGCGGTCACAGCATTTGCCCCCGTCACAGCAAGTGGGAATATGCATCATCAGGCCCTTCACCCGAGGGGCCGGTGAACCGCATTCACCGGAGGGCATGAAAGCAACACTCCATAAGACTGCCAACGATAACCGGCCGAGACGGATAAAAAGCTTTCGCATGGTGAACCCTCCACTCTCAAAAAAAGAAAATCTTTTAAGAGGGAAATACTTCCCAAGTAAAGAATACCCCTGCTCCCAAGGGGCCTTTATGATGCGCGTCACATACCGGAACATCGAGTAGTGGTCCTCTGCCTTGCCACCCGCTGAGAGCCTTTAAGGCGAGTGTCGGGATGATGTGCCTGGACATAGGCACTTAGTGCCAACTGCGTTGAACGGTTGGTGATGTTTTTCACCTCAATAGGCCTCAAATGACGCCTTGACGTCATAGCGTCATTTAAGGTAATTTGATTCAAGAGGTGACCTACATGAATACCAAAGCAACCCTTTATCTGGATCCCAAGATACTGAAAGCCGCCAAGATCAAAGCCGCCCATTCCGAAAAAACCCTTTCCTACCTAGTGAACGAAGCCCTGAAGCTTTCACTCCGGGAAGACGCGGCCGACTATGAAGCGTTTGACAAGAGGGCAAAAGAGCCTTCCCGCAGCCTGGAAGCCGTCCTGAAAGACCTCAAGCGTGATGGACTCCTATAAAATTTCGCTTAAAAAGAGCGCCGAGAAGGAACTCCGATCGATCCCATCCCGGGACATTGAAAAAATCGTGGAAAAGTTAAAGGGTTTAGCCCATCAGCCCAGGCCCCACGGGTGTGAAAAAATGGAAGGGCAGGAGAGGTATCGGCTCAGGCAGGGCGATTGGCGGATGGTCTATTCCATCAATGATGACGAAAAATCCGTCATAGTGGTTAAGATCGGCAACCGGAGGGAAGTCTATCGATGAAAACCGGGCACCCCGGGATTAGTAAAGGCGTTTATAGTGCCCGTCCTGTGGCCCCTTTGTTTTGTGGGAGCTCAGGGTGAAAACACCTGGACCGTGGCGTCGCTTCCCACGTAGATGTTGTTGGAAGCGCCGATGCCGATTCCATCCGTGGTAAAAGAGCCCCATTGGGTTTGCAGGGTCCAATTTTGGACTGACCATGACTTAGCCGGGGATGTCATGGGTTGCCGGAGACCCCCCTCACTCAATATAGCCGCCTTTTTGTAAGTTCCAAAGCTTCCTATACAGTCCCGGTTTTCTTATCAACTCCCGGTGGCTTCCCTGCTGGACCACCTTCCCCATGTCCAGCACCGCGATGATGTCCGCGCTCATGATGGTGGAAAGCCGGTGGGCGATAAGGATGCAGGTTCTTCCCTTCATCAGGCCCTTCAAGCCCTCTTGGATCTCGTGCTCGGTCTGCGAGTCCAGCGAGGAAGTGGCCTCGTCTAAGATGAGGATCTTCTTGTCCGCCAAAAGCGCCCGGGCGATGGAAACCCTCTGCTTTTCCCCGCCGGATAGCTTCACCCCCCTTTCCCCCACGATGGTGTCTTCTTTGTCCGGCAGGCCCTCAATGAACTTCCCCAGCTGGGCGTAACGGATGGCGCCGAAAACCTGCCGGCGGGAGGCCCCGGGGTTGGAGAAGGCGATGTTGTTGTAAAGGCTGTCGTCGAAGAGGATGCATTCCTGGGGCACCATGCTGAGGGCTTCCCTGAGGGAAGCCTGGGTAACCCCCGCGATATCGGCGCCGTCCAGGCTTATCTGCCCCTTTTCCAGGTCGTAAAGTCGGTACACCAGGCGGATCAAGGTGGTTTTCCCGGCCCCTGAGGGCCCCACTACCGCCAGCCGCTTGTGGGGCGGCACCTTCAGCGTGAAGCCCGACAGCACGGGCTTTTTGCGGTAAGTAAAGGCCACGTTCTTAAACTCAATGGCCCCCCGGTGCACCACCAGCGGCCTGGCTCCCGGCCTGTCCTTGATCTCATTTTCCAGCTTGCCGTATTGGAAAAGGTCCTCGAAGTCCGCGATCGCCCGGTACATGTTGCGCACCCCCATGATGAAGCCGGACAAGGGCATCAGCAGGGTGCCGTAGTTGGTGAAAACCAGCACGAAAGTGCCGATGGTCATCTGCCCGGCGGTGAGGCTTTTCAGCGAAAGGTAAACTACGAAAAAGGCGCCCACCCCGGAGATGAAAATCTGCCCCCCTTCCAGGCGCTTGAACTGGTCCCAAAAGCCCAGCTGGTAGCGCCGGGTCTTCTCGCTCAGGTCGAAGAACCGGTTCCTCACGTCCCCTTCCTTGGCGAAATACTTGATGGATTCGATATTGGTGAACACGTCGCTGATGTTGGCCTTTTCCAGGTCCGACATGTTGTTGTAGAGGACGTTGGCCTTCTGCTGTTGCTGGGTGACGATGATGGAATAACCCACGTAAACCACCACGGTGGCCAGCACCGAAAGCCCCACGGGCAGGGTGAAATAAAAGATGGAGGCCCCCATCAGGGCCAATTGAAACAGCACCGGCGCGAAATTAAAGACGATCACGTCCGTCATCGTTTCCACCGACCCGGAGCCCCGGGCCAGGCGGGAAATGAGGGACCCCGTCTTGTGTGAGCTGTGGAACCCGTGGGAAAGGGAAAGCAGGTGGTCGAAGAAGTAGCGCTTGATGTCGGCGATCAGGCGGCTTTCCAGCCGGTTGATGCTGCCCAGGTAAAGCCATCGCCCCAGCCCCCGGATGGCGGGTATGGCCAAAAGGGCCGCGAAGGCGAGAAGGAGGAAGTGGTCAAAGGCCTCCAGGGCCATTTTTCCCTGGGTGAAAAGCGTGGCCCTATCCACGATGCGGCTGAAGGTGTAATTAAAAGCCAGGTCCAGGGTGCTCAGGGCGAAGACCAGCAAAACCAGCAAAACGCAGGCCCCTTTATATTTCTTCAGGAAGCCGAAATAAACCTTGAGGTTGTATTTGAAATCGATGGGCAGCTTGTCCGATACCTTGATGCCGGCCATAAAGGGGTGTCCTAATTCTAAGGAAGTTGAGACTTTTTACTAGAATTGGGAAGTTTTCACAAGCCAAAGGCCTCTGCCATGAGCCATGAAGGGCGTTTATCCGATCCGTCCCGTGCCGAGACTATTTACCTGTCATTCACTCACCAGGTGAATGGCAACGGTTGGTAATGCCAATTGGAAGACATTGGCGCAAGGCGAACCACAAGGTTTGGTTATATCCATGATGCCTGGCTTTGGCTATTTCAATTTCCGCGAATTTCCAGGAGGTTTCAGGAAGGCCTTTTTGGCGGCGCTTTCGGTATCGGGGTATGACTTCATGAACCTGTTAAATTCCAGAAGATCGAATATTTGCGAAACCTCGGGTTTCATCCCCGCCAGTACCAAATCCCCTTTGGCGTTGCGGATGCCCTTGATCTCGCTGACGAAAACGCCCCAGCCCGCGCTGCAAATGTAATCGACGCCGCTTAAATCAACGATCAATTTGTATTTTTTATCCCATAACGCCAAACGGAGTTTCTCTTCCATCACGGGGGCGGTCATGGTATCGAGAAATCCCCTCACGGCCATAACCGAGATCTGCTTATTCCCGGGATAATCCGTTATCTCGATTGTGATGCTTTCCATCGGGAACTCCATTTCTTTGACTTGATCAATCTTAGCCTTAATCAGGCTTTGTTCGGAGGATTTGTTTAACAGGGGGGAAAGCCTCTGCCCTGAGGCCACAAACCGAGGGGCAAGCTTTGAGTGTGCCAATTCCAAACAAGGAATTGGTACCAGGATCGCGGGAGAAGGATAAATTGCTAAGTGTTAAACGACTTGTCCGGCGTAACTCGAAGAGCGAAGCGGGATGGCCCGGCCTCTTGGCTCCAAGGTTTTTAATCCCGTCCCTCCTGTAACTTTCCCAAGTGGTGTTGCGTCTAAAAGCCGTGCCGCATAAGCCCTCCACCTCCGGAAAGAACGGATTTTATGAAAACGCCGACCAACTTGAAACCTAGCCTTTGGCAAACCACGGCGGGAATCGCCCTATTCCTCCTGCCCCTCGGGGCTGGGGCTTTTAATTTTACTCCCGACGCCAACCGGGTGGTTTCCGATCCCTCCTATCTGCCCCTGGGGGGCCAGGTTTATGGCAGCACCGAATATACCTTCGGAAATACCGGTTCGACGACGGATAACGCCGTGGAGGCGCTCAAAAGTTCGAACACGACCCTTTCGAACACGGTCAACCAGGTGCTGGAGGCCGGCCTCACCGACGATTTCACCCTGCGGGTCGGCGATTCCTACCAATGGCTCTCCTCGACGACCGGTTTCCCGGACGGCACGCAAAACCTGACCCGCTCCGATGGTTTTATCGACCCGACTTTCACGGCGATTTGGCGCGCGCTGGACCAGAAGAACCATCCCCTCAACTGGGACCTTCAGGTGTCCTACGCCCCCAACTTCTTCAACGCCCAATCGGCCGACCCGTCCGAAAACGGGACCGTGGCGCGGGGGGGCGATACGGGAACCTTCGGCACCTCGATCAGCCAGAAAACGGCGGATTTCACCTTTTATCTGCAGGGCACCCTGACCTACCTGAACAACCGGTCGGTTTTCAACCCCGCCAACAATATCACCACCGATTTCGATTCCATCTGGCAGTATTTCCTCAACGTTTCGACCCAGACGCGCTTCAGCCCCCAATGGTCCCTCAATTTGGGCTGCTCGGAGACCTTCAACGACCAAGTCAACACTTCCTTCGTCAACGGCGGCGGCAACCTCATCAGCTCCGTCAGCCACCCCGGGGAAGTATTGGTGTTCACGGGGGCCCTCAATTTTCACGCCATTCCCAACCGGTGCGTGCTCTCGTTTATCTACAACCATTACTTCTTCGACGGCGTCAGCAACACCAACGAGACCCTGCCGGGCAACAGCACCACGACCTATGCAAAAGAGGAAAACGCCTTCAGCGGCGAATTGCGCTATGTCTTTAATTAACCATCAACCGAAGGTTTCGAAGGATGGAAGACGGCTTGTCCTCCTGCTTGTCCCCCGAAATCGCTGGTCCCTCGAAGCTCAAAGAGCATAGTGGGATAGTGCAGGGGGAAGCTTTAGCGAAGGAGGAAGTCTTGACGCAAGGGGAAGGGGGTGAGATTTTTTACTAGAATTGAAGAGTTTTCACAAGCCAAAGGCCTCTGCCCAGAGGCCACCAGCCGAGGAGCAAGATTTGAGTGTGCCAATTCCTTAAGAACCAGGAATTGGCAAAGGGCCGGAGCGCGGGAGGAAGGGGAATTTCAAAGGCGTTAAATGTTCACTGTTCCACGGCGCGCTGCGGGGTTACCGAACCCTTGGTTTATAAATATTTTTTTCACTTTTTCATCAATCTAAGGCGATGTATATGTTTCAGGACTGTATTTATCGGTATATCGAACAACATCCGTTAAGACCTTAAAATAGTTTCTTGTGGATAAACGACTTATGGGTATTTTCTTACCATCTTTCAATTCCAACGTTGCCCAACCGTAAAAGGAAGGCCCAGGTAAATTTTCATACGTTATGCTCAAAAACTCATTCCAATAATATTTTTTGAGGGTTTTGCCTTTCCAATTTAACAACTCAATGCCTGATTCGCCATAAGCCCAATAAGAAACAAAAGAAAAAAATACAGCCGCTACTAACACCGAAAAAACGCAAACAACAAATACATTAAATTCAATAGTG
>Ga0207052_10055_pt1 | contig 36920 bp, 37 predicted proteins | sample Alteio_BWMinCont_62_FD_153294 | JGI IMG/M metagenome (GOLD analysis project Ga0207052, IMG submission 153294) | Enriched cells from forest soil in Barre Woods Harvard Forest LTER site, Petersham, Massachusetts, United States -... | ecosystem: Environmental > Terrestrial > Soil > Temperate forest >...
ATTCATGTCCAAAGCTATAAAAATTCAGAAAAAGTGTTTGTTTGATGAAATTATTATTTTAGGACGTTAAATTCCATTCAAAATATTAATATTGCAGTTCACCTAAAGTTATTATGAAAAGTATTTTAAATACCAGGCTGTTGGTTATTCATTTTATAGCGTTTTTGCTTATTATGTACGGGGCTCAGATGTTTGGTTTTATTTTCGATTACAAGTTCCTGTTTCTCGATCATACTAACCGCATTAATTACCCAAGCCGTATGGATTCGGATATGGCAATTGTGGAGCAGGTTGGCAATTTTGGGCTCATTCTTTCATTCATTCTTTCGTGGGTTATTTCATCAAGGAAAAACTGGCATTGGATAAATTCCATTATTGTATTTGTGCTTACGTTTGCTATTGAAAATTGGGTGCTATTACGCTGGACAAAGTTTCATAATATTTATTTATCGCCCGGTGGTTTGTTCCATGTATTCAGCAAATGGGGGCATATAGCCGAGGGGACCATACTTCTCGTCGTGGGGCTTTCGCTGCTATTTTTAAAAGCAATAACGAGGTTTATAAGCCACGATACCGCAAAGGATAAGGAAAAAGCTAAAGCGGCTAAAAAGGCCGCAAGAAAAGGCAAGTAGGAAATTTAGGATTTGGGAATTTCGATTTTGGATTTTTCGCGGTTGGTTTATTTTAAGAGATGCTCAAGGCTCCGCAGTTTCGGATTTTGTTTTTGGAACCTCGATATAAAGATCAATCCTTTATATATTTCAACAGTTCCTCCAGTTCCTTTTCGGGTAAGTTCTCCTGCTCTTTTTTATCATAAATAGTTAGCAGATAACATGTAGTTTCCATGATTTGTAAATAAGTGACCACTCTTGCACCACCAGATTTTCCTTTGCCTTTTGAAGCGATAGATAGGCGGACTTTATAGCAATGGTTTCCTAAAAATGAGCCTTGTTCGGGCGTTTCTTTGAGGCTTCTTACCAGTTCGGGATACTCAGTTTTAAGAGAGGGGTATTTTTTGGCAAGGCGCTTTAATTCCTTTTCAAACTTGGGGTTGTTTTTATTTTATAACTCATCAAACAGATCTTCCGCGTTACGCGCGTTTAATTTACCTGCTTTGATTAAATTCATTTCCTCCACTGCCTCTTTTAGGTCTTCAAATACCTTGGCTTTATACGGGGTAAGCGTTTGTGCTTTCACGTAGGATAAGCCTTTAAGCACCTCCATTAAATGATGGGCTTTGTTGTCCTTTATGTCTAATAATACTTTCATTTCTTGTTTATTGAACGATTCAAAAGCGGCAAAATATCAAAATTAAATAAAAATCAATTTTGCTTGTTACACCATCAACCCAAAGTTAAGCTAAAATTAGATACGAAAATATATCGGAGTATAAATAATGGCAATACTGAAAAATAAAAAGGCTTGCCAACCGGCAAGCCTTTCTTGATTTTAAAGGCAGTAAAACGCTATTTCAGCAACTCCGCTTTTACGGTATCCAATATTTTAAAAGCCTCTTTTGAGCCTGGTGCTTCCGCGTAAACACGTAGTACAGGCTCTGTTCCTGATGCGCGTATCATCACCCAGGTTTCATCCTCAAAAAAGAACTTGAACCCGTCAAGGTCTTCAGTGCTGGTTACTTTAAGGCTGCCGAAGTTTTTGTAGCCGGCTTTGCAGTTAGCTACTATCTTTTGTTTTATCTCTTCGGTTACATGCAGGTCATAACGCTCAACAGCAAATTTGCCCACAACATCGTAAATCTCCTGCACCAAATCGCTAAGGCTGCGGCCGGTTTTGGCCATAAATTCCCAAATCATTAAACCTATCCAAATGCCGTCGCGTTCAGGGATGTGGCCGTTAACCGCAATACCGCCTGATTCTTCGCCGCCCACCATAAATGGCTTGCCCGAATTAACGATCAGGTCGCAGATATATTTAAAGCCGATTTTGGTAACGGTGTTATTTAATCCGTAAGCATCGCAAAGTTTTTGGATCTTGCTGGTACATGAGAACGTTGAATAAACCTCGCCTTTTTCGCCTTTTACTTTATACATATAGTGTATAAGCAATAAAAGTATATGGTGCGAATCGACAAAGTTGCCGTCCTGGTCATATAATCCAATACGGTCGGCATCGCCGTCGGTAACCAGGCCCGATGCAATTTCACCATCTGATAGTTTGATAATTTCTTCAAACTCTTTCAGGTTACGCTGTATAGGTTCGGGAGCCTGGCCGTCAAAGCCGGGGTTATCTTCGCAATGTAAAAAGGTAATATCGGGGAACAGGCGGCGCATTACGTTTTGCCCGGCACCATACATGGCGTCATAGGCCCAAACGAGCCCGCTGTCGCGGATGGCAGGGATATCAAAGCTTTTTTCTGCATGTTCAACATACATGTCTTCGAGGTCGATAAACTCTATCAATCCATCTTTATGATATTCATCTACCGATTTTAGTGTCAAATCAATAGTGTCCGGAATAACCGACTCCACCTGCTCGATGTCATCAGGTGTAGCGGGGCCACCATAAAAAGCTTTGATTTTATAACCATTGTATGATGGCGGGTTATGGCTCGCCGTAATAATAATACCCGCAGATGCACCTTTGCGCACTGTACCTAACGAGATCATCGGTGTTGAAATAAAAGGGTTTGATGCCCTGTAGACTTTCACGCCCTGCGATGCCAGCACACGGGCAGTCGCATCGGCAAACATCGGCCCGGCAAAACGTGGGTCGCAGCCAACAACAGCTGATGGATTTTCAAAGGCCTTGTTAAGCCATAGTGCAGTGGCATAAGCCACACGTTTTACGTTTTCTACAGTATAATCATCGGCTATGATGGCCCTCCAGCCGTCTGTGCCAAACTTAATTTTGTTTATCATTAGTTATAAGTGGTTTAAAATCCTATTTTTAGCGCCTCAAAATTGATACAAGAATATCAATCATTTATGGTAAACGGAAAGAAAAAATGAAAGTTTTAAAATTTGGCGGTACATCTGTAGGAAGTCCTGAGCGGATGAAAAAACTGCTGGATATAATTAACCCCGCCGAAAGGCAGATCGTGGTGTTGTCGGCCGTGTCCGGAACTACAAATAGTTTGGTCGAAATAGGGCAGGCTTACCTTGCCGGTGATAAAAATAAGGCTGCAAATATCATTCATATTTTAAAAGATAAGTACGAAGTTTTTATAAAGGAACTATTTGCCAAAAAGGAATACCTGGAGCAGGGTAAGGAGGTGATAGATTATCATTTCGGTTTGCTTAGTAACTTGGCCAATGATTTGTTTACTTCCATCGAAGAAAAAGTGATATTGGCACAAGGCGAACTGCTGTCAACTACTTTATACCACGTTTATCTAAAGGAAATAGGTGTGCCATCGGTTTTATTGCCCGCGCTTGATTTTATGCAGATCGATGAGGATAATGAACCCATAGTAGATCATATTACCAGCCACATCACTCCATTACTTGATAAACACCCCGACAATAATTTATTTATTACACAGGGATACATTTGCCGTAATAGTTTTGGCGAGATAGATAACCTGCGCCGCGGCGGCAGTGATTATACGGCTTCATTGATCGGCGCCGGTATCCGCAGCGAAGAGGTGCAGATATGGACCGATATCGACGGGATGCACAATAATGATCCCAGGATTGTAAATGGTACCAAACCAATTGCCCAACTGTCCTTTGATGAAGCTGCGGAGTTAGCTTACTTTGGCGCAAAGATACTGCACCCGCAAAGTGTATTCCCGGCTCAGAAATATAAAATACCGGTGCGTTTGCTGAATACGATGGATCCTAAGGCTCAGGGCACATTGATAACGAACACCAGCGAAAAGGATGCGATAAAATCGATAGCTGCGAAGGATGGCATTACTGCGATAAAAATACAATCAAGCCGGATGCTGCTGGCACATGGCTTTTTGCGCCGGGTATTTGAGGTGTTTGAGCGATATAAAACATCAATAGATATGATTACCACTTCGGAGGTTGCTGTTTCCTTAACTATTGACGATATTACTTATCTTGACGAGATCATAGTTGAGTTGCTTGCTTTTGGCTCGGTAGATATTGACAAAGACCAAACCATTATTTGCGTGGTAGGTGATTTTGGCGCCGAAAAACACGGGTACGCAGCGCGAGTGCTTGAGGCAGTAAAACATATCCCGCTAAGGATGATATCATACGGCGGCAGCGAAAATAATATGTCGTTACTGATAAAAACGGGAGATAAAACCGAGATATTGAGGAGCTTGCATAACCGTTTATTTTAGCCTCACCTAAATCCTCTCCAAAGGAGAGGACTTAAAATTCGCGCTTTTTAGAACCCTCTCTCTTGGAGAGGGCAGGGTGAGGCGAAACGCGGATAAGGCTGGGATTTAACAAAACAACTTGCCACCCCAGGAAAATAATATTTATAAAAGACAATCATGTTCAACGAAGCTACTATAAATCGTTTTCAACAATTAGAAACCCCTTTCTATTACTATGACCTGGGCATATTAAGTAAAACACTTGAGGCTTGCCGGGCTGCATCATCAAAATATGGTTTTCATGTGCATTATGCCATGAAGGCCAATTTTAATCCAAAAGTGTTGGATATGATACAGTCCTTCGGTTTTGGGGCTGATTGTGTAAGCGGTAACGAAGTTAAAGCAGCCCTGGAACATGGCTTTGGCAAAGAAAATATTGTTTTTGCGGGGGTAGGAAAATCAGACAAAGAGATAAATTTTGCTTTGGATGCGGATATCTTTTGTTTCAATGCGGAATCGGTTCAGGAACTCTATATTATCAATGATCTGGCGAAAGCCAAAAACAAAAAAGCAAACATTGCCATCCGTATAAACCCTAACGTGGATGCGCATACGCACCACTTTATAACCACCGGACTTGATGAAAATAAATTCGGCATTAATACCTGGCAGCTTGCCGAAGTTATCGATGCGTTGCGTAATTGCAATAACCTGCAATTTTTAGGCATACATTTTCATATCGGCTCGCAGATAACGGACATGGAGGTTTATAAAAACCTGTGTACCCGTATCAACGAGATACAGGATTGGTTTAATGACCATGGTTTTGAAGTAAAAGTACTCAACACGGGCGGCGGCCTTGGCGTTGACTACCATAACCCGGATAACAACAGCATTTGCGACTTTGAAAGCTATTTTAAAGTTTTTAAAGACTTTTTGAATGTAAAACCCGGCCAGGAAGTCCATTTTGAGCTGGGCCGTGCCCTGGTTGCACAAAGTGCAGCCTTAATTTCGAGAGTGCTTTATGTAAAAAACGGGCAAAAAAAGAATTTTCTGGTTTTAGATGCCGGCATGACTGAACTTATCCGCCCGATGCTTTACCAGGCATATCATCAGATTGAGAATTTAACTCGGAAGTCAGAAGTAGGAAGTCAGAAGTCGGAAGTTGGAGATCAGGTTGTTACTTCAGACTTAGGACTTAAGGCTTTAGACTTAAAATATGATGTAGTCGGCCCGATATGCGAAAGCACGGATTGTTTCAGGAAGGATGTGGAATTGCCGCAATCCTATCGCGGCGATTTGATCGCCATCCGTACTGCCGGCGCTTATGGCGAGGTGATGGCTTCGGGCTATAATTTAAGGGACAGGGTAGGGAGTGTTTATTCGGAGTGAGTTAAAACTTATAACCAAACCTCAGAAAGAGGCCATTTCCGATTTCAACAGTCCCGATGTAGTTTTTAACTTTGATAAAATAACTGGCTTTAGGAAAAATGTTAAAGCCGCCCCCGGAAATTGCTCCAAAATAACTTTCTTTCACGTTCGGATTGCTATATATGGCGCTGTTTCCAAAAGTTCCGCCAAGAAATACGCGTATGCCGTTTTGAAAATCTTTATTATTTACATTGTGGAAGATGATCTCAGAAGTTAATCCCATCGTCAGCAGATTAGTTCGCGGGTCGACAAAATAACCGGGCTTTGTATTTAGGTTCTCCCTGTACGCGGCATAAGTGCCGTATTCGTGACTGTAGGCTATTTCCACGCCGATAAACCGGATATCGGCCCTTCCTGAAGTAACAAAGGCATTGGCCGAAAACCGGCCGCCAAGCGCTTCAAAGTATTTGTAGGTAAAATAATTCGCTGCACCTTTATTGGCCTGGTCGCTGTCGTAGTGCCCAGCCGTACCGAAGGCGCCATATGATAGATTGAAATTATTAAATACATAGGCCCGGCTTAAATTAAGCTGGCCGCTTACCAGGAAATCGTTGAAATTAGAATTTGCGTTCAAATCAAGCCCACCCGAAATATAATTTGCCGCCTTTACGGTATCAAACGAGGTGGGTTTGGGCTGATAAACTATATCCTGGTGATATAGTGCAGGTTCGTAAATATGGCTGCAGGAAGCAAATAATACCACTGCAAGGCTTAAGTATAACAATTGTTTCAGGTTCATATATGGCTAATATATATCTAATTACGGATATGTTTAAGCAATTGAAACAGGTGGCAAATATTTAGTTCCAGATCAGCCTTTTTAAACCAAATAAACAGGCTTTTATATTAAGGACATTAATTTATATTTTTGTGATATGGAACCAGTGATAATGCACCCGAAAAACAAACAACAGTTAAATGCCCTGAAGGCTGTTGCCAAAGCATTAAACGTTACTTTTGAAACAGATAAAGGCGTAAAGTATGATCCTGCTTTTGTAGCCGAAGTATTAGCGGGCGAAAAGGCGGGAAAAGAAGGTAAAAAAGGGCTGAGAGTTGATGTGGAAAACCTATGGAAATAGAGCTTTACGAAAAAGCTGAAAAGGATTTTGAATATTGGAAAAGGTCGGGTAATAAAGCTATTCAAAATAAAATACAACAACTTTTCAAGGATATGAAGAGTCACCCTTTTGAGGGTATAGGCAAACCAGAACCTTTAAAATATGCTCTTGCCGGTAAATGGTCAAGACGAATAAACGAAGAACACCTTATTGTTTATGATGTCACGGATAACATTATTAACATTTATTCTCTAAAAGGGCATTATTAACGCCCAACTTCTTGTGCAGGCGCTCATGCACTATCTCTCAACGCCCACGCTAAATTATCAAACATAAAATATCCTTTTGTCCTTATAAAACTTGCTAATGCGGGAATGCCTTAACATCGGCGCTTAAATTTTTATGAAACTGATGTAAAGTAAAATTAAGTGTAAAAAAAACACTTAATTTGTTTTGCAACTCATAAAATTGCTTTAATTTGCAATTGTATTTTCGGCACTAATAAACCTTTTATAATAAATGACCAAAGACCAATTTGTGATCGGCGTTGATTATGGCACTGATTCGGTGCGTTCCGTAATTGTAGACACCCGGAATGGTAATGAATTAGCCTCATCTGTATTTTTGTACCCGCGCTGGCAGCAGGGTTTGTATTGTAATGCGACGGAGAATCAGTTCAGGCAGCACCCCCTTGACTACATAGAAGGGCTGGAATACACTATAAAAGATTGCATTAAAAAGGCAGGCGGTGCATCGGTTGCCCCGGCAATTAAGGCCATATCGGTTGATACCACCGGTTCAACGCCGGTTGGGGTGAATGAAAATGGCGTTCCGCTGGCATTGGTGCCGGGTTTTGAAAATAACCCAAACGCCATGTTTGTTTTATGGAAAGACCATACCGGAACTAAAGAAGCCACCGAAATAAACCAGCATGCCACAAAATTTGGTATTAATTACCTGCAATATGTAGGTGGTATTTATTCGTCCGAATGGTTTTGGGCGAAGTTGCTGCATGTTTTAAGGGAGGATGGGAAGGTAAGGGAAGCTTGTTACTCGTGGGTTGAACATTGTGACTGGGTGCCGTTTTTACTAAGCGGCGGTAAGCACATAAAGGAGATGAAACGCGGGCGCTGTTCTGCAGGCCATAAAGCACTGTGGTCCGCTGAATATGGTGGTTTGCCGCCTGATGAATTCTTTTCCTTACTCGATCCGGTTTTAAAAGGGTTTACATCGCGGCTTTATAAGGATACTTATACTGCCGATGAAGCAGCCGGAACACTTAGCCCGGAATGGGCAATCCGTTTGGGTTTAAGTACCGATGTTATAATCGGTGTGGGCGCTTTTGATGCACATATGGGCGCTGTTGGCGGGCAAATTGAACCTTACCATTTAAGCAAGGTCATGGGCACCTCGACCTGCGACATGCTGGTTGCCCCCAATGCCGATCTGCAAGGCAAGCTGATAAAAGGCATCTGCGGTCAGGTAGATGGCTCTGTAATTCCTGGTATGCTTGGCCTCGAAGCGGGACAGTCTGCCTTTGGCGATACTTATGCCTGGTTTAAAAACTTGCTTTCATGGCCATTGAATGAATTGCTGGGCCAATCATCCATAATTGATGCAAAAACTGCAGAAGCTTTGAAAAGTGAGATTGCAGGCAAAATAATTCCCGAGCTGAGCCGCCAGGCAGCATTATTGCCATTGGATGAAAATGCAGAGCTATCTGTCGACTGGCTGAATGGACGCCGCACGCCGGATGCTAACCAGCTTTTAAAAAGCGCAATTTCAGGTTTGAGTTTAGGGAGCGATGCGCCACGTGTTTTCAGAGCATTGGCCGAAAGTACCTGTTTCGGCGCTAAAAGTATTGTAGATAGGTTTAACAGCGAGGGTGTGCCGGTAAAAGGATTGATTGGGATAGGAGGGGTAGCAAAAAAATCGCCATATATTATGCAAATGATGGCCGATGTGCTGCAAATGCCTATCCGCATACACCAGTTTGAACATACCTGTGCGTTAGGTGCAGCTATGTTTGCAGCAACAGCCGCAGGAATATATCCTAATGTTGAAGAAGCAATGGCTGCGATGGGTGGCGGCTTTGATGTGGAATATGAGCCAGATAAACAAAACGCAGGGTTATTTAGCGGCCGTTTTAAGCAATATGTTGAATTAGGAAAGTATATAGAAAGTCATATAAAGGGAGAGTGACAATGAGTAAATACCATCATATAAAACAACAAGCCTACCAGGCCAATATGGAACTACCGCGGTTAAACCTGGTACTCTTTACTTTCGGCAATGTAAGCGCTGCCGATAGGGAACTGGGCGTTTTCGCCATTAAGCCAAGCGGAGTACCCTATGAACAATTATCGCCCGAAAAAATGGTGATTGTTGATTTTGACGGGAAGGTGGTTGATGGAGATTTACGCCCATCTTCAGATACGAAAACCCATGCTGTATTATATAAGGAATGGCCGGAGATTGGTGGCATCTGCCATACCCATTCCACGTATGCAACTGCCTGGGCGCAATCACAAAGGTGCATACCTATTTACGGTACCACCCACGCCGACCATAAAACAGTTGATATCCCTTGCGCGCCGCCCATGGACGATGTTATGATACAGGGCGACTACGAATATCAAACCGGTTATCAAATACTTAACTGCTTAAAGGAAAGTAACCTTAGTTATAAAGAAGTCGAGATGATACTGGTTGGCAATCACGCTCCGTTTACCTGGGGCAAAACAGCGGAAAAAGCAGTTTATAATAGTGCGGTTTTGGAGACAGTAGCACAGATGGCTTATCTAACCGAACAGATAAACCCGAAAGCGCCAAGGTTAAAGGATTCGCTTATAAAAAAACATTTTGAACGCAAACACGGGCCGGACAGCTATTATGGGCAGTGAGCTAATTATTGAATTATTGAGTTATTGATTTTTTTGGTGCAGAAGTATAATTCAATAACTCTTTAATTCAATAAATTTTTTAAGTCAATAAATCAATAATCAGTAATTCAATAATTAATCAAGATGATAGATCTCAAGGAATGCGAAATATGGTTCATAACCGGCAGCCAGCATTTATATGGCGAAGAAACTTTGCTAAAAGTTGCCGAACATTCGCAGCAAATTGCAAAATCACTTAATGCAGATAAGCAAATACCTGTGCGTGTTGTTTTTAAACCAACTGTAAAGTCGTCCGAAGAAATTTACAGCATTTGCCAGGAAGCCAATGTTGCCAAGAATTGCATTGGCATTATTGCCTGGATGCATACCTTTTCACCCGCAAAAATGTGGATTGGCGGGTTAAAGATATTGCAAAAGCCGTTGATGCACCTGCACACACAGTTTAATCGGGATATTCCATGGGATAGCATTGATATGGATTTTATGAACCTTAACCAAAGCGCCCATGGCGACAGGGAGTTTGGCTTCATCATGTCGAGGATGCGTTTGAACCGTAAAGTTGTGGTTGGGCATTGGGAAGATCCGGAAGTGGTTGACCAAATTGGCGCCTGGAGCCGCGTTGCTGCCGGATGGAATGATTGGCAAGGTGCAAAATTTGTGCGCTTTGGCGATAATATGCGTTATGTGGCCGTTACTGATGGCGACAAGGTGGAGGCCGAATTAAAGTTTGGCTACTCGGTAAACACCCACGGCATTGGCGACCTTGTTAATGTTATCCATCAAATAAGCGAAGGAGAAACTGACCGCCTTATTAAGGAATATGAAGATAAATACGCGGTTGTGCCGTCCTTGCGTAAAGGCGGCGCCCATTACAGTGCCATGCGCGAGGCTGCAAAAATTGAGCTTGGCCTGGAGGCATTTTTGAAAGACGGTAATTACAAAGGTTTTACAGATACGTTTGAGGATTTACATGGCATGGTGCAGTTGCCCGGTATTGCAGCGCAACGTTTAATGGGCAAAGGCTACGGCTTTGCCGGGGAAGGCGACTGGAAAACCGCGGCACTTGTACGCGCCATGAAAGTTATGGGCACAGGACTAAATGGCGGTAATTCGTTTATGGAAGACTATACTTATCATTTCGACCCCAAAAATCAAATGGTTTTGGGATCGCATATGCTGGAGATATGTGAATCTATCGCCCTTGGTAAAGCTAACTGTGAGATACACCCACTGGGTATAGGCGGCAAAGCCGATCCGGTACGGCTGGTATTCGATGTCGCAGGCGGCCCAGCCATAAATGCATCCGTAATTGATATGGGCAATCGTTTCAGGCTGCTGGTAAACGAAGTTGAGGCTGTAGCGCCGCAGCACGATCTGCCTAACCTGCCTGTTGCCCGCGTGTTATGGAAACCATACCCTGATATGAAAACCGGCTGTGCTGCCTGGATATTGGCCGGCGGCGCCCACCATACCTGTTATAGCCAGAATTTAACTTCATCACATTTAGAAGATTTTGCTGAAATGGCAGGAATTGAATATGTATTAATAGGTAGGGATACGCGTTTACACCAATTTAAAAAGGAATTGCAGTGGAGCGAGATTTACTACAAATAAACTTTGTCATTGCGAACGAGGAACGAGTGAAGCAATCTCGTAGCTGTGCACGACCGTTATGCATAGTTCGTTAGGCACGGCGACGAGATTGCTTCGTGCCTCGCAATGACAAACGGTATGGAATGGTTATAATGTGCCTATCAACCCATTAAAAAATTCACCTCTAAAATCATCTGCAAAATGTACCACATTTTGCAGATGTTTAAACTCATCAGCCTTGTGCGTTGTGGTAATAACTACAGCTTGCATTCCCGCATTAGCCGCTGCTTCAACGCCTTTGGGCACATCTTCAAAAACAAGGCAATCCGTTGGTGTAACATTTAACAGTTGCGCTGCCTTTAAAAATGTTTCGGGGTGGGGTTTACTTAATACTACATCATCAGCACTTACTATTGCTTTAAAATAGTGCCGTATATTTAGGTTATCCAGTACAAAATCGATATTAAAAGGAATAGCTGCCGAGCCTATGGCCATCGGGATGCCTTTTTGATATGCAGCTTCCAAAAAATTATGCAAGCCGGGTAAAAGTTCAAGATATGGCAGAAATTCCTGCTGATACTTTTTTTCCTTTTCAATAGATAAACGGTCCATTTCATCTAAAGTAAAACGGTCGGGGCCGAACATCCTTACCAAAACCTCCTGGTTTTTGCCGTACATCTGGGGTTTTACTTCATCCCAGGTAAAATTACCGCCAAGCTGGTTGTTTAAAAGGTTTTGCCACGCTTTGGTATGATAGGGCATATCATTTATCATGGTGCCGTTGAGGTCGAAAATAAAGGCCTGCATTTATATAAATTCAATTTCGGGCAAAAGTAATGTTTAATAAAACTTATGAAAAATAAATAAATCTAAACTGTAACGTTTCACGTAGGTCAACCGTAATGTATAATAGCAATCAAAATTATTTTTGTCCCCAAAAAAATAAAAATATTTAAGATGTGGCTAAATGATTAAGGATGGTGCGATGGAATGATCAGTGCGATTAATATTTTTTAGCGAAAGCCCGTTTGGCAGATGCCGATTGGGCTTTTTTTATGGCTTGATTTCACCGATTACGGTGGCTATGCCAGACGTGGTATTATAAAATAATCATTTTTTGTTGATTTATATTTTTGATTTTTTAATGACCTTGTACGATATAAAGTTGTTTTATTGTACATTTGTACGTACAAGCACGTTATTATGAAAGCAATTACCATTTCTTTATTGAGGCATAAAATGAAGTCTTTCTTTGATGCTGTTAGCAGTGCACAGGATGTGCTTGTTGTTCCGCGGAATAATAATGAGGATGATGCTGTGGTCATCATTTCAATAAAAGAATACAATTCATTAAATGAAACCGCCCACCTCCTTTCTACCGCGGCTAATAGGAGGCGTTTAGAGGAATCAATGCAGCAACTTCAATCCGGAAAAACCATTCCATTCAAACTGGAAGATTAATATGAATATTGATTTTACTGCTAATGGCTGGGAAGATTTTGAATATTGGATAGAAAATGATCCTGATAGCATCACCAAAATACGCGAGTTGCTAAAATCGATAAGGCAAACGCCTTTTTCGGGCTTAGGCAAGCCCGAACCATTAAAATATGGGTTAAAGGGGCTTTGGTCGAGAAGAATAACCGGGGAGCATAGATTAGTGTACCAGGTTTCAGGGAATAAGGGGACAGATCAAAAATGCACAATAGTACAATGCCGGTTTCATTACCTGGACAGATAGTATATTAAGTTGACAATTGTAACCGGTATGTTAAATTATACTTTCTATATGCTTCTTTATATATTTGAGCGACGATGCTTTGCCGGTGTGTTCAAATTCAGTCACGAGTTTAATATTTTTTATTAGCCGCATGTATTCTTCTTCTCCTAAATATCCCGTCAAACCAATATCAATAGCCAAATAACACGTATCCATATCCCCTTCAATATCACCAACAAGGACATCGATATCAAAATCTTTATCATCAAATTGATATAGGACGTATTTCCAATCATTGCTATCAACCCAAATCTCTTTTCCGAGATCGTTTTTCATTTTCCAAATCCCATTCCAGTCATATTTAATAGGTTTTGAAGGCAGGAAATTCCATCTTTCGCATTCTGGTGCATAGGAAATAATATGCTGGGTGACGCTTAACCTCTCAATATCTAAATTTGGGGAAATTGCAAAATAGAATTCGCCTTCATTAAAGGGGCCTATTTCCCAATCAAAGCGCCCCATCGTGCTAACCCTGTTATCTAACTGGCTTATTAAAGAAGTATTTGTGGTATCCAATAGTAGTTCATTGCCAATAGTATTAAACCATTCCCAAAACCCTATTATCTTATTATTGAAATTTACGTCCATCCCTTCGTAGAATATGAAGTTAAATATAAAACTATTCGCCCAATCAACCACTCACTCCATCAACTCAGTTAATCTTAAAAACCCGCAATACTTCTTTAATAATTTTAATATATTAAATTATTATAACTAAAAGATAATTTATATCGTAGAAGTATCGATTTTGATAAATAAAATCGCTGAAAAATATAATATTCATAATCATTTTAATAATTCAACTCAACTAAACTATCTCATGAATACTGAACAAGGCCGTCTGAATGCCGTTAACCGATTTAAACAGCTTGGTGACAGTATAAAAAAAGACCTGGATGATATTGTAAGCCTGGCGGCTGATATATGCAATACACCAGTAGCATTAATTACCCTGCTTGATAAGGACATGCAATGGTTTAAGGCCTCGGTTGGCACTGAAGTAACCTGCACAACCCGCAAGGTATCCTTATGTAATTATACAATAAAAAGGGAAGGTTTACTAATCGTACCCGATACTACCTTAGATAAACGCTTTAACAGCAACCCAATAGTTGCCGGCGAGCCTCGTGTTAAATTTTATGCAGGTATTAAACTGGTGACAAAGGACGGATTAGCGGTAGGTAGTTTGTGTGTAATAGATTTTAAACCAGGCAATTTAAACGTACATCAGCAAAAGTCGTTGGAGGTGCTTTCACGGCAGGTGATAAATTTAATGGAGTTTCAATGGAGCCTGCAATCATTGGCACAACAGCACCAGCAAACACAACAGCAAAAATTATCAATCGAAGAATCAGAAATAAAGCTAAAAGCGATATTCGATAGTTCAAAAGATACCCATATCCTTGTTGGTAAAAACCTGGAGGTATTGGCCTTCAACAAATCTGCATCCGATTTTATCCGTACTACCTACAAAAAACGGCTTTCGTTAGGCGATTGTATAATGGATTATACCGACCCGAAATTGTTTAAACAATTTACAAAATATTTTGCGCTTGCTTTATCAGGAAGATCAATTAAGCGCGAATGGATGCTGATGCCGGGCACAGTTTATGCTTGCTGGAAGGAAACTTCGTTCATCCCCGTCAAAAATAACAAAGGCGAAGTGATAGGCATAGCGTTAAACTCTACTGATATTACTACACGTAAGCGCCAGGAAGAACAGATTAGCACGCAAAATGATGCATTAACCCGTATTGCTATTATCCAGTCGCATGAATTACGCCGCCCCGTTGCCTCGTTATTAGGCCTTATGGACCTGATGAAACTGGAGCACATTAGTTTTGGCTACTTCGACATAATGGAAGTTACCGTTAATGAACTGGACGAAAAGATACGCGGCATAGTAAAGGACTCGGAAGATACTATACATGGTCCGAGGCTGGCAATTGTTGCGTGAGAAAGAATCAAGAGCCAAGAATCAAGTAGTAAAATAGCTCCTGATTCTTGGCTCTTTACTCTTGGCTCTCTTTATTTTATCTGTGCCGGATCAGTAATTATAATCTCAGGTTTGCCTTTATAGTCTACAATTTGTCCGGTAATGCATACTTTTTTCTCTTTAAAAGCTTCTTCCGGCGGGGTTTTAAACTTTTTACGGTCATCGCCTTTTATCACCAGGGTAAGCACTTCGTTGGGATGGCTGCCGCCAACATTCAGTAAAGTAATGTCAGCTTCGTTTAAGTATACTCCACCATATATTTCATCGCAAACAATAACATTTTCATTTAAATGCTGCGCGGCATCTTTTGCAGCAATGGTGGTTTGACCATTAGCTTTTAGATAGAAAAAGCTGATAAACAGGAAGATAGATACTTTAATAGTTTTCATTTTTTTAATATTGAATTTTTATAAAAGTAAGGTTTCATTTACTTATCCGGGATGTTTCTTTGTAATTAAATTATTAAATTTAGGTTTTATATGGATTATTATTCCTACCTTGCCGCCCTTAAAATAAATAATAATAAATAAAGTAATGCAAAAAGAAGGAACAGTAAAATTTTTTAATGAAACAAAAGGTTTTGGTTTTATTACACCAAGCAATGGTGGCCAGGACGTATTTGTTCATTCAACAGGTCTGATCGATGAAATCCGTGAAAATGATAAAGTGGAGTTTGAAGTAGAAAACGGCAGAAAAGGCTTAAATGCGGTAAATGTAAAAGTTATTTAATTATAATAAAATCATTAAGCATACCAGGCATTCACTGAAAAGTGGATGCCTTTTTTTATTTCGGATTTGGGAATATGAGTGTTCGAAAGATTTTTAAAAAGCTGTGGCAACGTGCGATTCCTTCCTTGGGGAAGGAGCAATGTCATTAAGTTAAGAGAATTAATATCGAACACCCAACACCGAATTTTGAATAATAAAGTAAGAAACTTCGAAATTCGATATTCAAAATTCATTATTCGATATTAAATTCCTTCACTTTTTCCTTAACTTAATGACATTGGGGGAAGGAGGAGGTAGGGGTTTAGCGAACTATTTAGACACCGTTTCAAGGGTTACCGTCCGCAAACATAGCGGCGAAACCCCTCCCCGCCACCTCACAGCCTACCGCAACCCCTCCCCTTTAAGTTAACCCACAAAAATAAGCAGCAAATAACGCACCGTTAATATAAAATCGGCGATCACCAAACGTTCCTATGGAACGTAAAAACGATTTTTGACTCGATTTCTACCAACCAGGCATCCCTACAGCACGCATTTTTTGTTTTTTCGTCCCATCGGGACGTCTGGTTGGTAGAAAATATAGTCGCCAACAAATGCGTTCCGTAGGAACGTTTGGTGAAATCGACTACTATATCCGCCTAACCAAATTTTGTGGGTTAACTTAAACCCCTTGGAGGGAGTTTTGGCGGCAAGTCAAATCTTTCGAACACTCGTAATTTGGGAATTTCGATTTCGGATTTTTTTTGCACCTTCGTCCTTCTATTTAAACCATCCAATACTGCAAACTGCTACTGCCCACTGCAAACTACACAACACTGGCATCGTTATTGTTCTAATAATCCTATCTACTAAATATCAAAACAACATGAAAGATACCACAAGAGTAATAGCAGCGCTTTTAATTGGCGCGGCGGCGGGTGCAGCATTAGGATTATTACTGGCACCTGAAAAAGGCGAAACAGTTAGGGAAGGAATCGCCGACTTTGTAAACGACCTGATTGATGCTGCAAAAAATAAAGCCCAATCAGCAGGCGGTAATTTAAAGGACATAGGCAATACTGCATTTGATAGGGCCAAATCAAAATTCAGGGGCGCGGTTAGTGATGCTGCTGATTATAAAGATGAAGCCATTGACGCTGCAAAAGCCAAGGTTGAAAATGCAAAGGATGAAGCCCGCAGTAATTATAACAGCGCTAAAACTAAAGTTAAAGGTACCGCTGATGATTGGAACGACTCCATTCAGAAAGCATAATTGGTTAAATCCGTAAAATACAGAAAACCCGGCCATTACGCTGGGTTTTCTGTGTTTTACAACGCTGCTCCAGGAGCGAAGTATTGCGACCTACTTTGCTGTCCATTTATTGTTGCTTTCGTTGGCATCCATAAATATGCCGCCATCCAGCACTACTGATTTTATCGTTTTATCAGTTTTTATCAATAGGGATATTTGCCTTTGGTTTTCCTCCCAAACAATTGGTGTTTGATGGAAGGTTTCGGTAGAGCCATCGCCGTATGTTACATTGGCATCGAAGGGAATTGCAAACCCGCCGATATTATGAATCGATAAATCATACCCGCCCTTTGTTTTCTTTACATTTTGCAAATCGAGGTCAATATAGTAGTTTGTAAAGAACCAGTTATTAAAAAACCAGTTAAGGTTTTTGCCTGATCCTGAGTTCATCGAATTAAAATAATCCCATGGAATTGGGTGTTTGCCATTCCAATTGTCCATATAAGTGTGCAGTGCTTTCTTAAACAGGTCATCGCCCAGCATATCTTTTAAGGCAAAATAACTTAGTGATGGTTTGCCGTATGAGTTATTACCATAACCGCCCCTTAACTCGCTCGACGGGGTAATGACAGGCAAGTCTTCGGCAGTAACTGCATGATGTATCCAGCCATCAATCCGGAATTGTTTATATAAGTCATCTGCCTGTTTCTGGCCAACTTCAGATGCGCCAATAAGGCGTTCAAATGTGGTTGCCCAACCTTCGTCCATAAAAGCATAACGGCTTTCGTTTATACCCATGTAAAAAGGGAAATAAGTATGCGCTATCTCGTGATCTTGTACAAATTGCGAAAAATGGACATCATCATTATGGCTGTCGTTTACCATCATTGGGTATTCCATGTCAGCATAGCCCTGAAATGAGGTCATCTTTGGGAAAGGATAGGGGACACCAGGCCAGTTGTGCGACAGCCAATTCAGTGAATTACACCCCGCTTTAACAGCATTATGAAAATCTTTCGCATTATCTAAAAATGCCGATTGCATACTTGCGCGGCGGCCGGTAGCATCATCTACCACTGTGCTGGCGGCGTCCCAATCATAATGGTTGCTCAAACCAACGGCCATATCGCTCACATTGGCGGCCTTCCAGTTCCAGGTATTTACATCGTTTTGTGTAGTGACCCTTTTTGCAGCCCAGTCTTCGGCTGTGGCTATGTGTATGGTTGAATCGCTGGTAAAGGATTGCTGTAGCCTTTTAGCGTACTCAGGCTGTAAAACCTGGCCCGCGTTAAGCAACGTACCTGTTGCCCAAACCATATAGTTTTTCGGTACGGTTACATGCAGCGTGTAATCATTAAAATCGTTATAAAATTCCTGTGCATCCAGAAACGGCAACGTATCCCAGCCATTATAATCGTCATAAACTGATACCCTCGGATAAAAATAAGCGAGGTAATAGCTGGTTGAATCGATGGCGCCTTCGCGGCCCTGCCCCTTGGCGATTTCGAAATGCCAGTTTATATCTAACTGAACAGAATCATGCGGCATCAGTGGTTTTGGCAGGCTTACCATTTGGTTTGTGGCCGAGGCTGCGGCATTATTCCAGTTTTTCTTTACACCATTTACAAGGAAAGTATCTATTTGCACACCGGGCGTTAAATAATCATCAGGAGCGCCGTCAAACCTGGCGGCTCCGGGGCGGTGTATATTTAATATCAGCTTCATGTTAAGCCTTTTTAATGTATCCGGGCTGTTATTAAAATACGTGATATGCTCAATCCCCTTTATATTAGCATTGGGTGGCATCGCGGTAATCGAAATATCGTAACGCGCATGGTTTTCCCAATAGTTTTTACCGGGGCGCCCATCCGGCGAGCGGGTTTCTTTTTTAAAAGCGCGCTGAATATCGCGCGGCATATAAAGGCTTTGTGCCTGCCCCTGAACCAGGAAGATACAGCATAAGGCAGACAGGATGATGGATTTGTACATTTTTTAGTCGGTTTTTACCGGCAAATTAAAAACAATTAATTTAAAACTTATGGACAATAGATTAGCTGGCACATCTTTTAAATATTTACTGCTTTATTTTCAATGATTTGCCATTTTAAAAAAGCAATTGCAACAAGTTTGCAAAAAAAAATGCGTTTACTATTTGCACTCCCACAAATAATTTTTTACTTTGCAGCAGTTATTTTAATAGGGGTATTAAATAACTAATTTGTAGCCACCTGCCTTATGGCGGGTGGTTTTTTTTGTTTGGGATTTCACCGATTATGTTAGGATTTCACCGATTATAAAAAAGATTTCACAGATTATTTAAAAAAGATTTCACAGATTAGTGATGGTGATTGCACCGATTGTAATTTTTAAAATCTACTTCGTCACTTTAACTGCGTAAATTTGCACCCCGGATCATTTGAATTTATCGATAGTCTCTTTTAAATCGGTGTAATCATAATCTAATCGGTGAAATCATAATAAGTAATCGGTGTAATCCCCAAAAAAATGAAATATAAATTAGGTGATTTTGTGCGCTTTGTTGACGAGAAAATGGAAGGTTTTGTAACCCGGATCATTGACGATCAGATGATCGGCGTTACCGGTGAGGACGATTTTGAGATACCGGTGCTGGCCAGTAAAGTAACAACAGTACACGGTTATCAGCCTCCCGGCACAACAAAAAATATTGCTGACGTTGCTGAACCTGCCGTTACAGGTGAATTTAAAACCAAAGGCGTGTATATAGCGGTGGCAGCGGATGCCAAAGCTAATTCGGTGGTGCATTTTCATTTGGTTAATGATACCTCGTTCCAGTTATTGGCAACCCTGACTACTGAAAAACAGCAGAAATTTAAAGGGGAATATGCAGGCATAATCGCACCAAACACAGCTGTAAAAATTTATTCCGAGCAATTGGCCGATCTGCAACTTTGGCCAAAGTTTGTATTCAACGTCCTGTTTTATACTACACTAAATATTGAACCGCCTGCGCCATTAGCAGTAAGCGAAAAGTTTAAAGCAAAAGATTTTTCGGGTACGAAAAAACAAGTACCCATATTAAACCAACCTGGCTGGGTAATTCAACTTGACGAAGCGGAGGTAATAATAGATGCCCAAAAGCTAAAGGAGAGTTTTTTTAAATCGCCCGAAGATAAAGCCGTTATTGAAAAACCCGTTGCTGAGGTTGACCTGCATATTGAGAAATTACGTAATGACTATCAATTTATAAACAGCACCGAAATAATGAGCATACAGTTGGCCTATTTCCACAAAATGCTTGACGCGGCCGTTGTTCATCAACTACCGGAAATTACATTTATCCATGGCGCCGGAAACGGTACCTTGCGGCACGAATTGCATAAAATTTTAAGCAAACATCAAAAAATACAAACCTTTATAGATGCACGTAAAGAGAAATTCGGGTATGGGGCAACAAAGGTTTTGTTGAAATAATAATTGTGAAACTGCCTACCTCCACAAATCCATTTCCTCTTTGTCGTTCTGAGCGAAGCGAAGAATGACAAAAAAGTATTAAGGCAGCTTATCCAACACCACCTCCGGTATTTTACCGGCCTTTGGCCGTTCGAAAACCGTGTTGCGTACGGTATAATCATTAAAAAAACCGCAATTTTTGAGATAGAATGCGCCATCATCTACCCCGCCCGCGTAATCCATTCGGTAGCCTTGTATGCCGGTATTATCGATGGTGAAACGGGCTTTATTTAACTGCAACCATTTGCCATTTTCATCAGCCAGCCATTCATTGTTAAAAAACACCTTCCGGGTTATGGTGCCTTGTTCTGGTTCAAAGTTTTCTAAAAACGAGTGCAGGTGTTTTAAATAGGTATTGGTTTGCGGACGGCTAAAACTGGCTATCAGTTGCCATTTGCCGACCTCGGGCGCAAAGAAATAGGCTGTATAAACGGTATGGTTATCGGCCACGGGCTTTGCGTGCATCAAAAATTTATAGGTGTTACCAGCCTTCCAGTTATACAACAAATAACTTTGTCCGCCCGAGCCCTCGCTACCAAACTCACCTGTGTGTACTCCTTCGCCTTTTTTTAACATGATAATTTTCTGATCTTCGGGAATATGTTTGGGGTCGTCGGTTTTAAACGGACTCCATACCGAAAACAAAATATGGCGCTCGGTAGGTGAATTTACCTGCATCCCAAAATAGCCTTCGCCAAAGCCATCAGCCATAAAATACGAGCCTAACACATCGTTGCCTTTGGGCACGGTAACTTCATTATAAAACCATTCGGCGTTTACCTTATCCGGCATAACATAGCCAAGGTGCACCGACGGCCCACGGCGCCCCCAATAAAAAAAGTCGCCATCATTATTTTTTACGAAAGTCGTTTTGCCGTCAACCGCTGTTCCTGAAATTTTTATGCTGCTGATATCCGCATAGTTGGTGCCAGTTCGGCCAATAGCTTTAATTTGAATAGCAACATAGCCGGTATCAGTAACCTCCCATTCGCCGGCATAATAATCTTTTTGAATGTCACCCGTTAGGGTAACCTGTTTAGTTGTTTTAAAGGCCGAAATGGCTAACAAGCTCCTGCCATCGGGTACGGAGAGGTTTAGCCAGAGTTTAACCTTGCCCTTAGTAGCAAAACGCACATAGGCGGTGAACTTAATATCGCGGTTGGTCCAATCAATAATACCTTTATTGCTGATAGCTCCGCCGGTGCTGTCTTTTCCGGTACGCCAGACATTGCCGCCAAGCGGAACGGTGACCAGGCTATCAGCATTTAACCTGGTTGTATGAACTAAGCTATGTTTGCTGACAAAACCGGTCGCCAGCAAGCCTGGTATAAATAATATAATTGAACGGATAATAACCTTACTGAATTTCATGCTGCCATGTTTTTAAAATGATATTATTTAATGTTTCCTTTGCCTCTTCCAATTTTTTAACCAATTGTAATTGCGCCTGTGTACGCTGTAAGTTATGCCAGGGCGAATGTATCTTGTAATAAATATCGCCGTTCAGGTAATCGGTTAAAAACCTTACAACCTGCATATATGGTATAAGCAAAACCCCATCGATTAATGAGTTTACTTCAGCTTCAGTCAAAAACTTAGTAGCTTGCTTTAAATATCCTTTTGTGTAAGCTGTAAATAACGGAATATTAAGCCTTATAAGGTTAAGGTCCGGCTCATCCTCGGGGGCATTATTGATAATGGTACGTATGGCATCGCCGAAATCATAAGCCACATATCCGGGCATTACGGTGTCAAGGTCGATCACACATTGTGCATGATCATGCTCGTCCAGCAAAACGTTATTAAACTTGGTATCGTTATGGATAATCCTTTCGGAGAGCACGCCCATACTTCCCAGTTGCAAAATCCAGCCCATTTCTTGCCTGCGCTGGTTGATGAATTCAATTTCGGGCGATACTTTGTTCAACCTGTGGGCTGAATCCGCCGCTATGGCTTTATCGAGGTTGGCCAGCCGGAATTCGATATTATGAAAATTTGGAATGGTATCAATAACCAGTTTCGTATCCATATCTGCCAGCATAGCCTGGAAACGGCCGAATGCCCTGCCGCCCTCAAAAGCCTGCCTTTCGGTTAACACCTGGTCGTAGCTTTTGGTATTATTTAAAAAAAGGAAAACACGCCAGTAACTACCTGCGCTGTCCTCAATAAAATACTCGCTATCGTTATTTTCAATCAATGTCAGCACCTGTTTTTCGGGATCGGCACCAGGTACTGCTTTTAGCTTGTCCTTTAAATGCCGGGTAACATTAACCAGGTTGTTCATCAGGCCCGGCACATCCTTAAATACAAAATGGTTTATTTTTTGCAACAGGTAATTATTGCCTGTATCGGTAATAACCTTGTAGGTATCATTAATATGTCCCGAACCAAATGGCCGTATAGTTGCTATTTTACCATGCACCTTAAACAGCGAAACAATATCCTCAACAGCTATATCAGTCAACTTGATTTTTTTAACGGCATAAAGATCGTATTTAAACCAATTGGTATAACAAATGACATGGTGAATTTTTTGTTAATATTTTAAAATCCACTTAATTTAGGGGAATTACCTTAGCTGATCAATTTTAGGTTATGGAAACAGCAAAAAAGACAGTGGCATTTTTCTTATTGATGTGTGCGGCGTTAAGCTATGTGAATGCTCAAAAAAAAATAAACGAAGGGACAGTTACCTACGATGTAAGCTACGAGCTGAATGCCGACCAGCTTCAATATGCCAGCCTGTTGCCAAAAGAGATTACCTGTTATTTTAGAGGTGACTCTTGCGCATCCATTGTTAACCAGGGGCCGGCAAAAATAAAAGGAGTTACCGTTTTTAAGGCGAATTACCGCAGCCTGCTGGTTGATATGCCCACTTCATCAAAAAAGATAGTTGTAGTTTTTACGCCCGATGAAGTAGCGCAGGAAAAAGCTGCAAACCCGCAGCTTACAGGTGTTAAAGGAACAGAAAAACAAATTATTGATGGGTATAGTTGCAGCAAAGTAAGTATTACTGATACAAAAAATGGCGCCGTTTACGAAATATGGGTGACCAACGATATTGACCTTGCGCCAAACTCCCTGAGTAAGTTGGTAAGTGATTTTGGCGGCGTGCCTGTAAAGTTTGTAACTTTTAACCGGGGCATAAAGGTTAATGCCGAGATTAAGGAAATTAAAGAGATGCCTGTACCCCCTGGTTTTTTTAGTGCCACGAAAGATTATCAGCCCATGACGCTAAGTGAGTTGCAGGCGATGTAGGGAGGTATATGTGCAGATGTGCGGATTTTAAATGTGCAAATTAAAAAAGAGCTGCGAATGTGCGGATACTAAGATGTGCGGATAAGATTACCAAATTTCAAACGCAACCGTTTCAAATCCGCACATCTGCACATCAAAAATCCGCACATTAACGGTTACTTATTCAAATTATCTACCCTATCGTAAAATTCATTTTGCAATTGCAGGGTTTTTGTATCCGCTTTTACTTCTTTTAAGGCTTTAACAAACGATGCTATTTCATGATCGGTTATAAATTTACCGAACCCGGTCGTTGCTTTCGCGCCTTCGCCCGCATAATGATTTGGGAATGCGGCGTACCACCAGATAGGGGTGTACAGGTCGGATAATGGCAGGCGGGCCTGGTTGGCGCCGCTTTGGTCGGTAGCCCTATCCATTCGCATCAGGTCGGGACGGTAGTATAATAATATTGAAGTTTCCGATTCGCCGGCATGCTCATCAGTTTTCATATCTGATTTATGCATTTTGCGGTATTCTTTTGCATACTCCGGGTCATTTTCGGGTTCGTAAAGGTACACGGCATAATTATGGCGTTTGTTTAATAGCGATTGCATAAAGAAATGCAAAAACTCAGGATTCCCGCCGTGGCCGTTAAGGATGATGATCTTATCAAAACCATTGCGGGCAATTTCATCGCAGGTGGCTTCAAGTAAATCCCAGATCACCTTGCTTGGCAGGGCAAAAGTGCCCGGCTGATGACGGGCCTCGTTGATCTGGCCATAAAAATAATCAGGAAAAACCACGGCATATTCTTCTTTTACAGCATGGGCCGCCCATTCGCGCACATGGATAAGGTCGGTACCGATGGGGGAGTGGGGGCCGTGTTTTTCGAGGATGCCAATTGGAAGAATGCAGGTTTTGTGCGATTTTTCTAAAGCTTTTGGGAAATCGCTGGCTACAAGCTCATCCCAGCGGGCGGGGATTTCCTGGGCAAAAGTAAAATTGCCGATTAATAATGCTAAAAGTAATAACAGAAAAGGTTTCATAACGATATAAATCAGGTTTATAAAATAGGTTGGTTAGCGGGGTATTTGAACGATGAATTTACAAAGTTTTTTTGTCTGAACTGTTGATTTTATTGATTTAAAGATACCGCCGATTTTTATTGAAACGGCCAACGAAATCCTTAAATCATTAAAATCAACGGTCTGGTTTACTTCTCCAGCACGAAAGTAATATTAGTCCAGTTAGCCGCTGCCGTAGCACTGTGGATAATATCTTTTATTACCCAGCCTTCATCCAGGTACTTGTTTACAAAACTGATCTCGTACGCCGAATGGCGGTTGGTTACCGATTGCTCATAAACGTTAATATTTACTGTAATTACTTTTTGTGCCATGCTGTTTAAAATTGCTGCTCTAAGGTATATATTTATCAAGCTAAAATTGCAGCCGATTATTTGGGGTATTGGCAGGAAATATTGAGCCGGTTCAAAAGTCCGGAAGCCAGAAAAGGTAAATTAATGATATTGCCCCACGGCGTTAGAATGTGAAATTAACTCAATTAAAACATTGGCTAAATGCTACCAAAACCTTTAAAAATACTTCGCGGTCAACGCCATAGGTGGCAGGATGATCAGGTTTAACCGGCCGCCCATTTTTATAACGTACCGGAAATAATGCGATAAAATCGCGGATGGATATCTCATATCGCAGCCATGGGTCGGCACGGTGTATTTCTTCCAGCCGCATTTCAAAAAGGGGAATGCTTAAGTGGTCATTCTTCATTGCAGCAAAAATAAACAATTACGGTTACTGGCTTATTAAAGTTACGTAACTTGTTGCCGGTAATTTAAATTTTGCCATGCCATCTTTTACGTTTATAACGCTGCCCGCTTTCATGCTCACCGCTTTACTTGTAGTATAAACCTGGAATTGTTTTACGCCGGAAGGCAGCCCTGCTAAAGTTACTTTTCGTTTTGCGCCGTTATTTACAACGTGTACGGCGTAAACCTTTTTGTCATTATCACCCAATGCAGCGCATGTTATGTTTGACTTGTCGCAGCTGATAGGCATCGCAAAAAGTCCCTTCGGTGTTATCGACAATTGTTTTAAATTCCAAAACCGCTGGCCGGGGTGCAGTGGTTCATTATTGCCAAAAATACCACCGCCTATCAACGGCGAGTAATCTGAGGTCAGTTGCCATTGCAAAATAGATTCAGGCTGACAAATAGCAAGCAAACGGGTAAAAAGGTTTATCTCTTCAAGCGCATAAGTTTGTTCCTGGAATATATCGGGATAGTTCCATGCAGCGGCATCGATGCTACCCTCGCCCACCAGTAGCGGCACATTCAGTTTCGTGGCGGCATAGGCCCACTTTTTTAAGACTTCCGTATCCCAGCCACGCCACGAGTGGAATGAAATGGCGCCAATATAAGGCTTTGCATCAGGGTCATCCATTGCAGGGTAAATAAACCTGTAGGTGGTGGCGTCTGAATTATCGCCAAGCAGCATTTTGGTAGTAAGGCCGTGCGCTGCAAAATAAGCACCGCAACCTTTTATAAAACCATCATGTTGCTGGGGTGTAATGCGGACATTGATACCGAGGTCTGATTCGTTGAACGAGAATAACTTTACTTCGATACCATACTTATTTTTCAAGTAAAGGATATAATCGGCGATGGATTTGTAAATAGCATCCATATTATCCTTATTAAGCGGGTTACCCCATACGCCATTAACCGGTCGGAAATTTGGCTTCCCCTCAATTGCCCAGTTAGGCGGAAACCAGGCTGAAAGAATAAGCGGAATTCCCATGCTATCAAGCCTGTGCGCCATTTCCATCGCTTTTTTAACAGGAAGTGCCAGTTTACCCGAATCGGCAGTTGCAATAGGGTCAACATCCATTTTAGGTTGCCAAAACCGCCAGGGCATTTCAACACGACCGTATGCTACGCGCAGGTTTTGCAGGCAATAATCAATAACCTGTGGGTCTGCTTTCGGATTTTGAAGGCGAAAATTGCCGCCGAGCCCATCAAATGCGCGGCCCGGCTTCGTTGTATTTATGACTAAGTTAGCCGGGATTTTATCAATATATCCAGAAGCTTTTACAGTAAAAACCTTTTGAATAGTATCTCCTTTGCTTATACCATTTAACTTTAGCGCCACGTATAGCTGCAAATCGTTTCTACCGTGACTGGTATCCGTCCTGTACTTGATGTAAGCAGGTTCGTCAAATTTTATTTTAAAGCTGCGGGCCGACGAATTAATCTCAAAACCTTTAGCAGTGTCACCGTAGCTCCTGCCAATGCCGTTGTAATTTTTCAATGAATCTTTTACTCCCGATAATCGTAACCGGCCGGGGGTATAATCGTCGCCATGCAGTGTGATGCAAAAAAACACATCCCCCGATCGGGCATCAGCATGGGCGTTTAAATTCAGGGTTACTTTTATCTTACCCGTGCCGATGTCTTTTACTGTTTCTTTAAAAAATAAGCTATCAATATTAGTGGTAACCAGCTGTTCATCACCATTGCGTTTGTAGTGTGGCCTCTGCCGTTCTTTACCTGTTGAAATGGTACGGTTACCAATCACTACTTTTATGCTTGATTCAAAATCAAAAAGTTGCCCGTGTTTGCGGATGCCTGTGATATTGCCCCATGGTTCTACTTCGGCCTGGCTATAGGCATTATTCACAAGTGTTACCAATACTATTAAAAAGATTAACGGGCTTTTGCAACGATGTTTATTATGGCTATAGCAATTGATTTTCAAAATAGGGACGGTTTGTTTATGGACTGAGAACAAGTTAATTTACGAAACTAAAATTAATGTTATTACGACAGGAAACGGTACTATAGTAAAAATATTACAGGTGAAATACTTTGCAAGACTTATCTTTTATGCCTCTTCTTACTTTTTATATGATGCGCTGCACCCTGTTTTAAATGACCGTGTTGTTCTGAGTGATGATGCCCGGTTTTTGTCCCGCGGTTATGGTGATGGTGCCTGTTTTTACCAGCCGGTTTTGTAATGCGGGGCATAAAATCGATAGCCTCGGGATGAAATGATGTATCAAATGGGTTGAAATAATAAATACCTGCCTTATCATAAAGCGCAAAGTTGATTTTTAACCGTTCATTAAATGAGGCTTCGTCCTTTTTTACGGCATCGGTCCATGCAGCTTCTGCCAGTGCAGCTAAACGAGGGTAAATCATAAAATCAAGCCTTTTGTCTGATCCGATGGTTTCCGTCCAGATATTTGCCTGTATCCCTAAAACCTGGTTCGATTGCAGCTCATCAGATGGCATCACTTTGTCAGGGAAATTATAAACATCGCTCACGCTGTTAAAAAATGCTCCGTTCCACCTACGACCCGAAATGTGGCTTTTATCCTGCACAAAATCAAAATACAATGGCAAACGTGGACAAAGTACTACCTGGTAATTTTTTTGAAGCGCCAATGTCAATTGCGAGGGAACATTTTGCCGCCACCAAAAAACGATAGTCTTACCGGCTGGCAGGTCGGTTTCAGTAGCCTCATCCCAGCAAAGGATCTTATCGCCCATGCTTATAACCGTATCCGTCATCCGGCGGAAAAAATAATGCTCAAGGTCAGTAAGGTCTGTAAACTTATTTTTCGCCATCATATCTGTTATAGCTGGCCTTCCAGCCCAGGCTTGCATGCCTAAAGCGACTTCATCGCCCCCTAAATGGATCATGTGAGCAGGAAAAAGAACATTAACCTCTTTCAATATATCAGCCAAAAACGGGTACGTTTTCTCGTTGGCCGGATCGAAGGTGAAATTGGGATATTTGTATATACTTCCCCCGCTAAATTCGGGATACGCCTTATTTGCTGCGGTAGCATGGCCCGGCATATCAATTTCGGGGATAACGGTTATAAACCTGTCGTTGGCATATGCTACTATTTCTTTAATATCATCCTGGGTATAATATTTGGCAGCAGCCAGTGTATCCGAGTGATTGCCTATGCTGCCCACAGCTGTTAATAGCGGATATTTTTTTATTTCGATGCGCCAGCCGTCAACATCGGTTAAATGCCAGTGAAACTTGTTCAGCTTATAAAAGGCCATCCAATCCAGTAACTGTTCAACTTTTTCTTTTCCAAAAAAATGGCGCGATTCATCCAGCATAAAACCGCGCCACTGGTACCTGGGCGCATCTGTAATTTCACATGCCGGTAAAACAACGTGGCTTGCAACAGGTTGGGCCCTGATGAGTTGCAGTAATGATACTATCCCGTAAAAAATACCTTCACTGCCCGAGGATTGGATAGTTACTTTTTGAGGTTCAATTTTTAAAGTATAGGTACCGGGCAATTGGTTTTTTTGCACCAGTTGAAGGTCGATAATCGCCTTTATCTCGTGTTGGTCCACCGCTATCGTCCAGGCATTGGCTTTTAGCAATTCTGTCTGAAGATAATTAGCCTCGGGCAACAGCGAATCATTGTTCATCCCGATAACAGTATTGCTGTTCAATTCAAACAATCCGTTACCTTTTACAAATGATTTTGGCGCAGGTATGATGTTGATATTTTGGGCAGAAAGAAAAAAAGGAAATAAAAGAAACACGAATAACACGAATTTATTCGAATTTACACAAATGCAGTTTTGCTTACGGCGTGGAGATAACTTTTTACTGTTCGTGCTCAATCAATTAGTATAATTCGGGTTAGATCAATTCGTTTAAATTCGGGGCAGTTAAAATTAGGATTATTGAAGTAATAATCCGAAAAATTCATACAAATAAATTCAGATGCTCGCGCAACCTTGATTTGTGGTCATTCGTGAAAATTCGTGCCAATAAAATCACTTTCCGAACGGCGGCAAACCTATCAGCTGCCTGTAAACCGGCAAGTCCATTCGCGGTGTGGCAGGTATATGGAAATTTTTGCAGTAATAAACCTGTAAAGTATATTCGGGGCCATTACGCATGATCTGTACATCTGGCAGTTGCGTTATACTGTCAAAAAAAGGTTTGGCATTGGCATCGATATACATTTTGTGTTGGTCGCCTATAATAATAGCATCCTTGCCTATCAATTTTTTAGGATCGACCAAAAATGCAAGGTTGCGGGGATCAGGATCAAAAACAATGATATCCTTTTTGCCTTTTAATGCCCAATCTATCTTGCCTGTTAGCCACCAGCGGCAGCTTCCGGTAAAAATATTGGGATTTTGCAGCCAGCCTTCTTTTTCGAAGCGTGTGTTTATATCAGTATAATCAACACCCTGTATCGTAGGGTCTAAGTTATCACCATGGAAAAAGTGTACTACCGCTTTTGGGCCGTATGAACTCCAGAAACCGGTAACCATGTGTGTGCCAAGCACACCGATAGTAATCAGGGTAAAAAAGATGGAAAAATTAAGCCACCTGCGGGTAAGGCGTTTTCCAATGCTACCGCTATTGAGGCACTTATCAACCGCGAACCCTAAGGGAATAAACAGCATCATATAACCAGGCGCCTGCCAGTGAAAATGGAACTGTAAATCGGCCCATAACGTAACGATTGTAAAAAATACGAGGGGCAATACTGCCATCCAGAAGATAAAGCTATAGGCAAGCAATTGCGAACGCAATTTATACGAAATAAAAAGCTGCCTGATGGCAGGGAACCATATCCAGGGCAGCAAAAATGCTGCCTGCCCAGCTATACTCCGTAAAAACCAGTCGAAATGCAGGTGAAATCCTTCACCTTTCACCCCGGCCCTTGATCCCTGGAAAACAAAGGACACCCAGTTGTTATTGTAGTTCCACCACAATATGGGCATTGCCATAATTATTGTGATTAGAATAGCAAGATAAGGCCCGGGATGGCGCAGCCAATGGCGCTGTTTTTTGTTGGTGGCGATAAACATAAAAACACCTGCAAACAAAAATAGCACATGGTATTTACTCAATGTGGCAAGGCCCATGCTTATGCCAACTGCCAGCCAAAGCAACCATGTTTTGCGACTGTAACGGGTAGCCTCAGATTTTTCGGTACCGGGTGCAACCATTAACTGCACGATAAAATAAGTGGCTATAAGCCAGAAGAACATCAAAGGCGCGTCGGGCTGGTACCAGCAGGCAATAGCAACGGTAAACACCGCGCTTAAATTCATAATTACCACTGCCCAAAAACCTGCTTTGGCGTTAAACAGCAGTTTGGTTACCAGAAACAACATCCAGCTGGTGCCTGCAAATAATAATACCGATGCGAACCTGATACCGAAATTGGATAAACCAAACAGTTTTATACTTAAAGCACCCAACCAGAAAAACAAAGGCGGCTGATCAAAATAGCTAAGATTTAAGTGCAATGCCCCCCTGAAATAATAAGATTCGCCGTTGCCTAAACCAGTATATCCGGCGATAAAGCAGCGGAGCACAAAAGTTATAACTATTAAAATTATCGTAAAGGACGCCGCGTTTTTTTCGGTTAATTTCTTCATTGGGGCAGGTACCGGATTTGTGTGGCAAATCTCTTAAAAATTTTATGAATTATTTGTCCTTTTTGTTGAAGCTACAATCACTGAATAATCGAGGCGGTTTTAATGTGCAGTAGCCAATTCTTTGGTCGTGTTCATTACACTGGCATTGCGCAAATGGGCATTTGCTGTTGAAATTAATTTATAAGGCCGGTTAAAAGCTTCTTGTCTTACCTTAAAACGGTCAGCCAATTTCCTGATGATCTCTTTTGAAAAACCTTTGCGATAGTGCAATAATTCGGATACGGTGCTTTTATTTACCCCTAATAATGTTGCTATATCCTTGGCTTTTAGTTTATTTTCATCCATCAGGTATTTTAATAACTCCACCGGGTCAGCTTCACTTAGGGTGCTGTGTTCTTCATCCCATTTTTCAATCAACACAGTTAACAGGTCAATTTCATCTTCAAGGGTTTCGTTTTCCTTTTCGCCAACTAATTTTTCTAATATATTACAATACTCCCAGTACTGTTCTTCTGTTTTTATGATCTTATATTTTAGTGTTTCCATCCTGTATTTTTTTTAATACATCCTGCTATTGTATTGTTTGTTGGCCTTACATAGTTTGGTATACTCAGCATGTGTACCTATCAAGCAAATTGTAAGATGAACCCTTGTTCTGGCAAAATCATACTTTGCTATCAACCTGTAATTATTCCCACCAATATCAAAAACCACCCTTTCGCTTCCATTGCCCAATAAATCGGCTGAACCGAGCGCTGCTAATATATCTTCCGGCGTATTCCAATCAGCACTTTTGATCACTGTCAACCAAAGCCTGAAAGAGTTTTTACTAACAGCATGTTTTGCAATAAACTCTTCGACAGTTTTTTCTTTGATCAGGTGTACACGCGTACAATATTCAAAGATAAGCAATTGTTCGCATAATGCGAACTTTTATTTTACCCCGAAATCCATTTCCCTAAAAAGGGTATTTTATTAATTAACCATACCAGCGGCAATGTTATTATAAAACATATCAAGGCTGTTAACGGGATAGCAATAATAGGGGTGCAAAGCTTATAACTGATGCCAAACGGGTCATCCAAAAAATACAAAACAAGGGCATGGCCCAGGTAAATACCATAATTATATTTACCTGCAAAATCGCGTATCCGGATAATTACCGGCGGCACTTTAGGCACTGTAAGCTTAACTATAATAAAAATACTCGCCGAGAGCATTAACACGGCGGGGTTTACCGGTTCATAAAACATCGTACCCGGCCATAGTTTATAGGAGATCAGCCATCTTGAGCCAATCGCGATTAAGGCGATACTAAAAATAAATAATAAAATCATCCATAATCGCAGGTGTTTTACGTTGAAATCTTTAAAAGCCAGGTAATGCCCGAGCACTAAATAGCCGGCATAACCTGCAAAATAGTGCATATCAACAGCGGGGTTATAACGTGAAAGGTAGGGTTGAGTGATAAGCATCACGGCAAACCAAACTATTAAAAAGTAGAGTATTTCCTTTTCGGAAGCATTGCGTACAAACTTGCCGATAACCGGTATGAAAAAATACAGCCCGATGAGCATATACACATACCATAAATGGTACGAACTGCCGTATTTTAACAAATGCAGCACCTGTTTTATGTTTGCCCAGGCATCGTTGCCAAAAGTAATCTCTTCATTATACCACGAATACCAGACATAAACCAAACTCCAGAACAGGAATGGTATTACTACCCTTGTTAGGCGTTTTTTAAGAAAATCGCCAATTTCATATTCCCTGTGCAGCAACAACGCGCCGGTTATCATTACAAAGGCGGGGACTGCAAAACGAACCAACGCATTTAAAAAATCAGCCATCCACCAATCGTTCATCGGAACTTTGCCATATCCCATCAGCAGCGGCGCTGTACAATGCAATATAATAACCGCATATAAGGCTATCAACCTTAAATTACTTATCCAATCGATATTTCCGGGTTTGGCAGCAGGCATAATAAGTGGTAAAGAATTTTTAAAAATAGGATATTTTTAGGATGATGGGAACTTTACACCGAGACAAGGAAATCACATTTTAAATAGTGACTCTGAGGGGGCTCCGCTGGAGCCCGAATTTTCTCTTTTTCTGCATCTATAAACACGCGACTCCGCTGGAGTCGGGGGGGGGGTAAGAATATAGCTCCGGCAGGAGCATCCTTTTTATAGACAAGATGATTCCGCATTTTGGGCTCCGAAGGTGCCTCCTTTTTAAAAGCGACCTGACAGGCGAGTAAGGTACATGCTTTTTTATTTGCCCGGCTTTTCATATCTTAGGGACATATGGAAAACAGGAGACTAAGAAGAAGGCAACTCAATCGTTTTTTAAGGGCGTTGATTGAAACAGGCTTTATAATTTTCCTGTTTTACTCTAATTTATTAATGGGCGAATTTACCAAAACAGGGAATGCACGACATAAAAGCATCCTTTGGGCTGTTAATGACATTTTTACAACAACTAATTTTGAAATAGCCATTGCTGCTGCAATATTGGGCTATATGGTATTTGAATTTCTTCGGAAAAAGCTATGACCTTTTATTGTTTTCCTGCATAATAGGCTTCCAATTCTTTTAGTCTTTCAATTTGCCCCGGACGGGGATTGATAAATACCCTCACCCTTTTTACCATTGCATATGCATCGGCAAATGTTAGGCCTGTTTTTATTAAATAAGCCATGGCCATTGTTGGGCCACGGCCCAATCCCTGGCGGCAGTGTACATAAACTATCCCGTTGTGTTTAATTTCGTTATCTATAAAATCAGCGCCTTTTATCAGCACATCCAGCGGTGGCGGCGTGTTATCAACAGTGGGCAGGTGCAGGTATTTTATCCCTTCGTACACGGCATCACTATACGTATTATGCACCCGCATGTTTACTATGGCGGTTACACCGAGCGCTTTAAGTTTTCGTAGCCCCAATAAATTATACTGGCTTCCTAAAAATAAGTGTGCTGTTATTTGCGACCGGTTTAAACGTGGCAGGCCGGTGATGATGCGGTGTGCATTATCATACATATAATCTAAAACCAAACCTATACCAACGAATTTACTTTTTATGTTATTGAACATCCTGAAAGCTGAAGGCTTAAAGCGAAAAGCAGAAAGCGTACTGCATAGTTATTAATTTAAAAAGGAAATCACCTATCCTTTGTTTTATTTTAGCTGTTGCGTAATATAATCCATCGCCTGCTGAAAGGTTGCCACCCATATGTCCTTTTTATTGTTTTTAAGATATTCCAATAATTCCCTGTGCGATGCTGCCGGGGTGGTAATGTAATCACCGCCTACGCCATGAAACATAAAAATGCCCATACCGCTGCTTTGCTGCACCCTTTTAACAAAAGTGATAAGCTGTGCGCCGGTGGCATTATCCTCTACGCCATATGAAGGTATTTGTAACAGGTCGAGGTTTTTAAAATCGGTTACAACCGCATCAACATCGCCGCCAACCCGGGCATATTTTACAAGGCCGGCTTTGCGTAAAGTATCCACATAGCTTTTTCCGCCAATGGTTGTTTCTGCACACGGGTAGGCGTAGGTACGCGACGTTTTACCATCAACAGCATATAAAAAATCATTCATTGCGCCAATCTCACGCACAATGGTGTAGGGGGTGTAACTTTCGGATGCTACCGGGTTATCGTTCGAGTTCATGCAGGGATGATAAAGCGTGTGGTTTGCCAGTTCGAATCCCTTTTTACTTAATGCCCGCCATCTGGGGATGGTTACGTAATTAATATCACCCGTCAGAAAAAATGTGGCTTTAAATTTTGCTGAATCCAGTTGTGGGACAGCTACATCCAGTTGCGAACTTAGGGCATCATCATAAGTAAGTACAATAACCGCTTTTTTATGGTCGGGCCACGCAATTTTAGGCTGTGCATATGCTATAACATTTAATAGTAAAAAAAACAGGGTAAGCCTTTTCATGGGGTATTTTGAGTATAAATATTATGATGGGAAATTAATTAAAAATATTTTTAATTGCCTGATAATTAATCTTATTTTTCGATAAAAAATACAAAGTTATACAGGTTATTGCCAAACCTTTAATATCCATTTTCGTATAAAGGGTAAGGCCGCCCCGCTAAAAATATATCTTCTAAAATAAACTTATCCATAAAATTGCTGAAACATAATTTTAATAATTGAAACACAGGGGGCTGCGCCGGGTTGTTTATTTAAATAGTAAAACGATGCGATCATTTTGGGCAAGTATTATTGGTCGACCACCAGGGTTCTCATTAGAGGCACGCATCTTTAATGCCATTTGCCTTACCTCGGCGGTATGTTTATTTCTAACGTTTTTCTTAAACATCCTGCTTGGCATCCAGCAACTGGTTATTTTAATGGCGGCCATATTTATAATCGCGGTAATATGTTATTATTATGCCCGGTTTAAAATGAAGTTGAATGCTTGCGTTATTGTTTACATGATAGCCATAAACGGGTTGTTGATCGTAAACTTTAAATATAACTCGGGTATCAATGGGCCTACGCTTTTAATTTTCATACTTTCCTATTTCCTTACCCTATCTATTGTCCCTCAAAAACAATATTGGTTCTGGATACCCGTTAACCTGCTTATTGTTTTTTGCTTGTTGCTTATAGGGTATAAATACCCTGCAACCATTATAAATACCTATGCCGATACCAAGAGCCGTTTTATAGACGTCGGCAGCACCTATGTTTTTATAACGATATTTATTTTCCTGGTCACGGTTTATGTGAGGAAGGGTTACCGCACCGAACAAAAATTAGTTGAGCAAAAGGCCACCGAACTGGAGATTGCAAACGACACAAAGGATAAATTATTTTCTATCCTTGCCCACGACCTGCGGTCGCCGCTCGCTTCCATTCAAAATTACCTGGAGATATTGTCGGAATTTAATATCGATGAAACAGAAAGGTTGTCAATAAACAAGGCGCTTTTAAATTCTACACGCAATACACAGCAAATGCTTGGAAACCTGCTTTTCTGGAGCAGATCGCAAATGGAAGGTGTAACCGTAAACCTGGTTAAGCTTAACCTGAAAGAAATTTTACAAAGCACATTCCAGGTACACCAAACAATTGCTGAAGAAAAAGACATCCAGCTTACTGATAATTTAAAAAACGGTTGTCTTGTTATTGCTGACGCGGATATGTTGCAACTGATAGTGAGAAACTTAATAAACAACGCCATTAAATTTACAAGGCCGGGCGGCGAGATCATTGTATCAGATGATATTGTTGGCGACAATTGCCGCATCATTATAAAAGACAGCGGTATTGGTATTCCTTATCAACAACAGACTGATATTTTTTCATTAAAGGCAAGCTCAACCTTCGGCACTAAAAATGAAAAAGGTGTAGGGTTAGGTTTAGTACTGTGCAAAGAATTTACCGAATTGCAAAATGGCAGTATTTCATTTGAAAGCAAACCGGGAGTTGGGACTACCTTTTATGTTAGCTTTAAGCTCGCCCACGATGCAAGCAATAACAAAGTAGAGTTAGAAGAAAAGTTGGTTAAGGAAGCATAAACTTGCGATCACATGAACTTTAATACCCAAATTAACATTTCATTAATGACAACAGCTTGTCAGCAAGTAAAATATCCCTTTTATTAATATCTAATAACGAATTTCGAATAGTAAAGTTTCTTACCTCGTCATTCAAAATTCGTTATTGGGTGTTCGATATTAACGTTTACATTTTTATTTGCCAGTAGCAGAGATATTTATGGTTTT
>Ga0207052_10057_pt1 | contig 36777 bp, 39 predicted proteins | sample Alteio_BWMinCont_62_FD_153294 | JGI IMG/M metagenome (GOLD analysis project Ga0207052, IMG submission 153294) | Enriched cells from forest soil in Barre Woods Harvard Forest LTER site, Petersham, Massachusetts, United States -... | ecosystem: Environmental > Terrestrial > Soil > Temperate forest >...
CTGCATAGCCACGAAAGTGTTAATGAACTAAATGAAATTAATAAATGAGTACACAACATCCCTGGCACCAGGTTTCACCGGGTAATGATATTCCTGAAATTGTACATGCTATAATTGAGATACCCAAAGGCTCGAAGGCTAAGTATGAGATAGATAAAGAATCGGGTTTATTAAAGCTTGACCGGGTTTTGTTTTCGTCGGTGATGTACCCGGCAAATTATGGCTTTATCCCGCAAACCTATTGTGATGACAACGACCCATTAGATATCCTGGTGCTTTGTTCAATAGATGTATTCCCGATGTCTATTATCGAAGCAAAGGTAATTGGCGTAATGCACATGGTGGATAATGGCGAACAGGATGACAAGATCATAGCGGTAGCGAAAAACGACATGTCGATAAACTATATTAATGATCTTGCAGAGTTGCCGCCCCATGTGATGGTTGAGATAGTACGCTTTTTTAAAGATTATAAAAAACTGGAAGGCAAAAATGTCACTATTGAGCACTTGCTTGGAAAACGCTACGCCCTCAAAGTGATAAAAGAGGGCCTGGAATTGTATAACGCTACTTTTCCTGAACATCAATAATTAATGTATGGGGCCTGAACTCGAAATAAACGGTTATTACCTTTTCCTTACCTTCTTCCTGGTTTTGCTGAATGGCTTTTTTGTAGCCGCCGAATTTGCCATGGTGAGGGTACGTGGCTCGCAGGTCGAAATTAAAGCTAAAACCGGCAGCCCTGTAGCAAAAGTGGCCCGCGGCATACTGCACAACCTCGATGGTTATCTTGCCGCAACCCAATTAGGCATTACTATCGCATCGTTAGGCTTAGGTTGGGTTGGCCAGGATGTGGTTACCAAAATGATGCTGAATTTTTTTATGTTCTGCGGGGTAACTATTAAATCTTCTTTTATTATCAATACCAGTCATGTTGTTGCCTTTGCTTTTATTACCATTTTACATATTGTATTCGGTGAGTTAGCGCCAAAATCAATTGCTATACAGCGGTCTGTGCGCACAGTGATGACCATTTCCCTCCCGCTCAGGTTCTTTTTTGTGGTTTTCAGGCCTTTAATTTGGTTATTAAATGGCTTCGCAAATTTTATTTTAAAGCTTTTGGGGATCAAGCCCGTACAGGGGGAAACATCGCATAGCTCGGAGGAGTTACAATACCTGCTTGACCAGGGTAAGCAAACCGGGGCATTGGATTCAACCGAACATGAGCTGATTCAGAATGTTTTTGATTTTAATGAGCGGGTGGTTAAAAATATCATGGTACCGCGCACCAAAATTTCGGGGGTGGATATCAATACCTCGGAAGACGAACTGCTTGAACTGGTGATAACAGAAGGGTATTCGCGCATACCTGTTTATGATGACGTAATTGATAAAATTATAGGCATTGTACATGCCAAAGACCTTTTGCCGCTACTGGCGCATAATGAAGAAATTATTTTAAAAAATATTATCCGTAAGCCCTATTTTGTTCCGGAAACAAAAAAAATCAACGATCTGATGGCTGAATTGCAGCAAAAGCGCATACAAATAGCTATTGTATTGGACGAATTTGGAGGCACCGCGGGCATGGTTACCCTTGAAGATATAGTTGAAGAACTTGTTGGCGATATACAGGATGAGTACGACGAAGAAAAGCCAATAGTTGAAAAAATAAACGACCGCGAATTTATTGTAAACGCGCTTGCTCCTATTTATGATGTAAACGGTCACCTGCCGCATGATTTGCCCGAAGATGGCGACTTTGATACCGTATCAGGATGGTTGGGCGATATTTTTGGTAAGATACCCGATGTTGGCGAACAGAAAGAATCAAACGGATATAATATTACTGTATTAAAAAAATCCGACCAAAACATTGAATCGGTTAAGCTTGAACTGCTGATAAATGAAGAAGATGCTGTAGATTTACATTAAAGCCAAAAGCCGAAGGCTGAAAGCTTAATGCGTTCGGTTTTGTGCTTTCGGCTTTTAGCTTTTAGCTTTATGCTTTTTTACACCCCTGATATTGACCTATCGCACCCGCAATATTTTCTGAACGAAGAAGAAAGTAAACATTGCATCCGCGTGCTCCGCCTTGAAACAGGCGATGAAGTACAGCTAATTGACGGAAAAGGCGGTTTGTACAATGCCACTATAAAGGATGCCCATCCAAAAAGAACTATCCTTCAAATAAATTCGGTCATTTCGTCGTTTAATAAAAGGAACCACTACTTGCACATAGCGGTAGCACCTACCAAAAATATTGAGCGCATGGAGTGGTTTTTAGAGAAAGCGACAGAGATAGGGATCGATGAGATCACACCCATCATCTGCCAGCGGTCCGAACGTAAAGAGGTAAAGGTGGAAAGGCTTAACAAAATAATCACATCGGCAATAAAGCAATCTATTAAAGCTTACCATCCCCTTTTAAATGAAGCGGTAAGCTATAACCAGCTATTGGCAAAGCCTTTTGAAGGGCAGAAATTTATTGCACACTGCGAAAAAGGCGATAAAACGAGCCTTCAGGACGCTCTTGTTAAGCAAGGAAAATATTTGGTATTGATAGGCCCCGAAGGTGATTTTACGCCTGGTGAAATTGACAGTGCTTTGCAAAATGATTTTAAAGCGATAACTTTAGGCGAAAGCCGTTTAAGAACCGAGACGGCTGCGTTAGAGGCTTGTTTTGAGGTGAATTTTTTAAACAGGATGGGTTAGTGAATGGTTGATTGGGTTGATTAAGTGAGTAGTTTATTGAGTTGGATTTGGAAGATTGAGATTAAGGGAATATTTCTTACCCCTCTTTTTTGCCTGCAAAAGAGAGGGTGGTCGAGCGAAGCAACGACCGGGTGAGTAGAATATGCGAGCGGCGTTTACGTAAGTGTATTTACCTAACCGCATGGCGCAGAGTCTACTCGCCCTCCCGACCTTCGGTTGGGACTTCGCTTGTCGACCCTCTCTGCGACAAGTCGTAAAGAGTGTAAAAAGGCATTCCTATTTATTAATTGCCATTATCTTCGTCCCGTAGGGACGTTTGGTTGGTAGAAAAATAAATACAGCGCGATGCGTTCCATCGGAACGCCTGGTGAAATGTAAGCCAACCAGGCTTATAAATGCTGTTTTTGGTTTGAACGAAATATGTATTGAATATATGAAGAAGCTTGTTTTTGTAATTAGTGCTTTTATATTGATTGGTGTATTTAGCAGCTTTAATGTGCCGCCTACCTATAAAATGGCCAAGCTCAAATATAATGGCGGCGGCGATTGGTATGGCGACAGGACTGCATTACCCAACCTGATAAAGTTTTGTAACGAAAACTTAAAAACAAATTTCCAGCCGGAAGATGAGGTGGTGGATGTTGGCAGCGCAGAACTGTTTAACTATCCTTTTATTTTTATGACCGGCCATGGTAATGTGATATTTTCAGACCAGGAAGCATTGAATTTACGCAAATACTTAATAGGTGGCGGCTTTTTGCACGTTTGCGATAATTATGGCCTCGATGAATTTATCCGAAGGGAGATGAAAAAAGTTTTCCCGGAGCTTGAATTTGTGGAACTGCCGCTAAACCATCCTATCTATCATCAAAAATACAGTTTCCCCATGGGCCTGCCAAAGGTACATGAGCATGATGGAAAACGTGCACAAGGCTTTGGGTTGATATATAGAGGCCGCCTGGTATGCTTTTACGACTACCAATGCGACCTTGGCAACGGCTGGGAAGATTATGGCACCTACGCCGGCGATACGCAGGAAACACGCGTTAAGGCATTAAAAATGGGCGCCAATTTGGTACAGTACGCATTAACACAATAAGGACCGCTGATTTAATTGATTTCGATGATGACGCTGATGTCTATATTTATTATAAATCCGTTATTTGTCAAAGGTTATCTCAATTCTCATATCTAACATCTCATATCTAAAAGAATGCTCCAGGTAAAAGTAAATGGCAATTATAATTTCGAAGTTGATAAAAACGGCGAAAGGTTAACGATCAATGGCGATAAGGTGACAGCCGACACCAAACAGCTAAATGCAAACGCCTGGCATATTATTAATAACCTGCAATCATACAATGTGGAAGTTATCAGCTTTAACAGTGCTGAAAAAACAGCTGAAATTAAAGTGAACAACAATATTTACAAGGTAACAGCAAAAGACCAGTTCGATATTTTACTTGATAAATTAGGACTAAGCAACTTAAATGCGGCCAAAGTAAGCGAGATTAAAGCGCCGATGCCCGGTATGGTACTCAAGGTATTTGTAAACGAAGGGATGGAAATAAAAAAAGGCGACAACCTTTTTATTCTGGAGGCCATGAAAATGGAAAACATTATTAAAGCCCCTGCCGATGTAACCGTAAAAACGGTAAAAATAAAGCCCGGCGATAAAGTAGAAAAAGGGCAAATTTTGATGCTATTTTAGGCACACTTTCCCCACACAGGCATCCAAAAGTAAAATGCCCCGCGGTAATTAAACCACGGGGCATTTTTTATTAGGGCTACAACCAGTTAGTTTGCCTTAAACGGTTTTGATTTTTTCACACTGTAATGCGGTTTACCTTCAGGGTGTATTTCGGGTGCGCCAACAAGTGTCATTGCGCAACGGAAACCAACTTCGGCACTTGCATCATCTTCGTTCATAAAACGGCGGGTAGCTGGGTTTAACCAAAATGCAAGGTCATTCCACGAACCGCCTTTGTATATTTTTGAATGGTTGCTTACCAATGTAGTTGTACCATATAATGTGGTGTTAACCGTATCGTTCTGCCCCCTGAAATCTGGGCTGTAAGGCTTGCCATCTAATGGGTTCTTTATAACAGGGGCTTTTGCTGTAGAATCTTTAGCACCTGCCTGTTCCTGCAAATACTCGCTATATTTAAGTTTTTTGTTTGATTTTGAAGGATCCTTTATCGGGCGACCGTATTTATCCTTTGCATATAGCCCTTTTGCAGGGTCAGCAAGGCGTTTATCGGTAAACTCGTTCCCGCGGAAAGGGTTGAAATCTTCAACTTCCTCAAATGATGTCTGGCGATAGGTATCTTCTACCCATTCATTAACGTTACCGGCCATATTATACAAACCGAAATCGTTAGGCGGGTTTGACCTTACAGGAGCAGTAATATCTGCCTTATCATTCAAATATCCGCCAACACCCATGTTATCACCTAAACCACGTTTAAAGTTAGCCATGATCAATCCGCGTGTCGATCTTTTTGCTGAACGTACGCCTAAACCATTCCACGGATAAATTTTGCCATCGTCAATATTTTCGAACTGTGTGTTGCCAATTAAGGCAAGCGCAGCATATTCCCATTCAGCTTCGGTTGGCAGGCGATAAGCTTGTTTCAAAATACCGTCTTCCAAACGTACAGGGCGTACCGGGCCTTTGCCAGCTTTGCCATTTGCGCCGGTAGTAGTTTTTGCATTCGGGCTTAAATCCTGGACCATTTTCTTTCCATCAATTCCGGCGCCGGTATATTGCCCGTTCAAATAAATATCAGTATTAAATGGCTCTTTGTTTGCCGGTGCAGGGGCTGCCTTTCCGTTCTTCCCTTTTCCTGCCATATCATTCCACGAAACCAAATTACCTCTCTGGCGTAAAATATTTTCGTTCACACGGTCAGTTCTCCAGGTGCAATAATCCTGAACCTGGTCCCAGGTTACACCTACTACCGGGTAATCCTGGAAGGCCGGATGCCTTAAATAGTTATCAACATAGGGCTCATTATAGGATAGAGGGCTGCGCCATACCAGTGTATCGGGCAACGCATTGTAATAAAGTTCATGGTCATCAGCGTAGGTTACGCTTATCCAGTGCAGGTAATCGAGCCAGTCCTGGTTGGCAACTTCGGTCTCATCCATATAAAACGAGGCAACGGTTACACGATGGCGTACGTTGTTATAATCATAAGTAACATCCTGATCGGCACTGCCGCCCATTACAAAAGTACCGCCTTCAATGGGAACAAGACCTGGTCCGGGTGACGGATGGGTTTGCCTGAAACGCTCATAACCGCCCGTTTTTTTGTCGTTATAAGTGATCCCTGTTTTATCAGATTGCGGACGTTTACTGCAACCGCTCATCAGGACACTAAGGCCCAGTAGCATAACCGTAATTCCCGTAAAAAGTACTTTCATATTTTTACTTTATTTTATGGAAGGTAAATTTAATACTATTTGCTTAAAAAGCTAATTTTTTTACCCAATTCTTTTAAAGAAACTAAACTTTTCCACACATTTAAACGGAAATTTCATGAATGGAGTTACAAAAAATCGAATTATTTTGGTGGAAAACTTATTTGGACACTTGTACGTAATAGAGGGCAATTAGCTTATATTTATTATTTGAACACCAAAACTAAATTTCGTAAATGAAGTTTTTCTCTATCAAAACTATTATTTTTTTCAGCGCTGTCTTTCTGCCTTCGCTGGCCATGTCGCAAGCAAATACTTTCATAATTCCGAACACAGAAGCGCCTTTTTTAAACTTTACGCCCGATTCCCGTTCAGGAGCAATGGGCGAAGCAGGGGTTGCGCTCAGTCCCGACGTAAACGCCAATTACTGGAACCCATCAAAACTGGCTTTTCTTCAAAACGATAATGATGTCTCCATATCCTACAGCCCATGGCTCCGCCAATTGGCCCCTGACATTAGTTTATCGTATTTAAGTTATGCACATAAGGTTGACGACCGCAATTCAATCGGCGCTTCTTTACGTTATTTTAACTACGGCTCAATTCCGCTTACCGACATCAATCAAACCGATGAAGGCACCTTTACGCCCAATGAATTTTCATTAAACGGGTCATTTGCCCGTAAGTTTGGGGAAAGCTTTTCGTTAGGCCTCACCGTCGGTTATTATCATTCCAATTTCGCGAGCGCTTCAACCGGCAACAGTATACAAACCACGCCAGGTAATGCTGTATCAGCTGGCGCTTCATTCTTTTATACAAGTAAAATACAGGAATTTGGGGGTAATGATGCAACGCTTTCTTTTGGCACAAATATTTCTAACATCGGTTCTAAAATTAGTTACAGCACCGATGGCCCCAAATATTTTTTACCGGCGAATTTAAAAATAGGCGTGGCCAATACTATCATTGCTGATGATTATAACCAGTTTACTTTCACCTTTGATATCAATAAACTTTTAACACCCACCCCCCCGATAAGGGACATTAACGGCAATATCATCAGCGGTAAAAATGATGACGTGTCGGTGCCGCAGGGGATTTTTGGATCATTTACTGATGCACCAGGCGGGTTTAGCTCTAATTTAAAAGAGATCACCTTTTCGCCGGGCATTGAATATATGTATAACCAGGTACTCGCCTTGAGGGCTGGCTATTTTTACCAAAACGCTAATGACCCCGACAACCCCTATAGAGGCCCCGAACATTACCTAACTTTGGGCGTTGGTTTTAAATATAATGATTACGGTTTCGATTTTTCGTATATAGCGGCCAGTCAGCAGAGCAGCCCTTTAGCCAATACCCTGCGTTTTACCCTCACAGCTAACTTCGGGGGTGATAAAAACTCAAATAAAAGATAATGACCAAAATCAAAGTTGGATTTGGGTTTGATGTTCACCAGTTAAAAGAAGCACACCCGTTTATATTAGGCGGTGTCGACCTGGCGCACCATTCAGGCGCCTTTGGCCACTCTGATGCCGATGTATTATTACATGCCATTTGCGATGCATTGTTAGGCGCTGCCAATTTGCGCGATATAGGCTTTCATTTCTCAAACAAAGACGACAGGTGGAAAGGCATCAGCAGTTTAATATTACTACAGCATGTGGTAGTATTATTAAAAGAAAAAGGCTGGGAAATCGGTAATATCGATGCCATGGTTTGCCTGGAGGCGCCAAAAATAAACCCGCACATACCCGAAATGAAGGTAAACATTGCCAAAGCAGCCGGCATAAGCGAAGAAGATATCTCCATAAAAGCCACCACCAACGAGCAATTGGGCTTCATAGGCCGCGAAGAAGGGGTTGTTGCTTATGCGGTATGTTTGATTGAGAAAGTCTGAACCGTTGATTTAACTGATTTGGATGATTTCGTTGAATGATGCTATTTAAAATCAATTCTATTATTCACCCTGCACTATCAACCGCTACTTCTTTTTTAACAATCACACTGCCGGTACGTTTTAGTGCACCCCAGCCGCTAAGTTCACCTTTGAGGGCTTTACGGATAGATTTAAAAAGCACGTAGTACATCAGCTGGCGCCATATAAACCTTTGCGGGATGATGTAAACCAGTTTTCTGTAGCTCTCCTTTTGCATCCAGAAAGCTATAACGGCCACTATAAAATCAATCACCACAAAGCCTACATAATAAGCTATTATTTTACCGGGCTTATCGCTGAAAAGGCCAATGATCATAAATAAGTCGGCTAATGGCGAAAATAAAGGTAAAACAATCTGGAAGATGAGGATATTAGGCATGCCCAGCATACCAAAAAACTTATATTTTTTGTTGAACAGGGCATCTTTATTTTTCCAGAAGCTTTGCATTACGCCGAAACTCCAGCGAAAACGCTGTTTTAATAAACCATTTAGTGTTTCAGGTGCCTCGGTATAGGCTATGGCCTCATCGCTATTTTTTACAATATAGCCCTGCTTTAATATCCGCATGGTAAGGTCGCAATCTTCGGCCAGGGTATCATAAGTGAAGCCCCCTGCTTTGTATATTGCTGATTTACGAAACGCACCAATCGCCCCCGGCACCACGGTAATGCTATTGATAAGGTCAAATGCCCGGCGGTCCATATTTTGGGCAGTAATGTACTCAATAGACTGCCAACGGGTGATCATATTGTTTTCGTTACCCACTTTTACCGTACCTGCAACAGCACCAATTTCTTCATCTGTAAAAAAAGTCATCAAATGATAGACCGCATCATCTTTCAACTGGGTATCGGCATCTATGCAAATTACAAAATCGTTTTTAGCATGGCTTATCCCAAAGTTAAGTGCAGATGCTTTGCCCCCGTTTGGCTTGGTAAGTACCTGCACCAACGGATGATGGCCATAGGCAGTATTAACCAGCTCATATGTTTTATCCTTCGACCCATCATCAATAAATATAATCTCGAACGATGGATATTTAGTATTAAGCAGGCTTTGTATAGTTTTTATAGCTGTTACTTCCTCATTATAGCCTGGCACTATTATGCTAACCGGTTGAAGCAGACTGTGATCAACAGGTTGCCGGTTTAGTTTTCTATCCTCACTGTATTGCCTTGCAGCAAGTATCCCTATCAATACCACGCGGCCAACTGCTAGGAAAATGGCCGATAAAAACAGGTAAAGCAAAAACCAGTTGCCATAAAAATAAAACTGTATCAGCAAATTATATAATGACCCTAAAACGCCCGAGTTAGCGTCATCCTTTATGGGTGGCATAAGGTCGGCTTTGTTTTTATGCAAAACATCGGCTATTGTGGTAAACTTATAGCCGTGGCTTTTAAAGAAATGTATTATTTCGGGCAGCGCCTTAACAGTTTCATCGCGGGTATCACCACCGGCATCGTGTAGCAATAACATCGAGCCGGCATCCTTTTGCTTTATTACGCGGGCTAAAATACTATCGGCTGTTACGCCAGGCTGCCAGTCCCACGGGTCGATAGACTCGCCTATGGTTATGTAGCTTTGCTTGCGGCTTTCGGCTACCGGGATAACTTCGGCCAGTGTTTGGGGCTCAGCATCCGCGTTGAATGGAGGCCTGAACATGATGGTGCTTCTGCCTGTTACCGATTCAATAAGCTTGCGGGTGGCGTTTAACTCAAGGTTTACGCGCTGTAAACTAATGGTTGATATATCGGGATGGAAAAATGTATGGTTTCCAATTTCGTAACCTTCATCATACTCGCGGCGGAGTATCTGGATATTTTTTTCAGCCATCGATCCCACCACAAAAAACGCAGCGGGCACATGTTCCCGTTTTAATATATCCAGTATCCGCGGGGTGTAGTCGGGATCAGGACCATCGTCGAATGTTAAAACTATTTTCCCCGGGGCATAACCATACCGCCTGATTACATATTTGGTAGGTAATTTAATATAATGCTGATTAGTAATAGTAAAGTTTGACGTATCCATTTGTACATCAATTTTACCTGTAGTAGGTGTAGTTAACAGGTCGAGAACTTCACCATCACCGTCATAGGCGATCTTATTATTTAAACCGACTGTAGTTAATTTTTTTATGTCGATGCCTGTTTTCTTTAATGAGTCGATAGCAAGATTCTTTTGGAAAAACGTCCACAACCGTGGGTCTTCTGCTCCAACGCGCCAAAGCGCAACTCCACCTGTAGCCCAATCATCCGCCATGCGGATAACATTAAAGTTAGTGGCAGCATCGGTAAAGTAAACCGTATGTTCTAAACTATCGTCATCAAAATAAGTATAATGCAGGTTAGCAGAGCTTGGGTCGAAAGTGATTTTGCTTCCGTTTTCCTGGGCTGTACTGATGGCTTGCGGATAGCCGATGGGCTTGCCTACACTGTTTTCGGGCCAGTCATAAGCGCCGCCTGCAATGGTCAGGATAACTTTATCACTTGGTATACGGGAACAAACATCATCCAGTATTTCTTCAACCCAGTGCTGGTTTGAAAGATCGCCCGCATTACTGCCATCATTATGCTGATCAATGGCCATCACAAACAAAAAATCATTCACATGCTGCAACCGCTCAAGGTTAAACTTATCGTCATCGGGAATTACGTTTTGGGTAACCAAAAAGCCCATCGGGTGTAAAATACTATAAAGGTCGTTTTCAAACGCTATGTAGTTTTTGCTGTTAATATCCTTAATGTCGTCAAAATCAAGGTTTATCCCTTTAAACTTATACCTTGTTAACTGGGTGGCAAGGTTGTTTATAAATTGGGTACGCAGCTTTTTGCTTTTGATAATACGCTCAACGTCCTGAATATCATAACCTCCATGGGCATTATCTTTATTGACATAGTTTGAAAGCGAAATGAGTATGGGTTTCCTATATTTTCTATTGAGATTTATCAACCCGGTATCGATATTAGCCACCATGGTGTCATGCTTGGGCAGGATAAAAAACCCCTCGCTCACCACCATATCGAGGTGTGAGATATTTTCGGCCAATGATGTATAGGCCTGTGGTTCCCAGGCGCGATAAAACGCGGCATTTATACGGTCTTTATTGTTGGGGCGCTTTAGTTGATGCAAATGCCGGGTATGCGCCAGTTTTTGGATCTCGCCTTTATCAATTTTAAAATCTTTATACTTTTTTGATCTCTTTAAGCTTTCAAGCTCTTCTTTAGTAAGCTTTTTTGGCGCAGGGTTTAAGTTTGGTAAGCTGGGATATTGTTTAGAAGTTACTGTAATTATAGCAGCCAGTACACTGCACGCAAGTACAACAATCAGGACACGACTTAGCCATTTAAAGCGCGTCCATCTACCCGGTGTATCAGTTTGAAAAACCTGTTTATGAGCCATTAAATTCTTTTAGATCAGATTACTTTGGTATAAAGGTTTACTAAGTGGTTCACTACTTTTTAGGGGTATTTGCTGCATCAATAGCCGAAAAATCAACACCGCATTTACAGTTGCTGCCGCAGCTTTTTTTTGCAGATAAGTTTTTATAAACAAGCCTGCAAACATAAAAAACAGCAGCCAAAAATAAAATGGCTATTATAATGATCTGAATATTCATGTCACAAATTTAATACATTTTACATATATACGCACAAACAAGCGAAATAGTATTTGGTTTACGGGAAAGCGTAAAGCTTAAAGCACAAAGCTGATTGGGTAACGTCGCCGATCCCGTAAAGCTTTTTGCCCTTTTCCAGGCTTTTTGCTTTCGGCTTTCAGCTTTTCGCTCCAAAGGCTATCGTTCCTCCTACCCAGTCAAAATCTTTATTATACCTCACCCCTATCATCTTGCCGCGGCTTAAACGGGCCAGGTTAATGGCAAGGGTTGGTTTTTCATCGCCGTTTGGCCAAAGATACAACAATCTTATCTCTACCTTAACACCACCATCGGGTGCCTGCACAACCGGCTCGTAATTAACCTTTTGCTGTAATATCCAGTTCTCCGGGTCCTTTATATTTTCAATGTCATCTTTCGATACATCGATGATAACACCCTGGCCGGCAAATGAGAACAGCGGTTTTAACACATAATTTTCCAGGTCGCTGGGGATTTGTTTTACCTGGTGCAAAAACTGCGTTTTGGGGATACAGTCGCCAGATAAAAACGGCATGGTAAATTTACTTACGCGATAAAACCAGTTGGGATGGGTTATCCACTCCACGTCCAATGACTGCCGGATGTCAACCACTTTATCAAAAATATTGGGGTCGTTATCTATCTCATCAAATATCAGGCGGTTGTAAAGGCGTTTGATCAATTTTTTTTCGCCGTTTTCACGATAAAAAAGCCGCCTTCCCTCCTGCTCCAGGTCACTTAATGAAACAACCGGGGTGCCAATGTATTTTTGGGTAAGATAAAAATCGACAGCGGTTTTTTGTTCAGGCGCGTTAACATCCATTAATACCACTTCATCAGGGTTATTATCCCCAATAATAGTCCTTTTAAGCAATTCGATATAACTTTCTTTATCAAGTCCGCTAAAATAAACCGACCAGCCATCGGCTATATCAAAATTCTCCCTGAAACTATCTGCTACATTTGCCTGGAAGCCATATAATGACGGGAAGCCCTGTAGCTCTATCAGTTTTGGCACAATGTTGCCCGCCTCATCCTTGCATACGCCAAAATCTAAAGCCAGAAAGTGCGGATGATCATTTTCATCAGCGACGCGCCATTTATCAGGGATTGCCCTTTCAGTGAGCTGCTTAAAATCGGGTTGCAGTATTGTGTTTACAATAGCATCGCCTGCGCTGATCAGCTTATCGCGAAAATCATCCGTTAAAAAAACCGGGGTTTCGGCCACGCGGAAATCAATTGGCTTTTTGAGGCCATTGTTTAGTTCAGCTAAAAAATTGGCGTATTTTTCAGCGGTGAAATTGGCATTGTATGTTTTGCGGGCGGATGGGTTCATTTCGATAATTTGTTGAAACCTATTTAATTAGGTTTTCTAACTGCGCCTTTAGAATTGGCAAATCAAGCTTGATCGTAGCGTAGATCGTAACAGCAGAAACCCCATAATACTCGTGAATAAGTTTATTTCTCATTCCTTTCATAAGCCGCCACTGAATTCCCGGATTTTTATCCTTTATATCTTCAGATATTTTTGTTGCAGCTTCACCGATAATTTCAAATCTCCTTATAACCGCGTCTTGCAGCATCTGATCGTTAACAAAATCGACCTCTGTTTTATTTTCTATATAACTAAGTATGATCTCTACTGATTCTACAATATCCTGTAAATACACATTGTCAGACCTGCTCATAGGATATTTATTGCAGACAAAAGCACTTCGTCCCTGATCGATGGTTTTAAAGCGCTGTATTCTACAAGATCAACTTTACGTTTTATCAAATCCGATATTTCCTCTTCAAGGCTTAGCATTTTAAACATTGTAAAGTCTTTTCCCGGTTCAATCAGCAAGTCCATATCGCTATTTACACTATTAACGCCTTTTGCAAAAGAGCCAAAAATAGCAGCCCGTTTGATAAAATAGCGTTTTAAAACCGGTAAAATAAGTTGTTGGTATTGTTCCAGCTGCTCCATATTCAAGTATAATTAAATTAATACTAAGCTTCATTCCTTTTAAGTCTTCTCCTTTGGAGAGGATTTAGGTGAGGCTTTCCTGCAAACTCAAAACTGCCTGATCCAAAAAGTTGGGGATCATGGTGTTTTGGGTATGGGTTATTTTGTCCGGATCTTCCAGGCGTTCCAGCATTTCATTGTATTTATCGAGGCCATGCTCGCTTACCACTTCTTTCTTTTTCTCGTCCTTTATCAACAACGACCGGATACCAACAGCATCAGCCTCAGGATGGAACTGGGTTGAAAAGAAGTAATCATTAAACCGTATGGCCATCATTGCACGCGGCAAATCAACATACGGACGTTCTTTTTCAATAGCCAGCAATTGCATTCCTAATTCCACAAAACGTTTTTCGTTCGGGTTGATCACCTGCCATGAGCGGGAATCAACTGAATAAAAAGGGTCTGCCAGGCCCTCAAACACAGGTTCGTTTTTAGCCGCATGGGTTTTATGAATGGGTAAAACCCCAAACGAGGTAGATTTACGCATATTAATATCGCCCAAACCATATTTGCGGCACATTAACTGGAAAGAGTGGCAAACAAAAAAACCGTATTTTTTTTGTGAAATGTTCGACAGGTTATGGTCTTCCAGCTTATCTATCAAATTAAAATATTTCTTCTCCCATTCAGTGCCTTCGCTGTCTATCGGGCTGCCGGGGCCGCCGCTGGAGATATAAATATCAAAATCCATACCCGGCACTTCAACCTTTTTACGGACATCAAAAACCTCGTACGTTAAATCGAGGTCGTTTTTGGCTTTGTACCTTTGCAATATCTCACGGAAGCCGCGCATCCCTTCGTTCTCAATGCCATCGTACAGGTCGAGTACGGCTACTTTCAACGGCTTCTTGTCTGTTTGTATCATTATTTTCAAATTCCTTTCAACGTTTGCGATGTAATATAATCAACAACGTCTGCAAAGTTATTATTTTGATTGTAAACTGCTAACTGCCTGTCGGCCCCGGTGCCATGTTCCAGTATTTTATGTACGTATTGCAGGTCTTCGCGGCAGCCCAGTTCGTCAACCACATCATCAACAAAATCAAGGAGCTCAAGTATCAGGGCACGGGTATTTACTTCCATCTCCTTGCCAAAATCAATCATTTTGCCATCAATGCCGTACCTTGCCGCCCGCCATTTATTTTCGTTAATGAGCGCACGGTTATAGGTAATAAAAGTCATGTTTTGCTCGCGAAGCTTGTATAGTTTGGCGCAAATGCACTGGAATAAAGCCACAAAGGTCATGGTTTCATCTATCAGCATGGGGCAATCGCATATCCTGAACTCTATCGTCTCAAAAAACGGGTGGACACGGATATCCCACCATATTTTTTTGGCGTTATCGATGCAGTTTGTTTTTACCAGCAGCTTTACATAGTTGTCGTAATCCTCGATGCTGTTAAAATAATCAGGGATGCCGGTGCGCGGAAATTTATCAAACACTTTAGTCCTGAACGATTTATAACCAGTATTACGCCCTTCCCAAAATGGCGAGTTGGTTGATAGTGCATAAACATGCGGCAAAAAGTACCGCGCCTGGTTGGCGATATGAATGGCCATATTACGCGATTGTATGCCCACGTGTACATGCAAGCCGAAAATCAGATTTGAGCGTGCCGCCTCCTGCAATTCATCTACTATCTCGAAATATCGCGGATGGTCGGTTATTAACTGGTGCTGCCAGTGCGAAAACGGGTGTGTCCCGGCTGCGCCAATACGTAAGCCAATTTCGCCGGCCAGTTGGGCAACAGTGCCGCGCAACTTGCCTACTTCCTTACGTGCTTCGCCCGTGTTGCGGCAAATATGGGTACCCACTTCAACCACGGCCTGGTGCATTTCGGCCTTTACCTGGTCTTCGTGTATTTTTTGGGCGCTTTCAACAATTTTTTGGTCATGTGATTTTAACTCCCTGCTTACAGGGTCAACCACCATAAATTCTTCTTCAACACCTAAGGTAAATTCGTTCATAACAGGTTATAATTTATCAATCAATAGTAAGCTTTGTAGCGATTTATACTACTGCTAAGTCAATGGATGTTCTTTTTCCCCTCTTTCCGCCGCAGGCGAAGAGAGGGGCGACCAGCGTAGCGTAGTCGGGGGTGAGTAAAATGTGCGCCATGCATTGATGCTATTGCCGCTCGCAGAGTTTACTCACCCGGTCGTTGCTTCGCTCGACCACCCTCTCTTCGGCAAGCCGAAAAGAGGGCTAAGACATTTCCTAACACTATAAAAACTTATTTTTTCACAGCCTTTTTGGCCTTCACCGCCTTCTCTTTTATTACGCCTTCACTTAATACTTCATGGTCTATTTTTCCTTCGCTTGCTTCTTTTTTATCGGCCTTCTTTTCAACTTTCTTCTCTGATGATAACAGGTGATGGCCTGCCGCGCCGGTTTTTACATATTCGCCCCAGGTGAGGTTATCCTGGTTGTCTTTTTGTTTTTTGGCGCGTTCGATGGCATAATCAGCCGCGGTTTCAACTACCCAGTCGAAGTTATCCTGGCCTACACTGGTAACTTCAGCATCGGGCGCGGGGTTGCAAAAATCAATGGCATAAGGTACACCATTCCGTATGGCGAACTCAACGGTATTAAAATCGTAACCCAAATACTTGTTAAGTTTTATCACGTAGTTTTTAACGGTTTCCAAAAGTTTCTTTTCGGCAGGGGCTTTGCCATGCTCATATCGCAGGTGGTGCGGGTTGCGCGGCTCGTACTGCATAATGCGTACATGCTTGCCGCCGATGCAATAACAGCGGAAATAATCGTCAAAAACAATTTCTTCCTGCAGCATCATCACGTACTGCTTGGTTTTGGCGTATTTATCAAAAAAATCGTCCATGTCATGCAGCTTATACACCTCTTTCCAGCCGCCGCCGTCAAATGGTTTCATATAAGCTGGGAAGCCGACATATTTAAAGATGCCCTCCCAATCCAGCGGGTACGCCAGGTTGCGGAACGACTTATCGGTAGTATCATCCGGATGGTCTTTTGACGGCAATATCACTGTATTGGGTACCGGGACGCCAATTTTAACTGCCAGCGCATTATTAAAAAACTTTTCATCGGCACTCCACCAAAAGGGATTGTTAATTACGGCTGTACCGCAAATAGCCGCATTTTTTAGCGTGGCGCGATAAAACGGCACATCCTGCGAAATACGGTCGACAATCACCGCATAACCCGATGGTTCGGCCTGCATTACTTTATCAATGCGTACAAACTCTGCTGTTATATTTTTCTCCGCCTTTTGGTTGATCCTGTCAACAAAAGCATGCGGGAATGAACTTTCCTGTCCGAATAAGATGCCTATTTTTTTCATGGTATGATGTTTTCTATTTTCTTGGTTCTTGACTTCTTGGTTCTCGATTCTATTTTATAGTAGATAAATAATGCGGAAACATCGCCCGCCACATGGGCCAGTCGTGGCTGCCGATGCCGCGCACATCCAGCCAATTGTTAATATGTTTTTGGTTCAAAATGTTTGCCAGGTGGTTATTATCTTCCCGGCAAATATCATGTTCGGCTGTGCCGAGTATAATATTCATCTGCCATAAACCTGTTTCGTTGCTGCCCGGCAAAAAATCGACCGGGTTATTATAAAACACATTATCATCATAATAGCCATCCATAAACTGCCGCATATCAAAGGCGCCGCTCATGCTAAACAGGTTTCCGGCCTTATCAGGATGTTTTAATGCAAAATTTGCTGCATGGTAGCCGCCAAAGCTGCAACCAGCGGTAGCTACTTTGCCAACACCGGTTTCGTGCATGGCCCAGGGCGCCAGCTCATCGTTCAGCATTTTATCATACCAGGCATAGTTTCGCGCCCGCTCGGCAGGATGAACGCCTTTATTGTACCAGGTAAGCCAATCAAAACTATCGGGGCAATAAATTTTTACCAAGCCTTCATCAATAAACCATTTGGCACTTTCAATAAGCCCTTCATCTTTATTTTGATAATAGCGCCCCTGCGACGTTGGAAAAAGGATAACGGGATAGCCGCGGTCGCCAAAGACCAGCATCTCTACATCGAAGCCAAGGTTTTGCGAATACCAGCGGTGATATTTTTCTGTCAATGTATTTCGGTTTATTTTATGATTGTAAGTTAGAGAAATAATTTGAATTAAGTAAAATTTAGTAAGTTGTTGATTAGGTTGGATTAAGTTGATTGGGTTGACGAACAGTCATTTTCAAATTTTCAAATTGGCAAATCTTCAAATTAAAACTACTTTTGCAGCCTTAAAAATTTATAATAGCGATGTACTGGAACTTGCCGGAGATGGAGATAACTATCACAGAAAATAAAATAACTATAAACTCGGATGTGCTGAAACGACAGGTTACCTGCACCGTGCTGATGCCCGAAGAAAACTATACAGCCGAACCATTTAATTTATTATTACTGAACGACGGACAGGAAATTGAAAGCCTACAGCTTAAAGAAACGTTGGAAGAACTGAGCAGCGACAACCGCATAAAACCCCTTATTGTTGCTGCCATACATGCCGGCGAAGAACGCATACAGGAGTACGGCGTTGCCGGGAAGCCGGATTTTAAAAAGCGTGGCGCCAAAGCAGCTTTATACACCGAATTTATTAAAACGGAACTGCTGCCTGCTATTGTTGAATATACCGGGATAGAAAAGTTTGAAACCACTGCTTTCGCGGGATTTTCGCTTGGCGGACTTTCAGCATTGGATATTGCCTGGAACAACCCACAGCTATTTGACAAAACGGGCGTATTTTCAGGTTCGTTTTGGTGGAGAAGTAAAGATTTAGGTAAAGGGTACACCGACAGTGACCGTATAATGCATAATGTGATCAGGAACACGGCACAAAAACCAGACCTTAAAATTTGGCTGCAAACCGGCACAAAAGATGAAACCGCCGACCGCAACAAAAACGGCATCATCGACTCGATAGATGATACGGTTGACCTGATAAAAGAACTGGAACAAAAAGGTTTTAAACGCCCTGGAGATATTAAATATCTTGAAATGTTTGGCGGCAGCCATGATATGGCAACCTGGGCCAAGGCTATGCCGAAGTTTTTGGTTTGGGGGTTTGGGAGGTAGCAACTAATTACTCTTCAACCACAGCTTTTATCCTGTCCTCAAAGCCTTTTTCATCTTCCAATAAGTTCGGCCCGCGGAAGGTGTTCAGCTTGCCGTCTTTATCGATAACGAGATAACGGGGAATGCTTTTCAGGTCGATAAAATCGGTTATCAGCTTGTCGCGGATGATATAATGCTGACCGCTAAAGTTTTTGTCTTTAATGGCTTTCAGCCATGCGCTTTCTTTGTCGGGGACGTCTAATGATATAAAGCGGAATTCTATTTTCCCTTTGTATTTTTTGGACAGCGCCATTAATTGCGGCACCTCTTTTATGCAGGGGCCGCACCAGCTTGCCCAAAAATCAATCAGCACCGGTTTGCCAGTTGGAATTATGTCGCGAAATTTTACTGGGACATCGGCATTGCTTTTTAGCGAAGCATCCAATACATAACCGGGTAATACTTTATTTAAAAATGATGGATTATAAAGCTCGGTTAAGCCATTAACATAAGCCGGGTTGGTGCATAACTGTTTAAATTTTTCAAAAATCTCATCGTAGTTGGCGGGATGTCCGTCCAAAAATTTTGATAGCATCCTCGTCATCATATAATTGCGCACCGAATCATCTTTTAAGCGGGTAACATTATCAAACATGGCCGCCAGCTTTTTGTCTTCTGGTTGTTTTGATACCCGCCGGTTGTAGTACATCACATCCAGATACAATAACTGGTTATAGGCTTTGGAATCTTTCACCTTGTCCCAGGTTATGTTTTCGTGCTCTACCTCGTCAAAATACCCCAGTGGATATTTATCCCAAAGCTCCGATAAAAATACAACCGACATCAGGTCATCAATATATTCCCCCCTTATTTCATTAGCAGCGGCAGTTTTAAAGTCCTCTTTAAAATTGTATTTCTTAGCAGATGCAGCCAGGAATGCCATCCGTTTTTGATAGATATCTTTAACTTTAGTTTTATAATTTTCAAGAAAATTTGGGTCTTTAAAATCCATTTTGAATGGCGGCTCACCATCCATCCGTCCTGTTTCATTTTGCAGATTCTCAAAAAATGCCATCCGGCCTGTATCGCTCCCGCTATAATGCCAATGCTCGCTACTGGTGCGGGTAAACATCATAGTTTTGATGGTGTCGGCCTTATCGGCATAGGTAAAATGAATATGCAGCGAATCGCCGGGGTAAACATATACCGGGTTTGAAATATTGCCGTAATGGATGATAAGGAAGCGTGGCTTATTAATCGGCAGCTTATAGTTAAAGTTATTTTGACCGTCAAGCGGGATATGCGCCAGGTAATCAAATTCATCACCCACTGGCTTTTTTATGGCTGATAGTACAGCCATAACCAATTTTCTTCCGTTGTATTCGTAGGCTTCGCCGGCGATTGTAACGGGTTGCTGGGCAATTGCATCCAAGCTTAAAAAACATACGAGGCAGCATAATAAGTATTTCATTGGTTGTGCTTTGGTATTCAATATTAATGGTTTGGTGTCGAAACTTCAACTACGTTAACGTTTGTTAACTTAAATTAAGTTTTGTTAAGGGTGAGGGATAATTTATATTTTTACCTCCATGCACCACCCCGAAGAAAACCCCTGGAAAATAACTTCCGAAAAAATAATTTATGATAACCCCTGGATAAATTTAACCGAATACCAGGTGATCAACCCATCAGGCAACCCGGGTATTTATGGCAAGGTGCATTATAAAAATATTGCCATCGGTGTTTTGCCTTTGGATGATGATTTGAATACTTACCTGGTAGGCCAGTTCCGTTTCGCTATGGGGCAATATAGCTGGGAAATGCCCGAAGGCGGCGGGCCTTTGGATACAGATCCCATAGATTCGGCCAAACGCGAGTTACTGGAAGAAACCGGCCTTAAAGCAGAAAACTGGACGGAAATACAACGCCTGCACCTGTCCAACTCGGTAACCGATGAATTAAGCATCCTTTACCTTGCCCGTGGTTTGCGGCAATTTGAAGCCGAGCCAGAAGATACGGAGCAATTGATAGTTCATAAATTGCCGTTTGAAGAAGTTTACCTGATGGTTTGCAATGGCGGCATTACCGATGCAATGACAGTTGCTGCCGTTTTGAAATTGAAACTGTTAATTATTGAAAACAAACTTTAGCTTATATTCAAATTCGGGAAAAACGCTAAATTGCAGCTTTTTATGAGAAAGTTTTTCGGGTATATCCTAACTCCCTTTGTTGTAATTGCCTTTTTTTTGACGCTGATCGTGTTTCAGCCAATACAATGGGTTTGCTATAGATTTTTTGGCTACGCGGCGCATAAAAGATCTGTTGATATACTGAACCTTTTCCTGCTGCGTACAGTTTACCTTGCCGGTAATACAGTTACTTTTATAAACAATCAAAATTTGCCTTTAGGCCGGCCTATCATTTTTTTGGCCAACCACCAAAGCATGTTCGATATTCCGCCGCTGATCTATTACCTGCGTAAATACCATGCTAAATTTATATCTAAGATTGAGCTGACAAAGGGCATCCCATCCATATCATACAATTTGAAATATGGCGGCGGCGCCAATATTGACCGTAATGATTCGCGGCAGTCGATCACCGAAATAGTAAAATTGGCTAACCGGATGAAAGAAAATAAATGGTCGGCAGTAATATTCCCGGAGGGTACCCGCTCGAAGGACGGGCAGGTAAAAACATTCCATGTAGGCGGGATAGCCACCATTTTAAAGAAATGCCCCGAAGCCTTGCTGGTGCCCGTTGCCATAAATGGCACATGGAAAATAACAAGGTACGGCTATTACCCCCTTGATACATTTGAACGCATGACATGGGAAGTACTTGAACCTATCGAGCCAAACGGGCGGCCGGCAGAGGACTTGGTGAAAGAGGCGGAAGACAGGATAAAATCCTTCTTGCATCAACCTATAAGTTAGTGAACTATTTGCCTTAATTACTTTTAATAAACTTTATTAACGGAGGAAAATAATTTTTCGGATCATCTGCAAAGCAGATATGAGCCCCGTTGGGTACAACATAATACTGGGCATTTTCAAAATTCTGGCTTAAACTTTTAAGTTGCTGAGGACTAATAATAAAATCGTACCTGCCGGAAATCAACAATACGGGAATTGTAATTTTTTTTATCATTTCCGCATAATTTAATGAAAAAGTAGACGGGCCTATTTTTTGAGCAACTTCAAAATTTTTATGTTTTTTAGTTCTTTCCATTTCATCAGGTAACGTGTCTAATCGTATTACAAAATTCCGGGTAAATATTTTTTCAAATTCATTTTGATAAGATGCTGTATCATAAGATAAACCTTTGTCTTTATTTCGCATAAGGCCACGATATTGCTCGATAGTATTCATTATACTATCGGTTTTTTTATTGGCCCGCGTAATTGACTTATCAAAACCCGATGGGTAAGGGTTCATATCTGAAAATATAAGGCCGTTTACATGGTTTTGATATTTAAAGGTGTAGGCCAGGGCCAATAACGCACCGTAAGAATGCCCATAAATAAATAGCTTTTCAAGATGTAATCCTTTTCGCACCTGTTCAATTTCGTCAACATATCTGTGCACTTTCCAAATAGCAGTATCATTTAGCTGCTTTGGTGTTGGCGTTTGCGAAAAGTATGACCCAAACTGATCATAATAATATATCGTGATACCTTGATTGGGAAGGTACCGGGAAAAAATTTCAAAATATTCATGCGATTGGCCCGGCCCGCCATGCAATAGCAAAACATTTATTTTTCCATCGCCTATTTTTTGCGTCCAGACCCAAAATTTTCCATCAATAAGTATCTTTTTTACTCCTTTGGCATTCTCCTTTTTAAAATATGTGCTGTCCTTTACCTGGCAGGCGCCTATCAGGGGTAAACCCATGATCATTAAAAAAAATAATACTGAGGAAAATCTTATCTTCATAACTTGATGGTTTGTAGATAAGATGCTAAAATTGCAAACGAGGTTACACTATAATAAACAGTATTTTAAATTTCCAAAACTCCCCCTTTGAGACTTGGGGACTAAACGTTTTTCCCATCAATAACCTTAAAAAACTCTTCGCGGTAGGTATCGCCAACGGGAATAATTTTATCGCCGATAAAAATACGGCTGCGTTCGATGCTGTCGATCTTATTTACTGAAACAATGTATGATTTGTGTACCCGGATGAAATATTTTGCCGGTAAGGCATCTTCCATCTTCTTCATATTCTGCAAAGTAATTATCCTTTCGGCAGGGGTAAAAATGGAGATATAATCTTTTAATCCTTCTATAAACAAAATATTATTCAGATATACTTTTTGGATCTTATGCTCGGTTTTAACAAAAATAAAATCGCTCAAAAAATCCTGCTGTTGCTGTTGAGGCTCGGCTTGTATGGCTTTAGCTTGGGCGGCTACCGGGGGCTGCATAATAGTTTGCGCTTTTTGCACCGCTTTAAAAAAACGGTCGAAGGCGATAGGTTTAAGCAGGTAATCAATTACATCAAGCTCATAACCTTCCAGCGCGTATTGCGGGTAGGCTGTTGTTAAAATAACTTTTGCTTTGCCATTGGCTATACGCAAAAACTGTATGCCCGAAAGTTCGGGCATTTGCACGTCAAGAAACACCAGGTCGGCGCCTTTATCCTGCACAATGGTAAGTGCTTCAATAGGGTTTGTCGTTGCCTTAACCAACTGCAAAAAAGGTATCTTGGAAATATAATCTTCCAGTATATGCAGCGCTAATGGCTCGTCATCAACTATGAGGCATCTGATCATGCTATAAAACTAATGATAATTCAACGGTATAAGTATCTGCTTCATCGCGTATATCCAAATTATATTTACCGGGATACAGCAAATCGAGCCTGCGTTTTACATTATTTAAGCCAATGCCGCCTGATGCATCGCGGTTATTGGTATGTTTTTTATTTTGCATATAAAAATGCAGGTGTGCTTCGTCCACGTCAATCAGCAAACGGATAGGTGTTTGCGGGTTGCTGGCTACGCCGTGTTTAAACGCATTTTCAATAAATGCAATGAGCAGTAAAGGTACAATTTGCTGGTTCAATACTTTTCCTTCAACCTTATAATCAATGAACGCCTTATTTCCAAACCTTATTTTTTGAAGATCGATATAATTCTGCAGGTACTGTAACTCCTTGACGAGGTCAACCTTATTATCGTTACACTCATACAGCATATATCGCATAATTTCTGATAATTTAAGGATAGCCTCAGGTGTAGTTTCCGACCGCTGGTAAGCCAGCGAATAAATACTGTTTAAAGAGTTAAACAAAAAATGCGGGTTTATCTGCGATTTTAAAAAAGCAAGTTCGGCGCTAAGACGCTGGTTTTCAAGGTCGCGCTGTATGCGTTCGTTCAAAAACCAATCTACCGTGAATTTTAACGCCGTGCTTAAAAATAAAAAAACAAGACTTGTAAAAATAGTACTTAAAAAGAAGTGACCGAAGCCAACAACCTCTCCTTTGGAACGTGCAAGAACAACTTGCTTAAAGATAACCGCAACGCCATATTTGCCAAGCCCATAAACAATGACGGTGACTAAAATAGAAAATGCATAAATGCCATACTTTTTTTTATCCAAAAACTTTGGTATAAGTACCAGGAAGTTGAGGTAAAACAAGCTGATGTTTATCACAGCGTAAAGCACGAATATAACCAGCAGTTCTTCAACGGTTAACTTTGTATTAGCACTGGCAATAAACAGAAAGAAGGATACCATCGCGATCCAAAAAAATGCATGCCAGAATATTTGCCAGTGTTGTTTCATCACACCTAAATTAATATTTTGAGCGCGTTATGGGGCAAATTTTATATATAACCGACTGCTTCGTCGATAAACTGCCTTTTAAACCCGACGAACGGGTTAATATGGGCAAACAACCGTTCATCTATAAATCCCGTCAGTTGGTCTAATTCTTTTTAGCACGTGAAATATTAACTATTCCTTTGTATCATCAAATCACAAGACGATGAAAAAGCTACTCACAAACTCAAATCCATTCATATTGTTGCTGATTCCAGTAATGTTCGCCCTCATAATGGGTGTTAGCTACCAGGTACAGCAAAAAAGAGAAGCAATTGTTGGCACAACAGTTCATGCTACATCACTTTTTTACAAAGGCGTTAGTTTAATAAAGACTGTATGTACTGTAGCTAAAGAAAAGCTATGGTAATTGATACTGAAGGCCTAACCTTTAATTTTGGCAAACAAACGGTTGTCAAATCACTATCACTAAAAGTCCCCGAAGGAAGCATATACGGCTTCCTTGGACCAAACGGGGCCGGGAAAACCACCACGATAAAACTGCTGATGAACCTGCTGAAAACGCAGGAAGGCAGCATTCATATTTTTGGCAAAGAGCTGCAAAGCAACCGTATTGAAATTCTCTCGCAAATAGGCTCGCTGATAGAACAGCCAGCCATATACCTTCATCTGTCTGGCAAAGAAAACCTGCTGAACAGGGCTTTATTGCTTGAAATACCTGCAAAAAGGGTTGATGAAATGCTCGACCTTGTGCATTTAACCAATGCAGCGCATAAAAAGGCAGGCCAATATTCACTGGGCATGAAACAGCGCTTAGGCATTGCCCTGGCGTTATTATCAGACCCAAAACTGCTTATACTTGATGAACCTACCAACGGACTTGACCCTAACGGTATTATCGAGATACGTGAACTGCTAATCAGGCTGGTAAGCCAACACCAAAAAACTGTTTTTATATCAAGCCATTTATTGGCCGAAATTGAACGTATGGCCACACATGTGGGCATCATAAATTATGGCGAGCTACTTTTCCAGGGAAGTATAGAGGAACTGCAAGCCTTAAACAAGCCGCAAATACAAATTGAAGCTGAAAATACGGTTGATGCAGCCAACTTTTTAAAGAAGAATGATTTTGAAGTTACCGAAGTTGATGAACATCATATTTACGTCCCTTTCGCCTCGAAACAAAATATGGGCGAAATAAACACTTTGCTCAATAAAAACGGGTACACCATTTACAGCATTAATAAGCAGCAAAAAGACCTGGAAAAATTATTTTTAGCCATTACCCAAAACGCCTGAGCCATGAAAGGATTTATACTATCGTTCCGGTCTGAATTTTACAAAACGCGCAAAACTGCGGGGTTTTGGAGCGCTGTAATTTTACCGTTATTAATTTGCCTGTTATTATTTATCGTTTTCTTTTCGAAAAGTGAAGATTTTAAAACGTTACCGGCTTTAATGTTATGGCTGCGTTTTGCAGGTGCGATTTTCGGGATAATGGGATCGTTTTTATTGCCGATGCTTATTGTTTTTATAGGCTACTCTGTAAATAGTATCGAGCACAAGGCCGATACCTGGAAAACGCTTTTTAGCCTGCCTATATCAAAGCTTTCGGTATATGCTGCCAAATATTTTTACGCTTTCTTTTTGGTGTTTTTATGCCTCTCGTTATTTGTGTTATTCACTTTAGGTTTTGGTAATTTATTAAGCGTGTTAAAGCCCGGGTTGAGGTTTGGTGACTATAGCATATTTGGCACCTTAACGCAAATGTATTGTAAGTTTTTCCTGTCATCGTTAGGCATACTATCTATACAATTTTTACTTGGGCTTTTATTCCGCGATTTTTTAAAGCCAATGGGCATTGGTTTTGTTTGCATTATCGCGGGCGATTTTTTAGGCGGCGCGGGCTGGAAATATGCGTACCTGTTCCCCTACTCGCACCCGATGCTGGCTTTAAAAGCATTTGGCGAATCAAAAGGCAAGCTCAACGCAATGCCAACAATTACTGTCGACATGTTTACCAAAGATACCTGGGTAAGCCTTGCCGTAGCCATAATTGTTTTTATCGGCGGCTATTTTATAGTACTGAAGAAGAGTGTGAAATAGTTGATTAGTGATTGGAGATTAGTTAGTTTTCTACAAGGTTTAATCATCCAAGTTTGGCATTAACTCATGCCTGTTTGATAATTGCGTTTCCAATAACGGAGATTTCCGCAATAAAATAAAAAGGCGGATCAAATTTTATTTTTGTTATATTGTGGATTCCAAGTATCACCTAACTTATTTGCAGTGGAAATCCAGAATTTTAAACACCATATACTCAAAGCTTTTGTACTATTTTTTTCATGTATGTTGTTTTACAGCAACGCTAATGGGCAAGCTAATATTGATTGGTATAAGTTTCGCGATAAAAAAACCAACCTGTTAGGCTATAAAAATGCACAAGGCCAAGTTAAAATACAAGCGAAGTTCGGTGGACTAACAGACGCCTTAGTTTTTAGAAATATTATTGCTGTTGATGATGAGAAAACTGAAAAATCATATTACCTTTTAAAAAATGGGGATAAAATTGGATTAGACAGCTTATACATATGGGACAATTCTTTTGATCATGAAAATGAAAATAAGATACGGTTCCGGGATAAAAAGACGGACAAAGTTGGTTTTTTTAATACAGATGGTAAAATAATAATTCCGGCTCTATACAATGATGCACAACCTTTCCATAATGGGCTTGCTTTGGTTATACACGATGCAAAACGTAAATGTTCAAACGGGAGTCCTTACAATGAAGACGCTCCTTGCGAGAATTGGTATTGGGATGGTGTAAGTGCACTTATTGATAGCAATAACAGAGTTGTGGCAAATAACATAAACATCAATCAAACCGAAAATATTGACTGGTTTAGCGCAAGAATTACAAATTCAATACCCGATACAACACTTTATACTTCATTCGAAACCCCAAGCGGCGAGTTTTATTCCTTTTTAAATTACAAAAAGGAATTCAAGACATGGTTTTATAAAAATTATTTAAGAAGCCTAAATTATCAAATTTTAGCAGCAAAGTGCTACAAAGAACTTACTGTTGAAGGCCATTTTAAAAACAAAGTTAGGTTGTATTACTCAAAAGCATTCTTTTTGGATCAATATCGAATCTTGTTGCTCGAAAAAATGAAAGATATAAAGGCAAATACGGTAAAAACCATAATTTTTGGTGAAGATATTAACCAGTATATCTACAAAGGAAAAAAATTTCCTGCTTTTTATACCGTCGATGGAGAACCTGACAAACAAAAACATCCTCTTTTTAATGTAGTATCCACATACTATAAAAAAAACAAGCAACTCGATCATCAGGATCAATTCTTCTTTATTCGTACTAACGGTGGATACGAGCTTATTGGAATTGCTTTGGGTATAGGAGAATTGTAGAAAGTAATTCGTCTAAACTTTTCAAAATTAAAATAAAAACCTACCTCACCGGCTTCGGAAACACAGGCAAACTTTCATGCCCATCTGCATCAACTGATTGTACTGCAAAAAGATAATTATCTTTTGAATAAGCAAGTGTTGCGGTATTATCGGTTACATAAAATTTCTTTTCCCAATGGGGACTGATGGTTTCGCGCATCAATACATAATATCCGGCAGGCTTTTTGCCTGATTTTGGAGCTTCCCATTTTAGGGTGGTTTTGTTGGTTAACCCACTGGTAACTATGCCCACGTCCTGCGGTTCTGCTGGTGCGAGAGCGAGGTTGGCCAGTACAGAAAGGTTCATACGGGCTACTTTTTGTACATAGTTAAAATCAACAAAATCGGGAAGGTCACCGTAGTCAATACCGTTTTCTGTGCGGACATCCTGGTGCTGGCGGTTAAAATCTTCATTCATTTCGGTAAACCGTACGGCGGTAAAACCTTGCAATAAAAATGGGACGTGGTCGCCACCGCGCAGGTAACGGTCGCGGCGATAGATGAGTTTTACATCAAGTTGGTCAACATAGCGTTCGGCAGTTTCTTTTACATAACGTGCCAGCTCTCGTGAAGGGCTGTCGTTTTCACCGCCTAATGATATCAAACTTGCTATTTCCTTTTCATTTTTTGCAGCGGTTGATGGTACACCTTCGCTAAAAACGCGGACGCTGCGGTTATCTTTCAAATCGGTTTCCATGCCGTGGGTATTGCCGACAATATCATTGTTTAGCATGGCGTCAACGTTCCAGTTTTCGGCTTTTGCCCGTTTGGCAACATTGGTAGAGCCATATAAACCCTGCTCCTCGCCTACCACCGACATAAATATAATAGTTGCCGGGAACGATCTTTTTGCCATCACCCTCGCCAGCTCCATAGATACTGCGGTGCCCGAGGCATCATCGTTTGCGCCTGGTTCAACAGCATTGGGGTTCATCACATCATTTACGCGTGAATCATAATGACCTGATACAATATAAACCCGTGTATCATTAGGATCTGTTCCTTTCAAAATTGCCAGCACGTTTTTAAGATGAACGGGGTTATCTATCCGGTTTCCTTTCGGCTGGGTAAACGTATCAAACTGTACCTTCATCCTTCCGCCCGAGGCCGAGGCATATTTTTCCATTTCAGCTTTTATCCAGTTACGGGCCGCGCCACTACCTTCAGTTTTGCTGGTGGTATCGCTAAGGGTATGGCGGCTTTTAAAGCTTACCAGTTTGCGGATATTGGCTTCAATGTTTTTGGATGACACCTCATCAACCATTTGTTTAATGGCTGCATCCTGTTTAACAATGGTTTGTGCAGATGCCTGTAGGATGAAGAATGTTGGGATGATAAAAAATAGATGTTTCATATGTTCAATAAGCCCCCTCTAAATCTCCCCCGGTAGGGGAGACTTTTTTTATTTTAATATTTGAATATTTCAATTTTTGAACTTCCAATTTAAAGTCTCCCCAACAGGGGGAGATTTAGAGGGGGCTGTCTTCCTCCTCCTGCATTACGCCGCCCACCTGCTTAAAGTTGCTTTTTACAAAGTGACACCAGTCGCATTCTTTTTTACCGCAGCCGGTGTTAAAATCATGCGCCATAATCTTTTGGTACACTGTCTTTATCTGGCCGGTTACCTCGATGGTATCATCAGGGGTTATCGTAATTTTTTCTTTGTGGTATTCGCCTTCACTAACCGGTTCCACAAATTCAAATATCGTACTTATTACCTCCCAATCAACGCTGTGGTCGTTATCAATTAAAATTTTATAAAATACAGCCTGGCGCCAGTAATCGCCGCCGTTTGGCTGTTCATCGTTCGGCCTCAGTAGTTTGTCTTTGGCATTTTTTAATTTGCCGGTTTTGTAATCGACAACGGTTACCTGTTTGCCAATAAATTCAACCTTATCGAGGTTGCCTTTTATGGGCACGCCTTCAATTTCAACATTTTTTATGCTGCGCTCGGTGACTGCTACTTTGTTCCAAACTTCAATATTCTGGTTGTAATAAACGGGCAATATTTTCTCGCCGTAATCCATTCTTCTTGCGAAATCTTCTTTTGTGAACGAATCGCGGTTACGGTACATAAACCAGCGGAATTCCTTCATGAATTCATCCGTCAACGGGAATTCGTCGTCATTATCCTTTAACTTTCTGAAAGCTTTATTTAAGGCCCAATGTACAGCCTGGCCAAATGTTGCCGCCGGACTTTTGCCCGATGGCACCTTTATCAGGCACTGAAAATAAAACCTTAGCGGACAGTCGAGGTAATTACTAAGGTGTGTTACCGAGAGCGTATAATCCTGCAATAACTGGTTGATGTAGTTGGTGTCAAGCAGTTCAATTTTTGGCTGATCCGTTTCGGTAAACTGGATGGCCAAAAATTCCATCATCGCATCTTCATTTACCTTTGGGTGCTGTACCCGAAGGTGTGTATCTGCTAAAATTTCACCTACAAATTGTGATGCTTCCTGGTCTTTCCCATTTTTATCTTTACCGGAATAAGAAATCGCAAGGCATTGTTTTGCGCGGGTAATGGCCACATAAAACAACCGCCGGGATTCTTCTTTTTGTGCTATATCATCATCGGATGCCTGTGTTAGCGTATCGGGATAACTAAAACCATAATTGCGGCCTTTGCTGTCCCATATTTTTTTACTGCAACCTATGAGGAACACATGCTCGAACTCCAGCCCTTTCGATCCATGCGCAGTAAGGAAGTTAATGCCATTTTCTGAAAATATAACCTGGTTCAGGTCAAGGCGTATCTTATTTTCTTTCATCAGCTTGATGATAGCAATCAAATCGGCCAACTTAATTTCCGGGTCTTTGCGGCTTTCATCTTTTAAAAAGTTGAAAAAGTTGGTAAGTACCTGCATGTACCAGCCTTTATCAGGTTGTTCCATAACAAATTTAAGGATACCCATTTTTGCGATAACCTGTTGAAAAAGCTGTTGCAAGGTATTACTTACCGAATATTTTAACAGGTAATCTATATCTGCCATCAAAAACTTCATGCCATGGTTGGCCGGCTGGTCAAACAGCCCGGGCTGGGCAGGTGAGCGCATTTGGCTGATGTAGTTGCGCAGCGAGGTTTTCGGCTCGTTACGGTTTGCCGTGCTATAGTTTTCTTTTGCTACCGCGACACTTGCCTTAGCTATTTCAATTGGCGGGATATCAAAAAAATCATAATGCATTATCTCGAACAGCAGTTCATCCCCACTATAAGGCGAGTCCATTTCCATGGCGAGGTACTGCAATATATTGATGATCTTTTCGCCGAATGGTAAAGTGAAAATATCTATTTTACGTTTGGTGTTTACGGCTATGTGTTTGGTATCGAGGTATTGCAACAGTTCTTCTACCTGGCTGTGGTTGCGGTAGATCACTGCAATTTCTCCGGGCTGGGTGCCTTTGGCCAGCAGGTTTTTTATTTGCATGGCCACATCCACCAGTTCCTGTCCGGGGTTTTCGTATTCATTAATAGCCGGGGTTACGGCCATCGTATTAAAGCGCGGGTGGGCAGCTTCGAGGTTCTTATCCAATGCCAACTGCGTAGTTAAACGCTCACGGTTATTATTGATAAGGGCCCTTGAAATATCAAGTATTTGTTGATTTGAACGGTAATTTTGCTTTAGTACCACCGTATGCAGGGTATTTACATAATCGTTAGCAAAATCAAGGATATTCTTCATGTTCGCACCCTGGAACTTAAAGATCGATTGGTCGTCGTCACCCACTACAAAAACGTTCGGAGTCTCCCAATAATTCAGTATAAATTTTAACAACTCATTTTGCGACCCACTGGTATCCTGGAATTCATCTACCAAAATATACTGGTAACGTTCCTGGTAACGACGCAGCAATTCTTCACTTTCATTAAAAGCTTTAAGCACCCATTGGATCATATCGTCATAATCGTACCGGCCGCGCTCTTTCATCTTTTTATCGAAATTGCGGTACTCGCTTACTGCGGCCAGTAGTTTTTTCATGGTATCATGTGCTTTGTCTATCAGGCCCTGGTTGGGGTCGCCGGCTTTTATGCCTTTGGTTGCATTGGCGCGTTTATAAAAAAAGCCATCGCGCAGGTGCAGATCTTTCAGGTATTCTTCAACGGCAGCATTCATTATTTCCTCGCTCCAGTTTTCTTTTTTCATGGTCGAAAAAAGGTCTTTCAGTCGCGGCGCATCGTAATAAACTTCGCCGGTAAAGCGCTTTAATAAATGGTCGTTGGAGAATTCATCCACCAGCTCCCTGAACAACATGGCCGATTCCAGGTCAGATAAAGCCTCAAGGCTCAGCTTGCCGAAATAATCAAGGTTTTCCTGGATGATCTCATTGCAAAAAGCATGGAACGTATAAATATTAACCCGGTAAGCGTCAGGGCCTATGAATTCAAACAGGCGTTTGCGCATGGCAACAGCGCCGGCATCAGTATAGGTAAGGCATAAAATTTCGTGTGCATTGGCATCTGTTTCGGTTAATATTTTGCCGATGCGTGCAGCTAATATCTGTGTTTTGCCAGTCCCTGGTCCGGCAATAACCAAAACCGGGCCATCCATTTTATTAACGGCGGCCAATTGTTCGGGGTTAAGCTGGGCAAGCGCCTGCTGAAATTTTTCGTTGTATTTGTTGGGATGCATGGAATTTCAAATAGAAAGTAACAGGGTGGCAAACGGAAAAAGATTTGACAACTTTTAAAAAGTTGTCAAATCTACATGTTTTATAAAATATTATTCCGGCTTCAATTGCTTTTTAAAAATGCGTTAAGTTTTTCCAGATATGGGGGTTTTAATAAATTTACAAGGTAACTTGGGTGGGGGATGATTATAAATTTTATGCCATTTAATTCCATGTTTTCAACTATATATCTGGCTCCATCCATGGCGTATAATTTTTCAAAGCTACCTGTTTTAGGTTTCCATTTATGAAATGATATTCCTGAATCTATTAAAGCATTTTTAACCTCATGCCCTAAACAAATAACTATCCGGGGCTTTATAAGTTCAAGTTGAATTTTAAAGAAATCATTACATAAATTCTTGTAACAATTTTTTAATTTATTTACCTTTCCATCATACATTCGCTTAGTCATCGTGGTACCACAGTACAAGCCATCGTCAAGTCGAACCCCTAAATAGAAGTTTGTAAAAAAGGTCTTATAAGTATCTAACATAGCTCTTTTGATCAAGTTATTTACTGTCTTACCTTCTGTTTCTCCTATGTCATTACAGTCTTTTTCAACGTAGTTAACTGTTCCAAAATCATTTCCTAAAACCATTACACCGCCTTCATCAATTTCGTCTGTTGTAGGTGATCCATCTGTTTTATTATTTTCGTCCAAAATGCCCCAACCTAATGGGAAAAAGCCATACTTCATTTCTTTAAACCGGTTTACCATTCCTGATTTTTCAAAATCAAGTTTGGAAGTTTCCTTTATTTTCTCAAGTTCATCAAATAGCTGCTGAATTTTCATATTATTTTGATTTAAGGTTTATTGTAATTAATCTTCGATTTCTCTTAAATAATCTTTAAATTCTTTTTCATCCTGAAACAACCCATCTCTGCAAAAAGGAAACCTATCAACCAATTGCGGACTTAACATTTCACCATTTTCAACGTCATGGGCGTAGTTAATAGTTTTTCTAAAATCCCTTTTACCCCTAAAATTTAAAACTGCTGCCTGTACGCCAGGGAAACTAATAGCAATCTGCAACCCTGTTTTCTCACTTTCAAAAAAATCGTTAGCGTTTAAACGCATCCTGACCTTTTCGCCATTCAGTTTGCTTTCAGGGCAATAGCCATCAAAAAATTGATCCCACATATTGATTAGGTTTATTGATTTGTTTATATCAGGATTTGTCCTTTTTAAAAGGTTTAGAATTTAAATTGAATGTAGCAAATTATTTTGAGAAAATGATCACCTCTAACTATACAAAATTCTTTTAAAATATTTTAAATTTGCTTAAAGCAGTTCACAATGCGTATCACTCAAATAAGGCAACAACTACACGATTATATCGATTCAGCAGAAGATAAAAAGCTAAAAGCTATTTATACTTTGCTTGAAGATGATATTTCCGAAGGTTATCAACTTACTGAAGATCAAAAACAAGAGTTGGATAGGAGATATGATGATTACATGAATGGGATTGGTAAAACCTATACTTGGGACGAAACTGTCGCTATGGCAAGGCAGGCATTAGCCAACAGAAAAAACAAAAAATGAATTACTCATATATACTAAAACAGGAAGCCTCAAAGGAATTCTCTGATGCTTATGTTTGGTATGAGGAACAACAGGAGGGTCTCGGAGAGTCATTCATAATTACAGTTGAAAGCAAATTAAGAAAAATTTGCAATAACCCTTTTCATTATAAAATCGCCTACAAACAATTTCATGAGGCCTTAACCGATAGGTTCCCTTTCCTCATCGTTTATTTTATTGACGAGAAAAATAATCTCATTGTTGTTACTGCAATATTTCATACAAGCCGTAACCCTAAAAAGAAATTTAAAAGAACAAGGTTAAAGTAGCAGGTTTATAAATATTTAGCATACTTCTTCATCACCTCGTCATTCGGGGTCAGCTTACCTTCGGCCGCTTGCTTTTGACCTCGCTCTATACCTGCTTTTACATATGCGGGCAAATCATTCCAAAAATCCTTTTCTTTTAATTCAGTTTTTTTGAGAGGGATTATTTTCATATGCTACTAATTGTGTTTAAGCCAAATTTACTATATTCACCCTTTCAGCACCGCCCGCATCGGGTAATATTCATAGGTATTTATCTGGCTTGCAGGGTCATTAGCTATAATATCTTGTACCTGTGCTTCATCATCCACTTCAACTACACCAAGGCCATACACGCCTTTCGGATCCATCACGGGGCCGTAAACTATCACCATGCCTTTATCCATCAGGCCTTTAAAATAGGCAACGTGCTGCATCATAATTGCTCTTTCTTCATCGCTCATATCCTGGGCGAAGGTTGGGCGGCAGGGCACAAGTTTTAATGCGAAGTGTTTTTTATCCATAGTTTTTTAAGTAAAGATAATAATTCAGGCCTTTTTCGCCAAAGCCACAATGTCCTTTACTTCGAGGATGGGTTTGTCATATCCAAACTTAACCACGTTGATCATAGCCTGACCCAGTTCTGCCAATGTGCTAAGTCCGTTGGGGAATATCCGCCGTAACAAAGGGTACATCCAACTAATATATTTATAATACTTATTGGTGTTTTTCAATCCTTCGGTCGGGTGCATGTAGCCGGGTCTAAATGCAAATACGTGTTTAAATGGCAGCTTCATCAAGTCGTTTTCTGTTTTTCCTTTTACGCGCGCCCACATTGATTTTCCTTTTTCCGTACTGTCGGTTGAAGCGCCCGAGACATAACAAAACACCATATCCGGGTTTAGTTTGCTTAACATCGTTGCGACATTTAAGGTTAAAGTATAGGTAAGTTTATAGTATTCAGGTTCTTTCATGCCCACAGACGAAACGCCGAGACAAAAAAAGCAGGCATTATAACCGCTTAACTGGCTTTCAATGGATGAAATATCAAAAAAATCCGCGTGGATGATCTCTTTTAGTTTTGGATGGGTAACACCGCAGGGTTTACGGTTGATCACCAAAACAGCCTCAACATCCGGGCTTAATAAACATTCGTGCAGTACACCTTCGCCTACCATCCCGGTTACACCGGTGATGATGGCTTTTATTTTTTCATCCATATATTCTTTTTACGTCAAGAACCAAGAGTCAAGAACCAAGATGAAAAACTCGCAATTTTCTTTTGCCTTGATTCTTGCTTCTATTATTTACCGAGTGGAAAGCTGTAACCGACAGACGCGGTTGCTGCGCCGGTTTCGTTTTTGCCATCTTCAGCCACTTTTTGTATATTAAGGAAGCCATAGTTGCCGCCGCCTTCAATAAAGATATAACCTTTTTTTAATCTATAAGCAAAGCCGAGGTTTCCTTCGATACCGAAGTTAACTTTATTTATCTGGTCTTTAATATCCTGTGTATTATCAAACGACTGGGGACCGCCGGGCAAAGCCTGTGTTCCTGCCGGATCGGTGTAAAAATTGCTCGAGCCGCTGGTTACTTGTTTTGCATAAACCAGGTAGCCCAAAAAAGGGCCTGCATCCACATAAAACCGCCATGGCGAACTTTTGAAGTTCCAGCCAAATTTGGCCAATACGGGCAGCATCAGGTAGTTTAGTTTTGCCGTGCTGTTATAATTGGCATAAAGGTATTGCGGCGACTGCCCGGGCGGGAACTCCTGGGCTACCTGTGCTGGCGTAGCAAAGGCTTGCAAGCCGTCTTTTTTACCACCCTGCGCCGAATACTCAAGCATTGGCTGCAACGAAAACAGGTCGGAAAATTTAAGTTCAGCAAAAATACCAGCATCAAGTCCCGACCTTGAACTGTAGCCTGTATTTAAAGGGGTTTCGCTGTTGCCGCCGGCACTCAAATTAGGAATACTGAGTCCGCCCCTGACACCTAAGGAAACATCCTGGGCATTTGCTTTAAAAAACAAGAAAGTTGAACATGGAATGAGTAAGTAAAAAATTGATTTTTTCATGATTTTAATGATTAATTGGGTGAAACTTAAAACACTAAAAAAATAGAAGGTGGGGCAAACGCGTTTTTTAATTAACATTAGCCTTACACAAAATTAATTTTTATACAGAAAGCACCATGCTGTTACGTAAATATTACAAAGTGATGAATTTAGGA